>Ga0268298_10006898_pt1 | contig 10184 bp, 6 predicted proteins | sample WWTPWeurt_MetaG_FD_194462 | JGI IMG/M metagenome (GOLD analysis project Ga0268298, IMG submission 194462) | Activated sludge microbial communities from WWTP in Nijmegen, Gelderland, Netherland - WWTP Weurt | ecosystem: Engineered > WWTP > Aerobic digester > Activated sludge | place: Netherlands... | reverse complement strand
GGCACGGCGCTGCAGTTCGACGACGTGATCCTGACCGTCCCCTGCGGCCGCGTGGGCGCGCTCTGCCCGGGCCTGACTCCGGAGGAACGCGCCCGGCTCGGCGGCGTGACCTACCAGGGCATCGCGTGCGCCTCGGTCCTGCTGCGGCAGCCGCTCGCGCCCTACTACGTCACCAACATCACCGAGTCGTGGGTCCCGTTCACCGCGGTCATCGAGATGACCACCCTGGTGGACCGCGCGGCGTTCGGCGGCCACAGCCTGGTGTACCTGCCGCGCTACCTCACCCAGGACGACGCCTTCTGGCAGCGGACGGACACGGAGATCCGCGAGGAGTTCCTCGCGGCGCTGGCCCGGATGTACCCGGCGTTCCGGCCCGCCGACGTGCTGGCCTTCCAGGTGTCCCGGGTGCGCGAGGTGCTGGCGCTCTCCACCCTCAACTACAGCGCCGAGCGGCTGCCGCCCACGCCGACCTCGCTGCCGGGCGTCCACCTGGTGAACTCGGCGCAGATCGCCAACGGGACCCTCAACCTGAACGAGACCGTCGGGCTGGCCACCGCGAAGGCGCGCGAGATCGGCGCGCGCCTCGGACGGCGGGCGCCGGCGGACGCCCCGGCCCGATGACCGACCCGCGCCCGCTGGCGAGCGTCTCGCTCGACGTGGACAACCTCTGGTCCTACATGAAGACGCACGGGGACGCGGGGTGGGAGGCGCGGCCGACCTACCTCGACCGCTTCTTCCCCCCGGTGCTCGACGCGCTCGACGAGCTCGGCCTCCGGATCACGTTCTTCTGCGTGGGCGTGGACGCCGACCGCGAGGAGAACCTGCGGCCATTCCAGTCGCTGACGGCGCGGGGCCACGAGGTGGGCAATCACTCCTACGAGCACGAGCCCTGGCTGCACCTCTACGCGCCGGACGCGCTGGTGCGCGAGCTCGAGCGCACCGAGCAGGCGGTGGAACGGGCCACGGGGCAGCGCCCGATCGGCTTCCGGGGACCCGGCTACAGCTGGAGCACCACCCTGCTCGAGATCCTGGCTGACCGCGGCTACCTCTACGACGCCTCCACGCTGCCGACCTACCTCGGGCCGCTGGCGCGGCGGTACTACTTCATGACGGCCCAGCTGAGCGCGGAGCAGCGCCGGGAGCGGGCCCACCTCTTCGGGACCTTCGCGGATGGGCGGCGGCCGGTGCGGCCCTACCACTGGCAGTTGCCCTCGGGGCGCGCCCTGCTGGAGCTGCCGGTGACCACCATGCCGGTGCTCAAGGTGCCGTTCCACCTGAGCTACCTGCTCTACCTCAGCCGCTTCTCCGAGGGGCTGATGCACGCCTACCTGGGCACCGCCCTGGCGGTGTGCCGGGCCACCGGCACCGAGCCGAGCTTCCTCCTGCACCCGCTCGACCTGCTCGGCGGCGACCAGGTGCGGGAGCTGGCGTTCTTCCCCGGGATGGACCTGACCGGCGCCCGGAAGATCCAGCTCTTCCTGCGGGTGCTGCGCCGGCTGGGCGCGCATTTCCGGCTGGTGGACATGAGCACGCACGCGCGCGCCATCCTGGCCCGGGGCGGCCTGCCCCGGCGCCTCGCCGATGACGGCCGGCCCGCCGCCCCGGCGCTCGCGCCGAGGCCCGCCGCGTAGGCGGCACGCCCCATGTGCGGTATCGCCGGCATCATCCGCTTTGACGGGGGCCCCGCCCAGCCCGAGCTGCTCGCCCGCATGAGCCGGGTGCTGGAGCATCGCGGCCCGGATGACCGTGGGGTGTTCACCGACGGCGCGGTCGGGCTGGCGCACCAGCGGCTGTCGATCATCGACCTGGCCACCGGGCACCAGCCGATGGAGAGCGCGCGGGCCGTCATCGTCTTCAACGGCGAGATCTACAACTACCTGGAACTGCGCAGCGAGCTGATGGCGCGGGGCCGGACCTTCCGGACCGCCTCGGACACCGAGGTGATCCTGCAGCTGTACGAGGAGTACGGCGCCGAGGCGGTGGCGCGGCTCAACGGGATGTTCGCCTTCGTGCTCTACGACCGGGTGGAGCGCCAGCTGCTGCTGGCCCGGGACCACTTCGGCATCAAGCCGCTCTACCTCCACGCCACGCCGGCCCGGCTGCTCTTCGCCTCGGAGATCAAGGCGCTGCTCACCGACCCCGAGGTGCGGGCCGAGGCGGATGGCGAGGGCGTCCAGGAGTACCTGACCTTCCAGTACGTGCTGGCCGACCGGACCATGTTCCGCGGCATCACCAAGGTGCTGCCGGGCGAGTATCACCTGGTGGACCTGGCGCAGGGCAGCCACCGCACGGTGCAGTACTGGGAGCCCCGGTTCCAGGTGGACGTCGCCCACACCGACACGTACTTCGTGGAGAAGCTGCGCTGGCTGCTCGAGGACGCGGTGCGGCTGCAGATGCGCTCGGACGTGCCGGTGGGGACCTACCTGAGTGGCGGGCTCGACTCGAGCCTGGTGACCGCGCTGGCGGCGCGGGTGGCGCCGGGCACGCTGACCACATTCACCGGGCGCTTCGACGAGGGACCGGAATTCGACGAATCGGGCTACGCCCGGCTCGTGGCGGAGCAGCTCGGAGCGCGGATGGAAGTGATCACCCCGACGGAAGCGCAGTTCGTGGACGCGCTGCCGCGACTGGTCTACCACATGGACGAGCCGGTCGCCGGCCCGGGCCTCTTCCCGCAGTACATGGTCTCGGGGCTCGCCGCGCGCCAGGTCAAGGTGGTGCTGGGCGGCCAGGGGGGGGACGAGATCTTCGGCGGCTACGCCCGCTACCTGGTGGCGTACCTGGAGCAGGCCCTCAAGGGCGCCATCCATGAGACCAACGAGGAGGCGGAACACATCGTCTCGCTGGCCTCGATCCTGCCGAACCTGCCGGTGCTGCGGCAGTACGTCCCCATGCTGCAGCAGTTCTGGCGCAGCGGCATGTTCGAGGACATGGACCGGCGCTACTTCCACCTCACCGACCGCAGCGGCGGCGCGCTCTCGCTGCTCTCGGCGGGGTACCGCGCCGGCTACGACCGGGAGCGGATCTTCGGGCGGTTCCAGGCGGTGTTCAACCACCCGGACACCGGCTCGTACTACAACAAGATGACCCACTACGACATGGTCACCAACCTCCCGGCGCTGCTGCAGGTGGAGGACCGCGTGACCATGGCCCACTCGCTCGAGTCGCGGGTGCCGCTGCTTGACCACCGGATCACCGACCTGGTGGCCAGCATGCCCCCGGGGATGAAGTTCCACGGCGGCGAACCCAAGCACGTGCTCAAGCGCGCCATCGGCGACCTGCTGCCGCGGGCGGTGCTGGAGCGCAAGGACAAGATGGGCTTTCCCGTGCCGCTGCACCTGTGGGCCCGGGGCCGGTCGCGGGAGTTCTTCGCCGACATCCTGCTGTCCCGGCGCTGCCGGGAGCGCGGCCTGTTCGACGTGCCCCAGGTGGAGAAGCTGATGGAGTACGAACCGGCCTTCAGCCGACGGCTGTGGGGCCTGCTGAACCTCGAGCTGTGGTACCGAACCTTCATCGACCGGGACTGACCCGACCCTATGCCGCTTACGTTCACCGACCAGCGCGTCACCCAGTGGTCCGTCCGTCGCATCGCCGTCGTGGGGCCCGGCATCGTGGGCATGCCGATGGCCGCCATGCTCGCGCACGCCCGCATCCGCGAGGGCAGCGACCAGCCGGCCACCGTGACGGTGATCCAGCGCAACTCGCCGACCTCGGGCTGGAAGGTGGGCGCCATCAACGCCGGCCGGTCCCCCATCGGCGGGATCGAGCCCGACCTCGACCGGGTGGTGGCGGACACCGTGGAGGCCGGCCTGCTCTCGGCCAGCCACGAGTACGCGGCGGCCCGGGACGCCGACGTGGTGCTGATCTGCACCCAGACCGACAAGCGCGGCATGGCCCCGGATTACGGGCCGCTGTTCGAGGCGCTGGACGGCCTCGCCGCAGCCCTGCGCGAGCGGCCGGCCGGCAACGTCCCGGTGATCATCTTCGAGTCGACCCTGGCACCCTCCACGATGACCACCCTGGTCCGGGACCTGTTCGCGACGCACGGACTGGTGGAGGGGCGGGACGTGCTGCTCGGCAACAGCCCCAACCGGGTGATGCCGGGCCGCCTGGTGGAGCGGGTGTCCACCTCAGACAAGCTCGTGGCGGGGCTGCACCCCGACACCCCAGGCCTGATCCAGCGGCTGTACGCCCGCATCGTGACCCGCGGGACCCTGCATCCCACCAACAGCATGACCGCCGAGGTGGTGAAGACGCTGGAGAACGCGTACCGCGACGTGCGCATCGCCTTCGCCGCGGAGGTCGTGCGGCACTGCGACCAGCGCGACCTCGACTTCTACGCCCTGCGGGACCAGGTGAACAGCCGGCTCGCCCAGGCCGACCAGGCCAGCGCCGACCCCAACGCGGTGCCGAGCGGCGGCCTGCTGGTGCCGACGGTCGGCGTCGGCGGCCACTGCCTCCCCAAGGACGGCATCCTGCTCTGGTGGCGGGCGCTGGAGGCGAAGCGCGACACCTCACGCAGCCTGATCCTCGACGCCCGGCGCATCAACGACGACTCCCCAGCCCAGACCCTCGCGCTCGCGGAGCGCGCCTTCGGGCCGCTCAACGGGCGGGCGGTGGCGCTGCTTGGCGCGGCGTACCGGTTCAATTCCGAGGATACCCGGAACTCCCCGACGCTGGTGCTCGCCCGCCTGCTGCTCGACCGCGGCGCGCGGGTCACCATCCACGACCCCTACGTCTACCCCACCGACCAGAACCTGCGCCGCACCGGCCTGGCGGATTTCTTCACCCGCGACCTCGAGGCGGCGGTGGCCCCGGCGGAGGTGCTCATCATGTGCACCGCGCACCGCGTCTACCTCGACGAGCGGGAGGCGCTGCTCGGTGCCGCGCGGCATGCGGTGGGCGTCGTGGACGGCTGCAACCTCTGGCACGCCGCGGACGTGACCGGGCGCGGGCTCAGGTACGCCGGCATCGGGCGCGGCCGCACGGCGCCGTCGGCGGAGCTGGTGGCCGACGTGCTCGAGGGCTTCCGGGCGGTGGAGACCGGCGTGGCCAACGAGGTGCACGCGCTGGTGGAGTTCCTCAACGGACAGTATGCCCCGGACGACTTCAACCGGGTGCGCTTCAGCGAGGTGCAGCGGATCGCCGGGACCTGCGTCACCGGCTGCGCGATCGTGGCGCCCGGCGTGGCGCGGGCGCCCGCGGGCGGCAGCGGCTTCGCCTCGGACCTGGTGCGCCGGGCGGTCTAGGCGGGGGGCGCAGGCTCCAGCGCGGCGAGCCCCGCTTCCAGCGCGCGGAATTCCGCGGGGTCGAGCCGCGCCGACCGCGAGGCGGTGAAGCGGAGCCCGGTATCGACGGGGCGGATCGCCGACGCCGGCAGGCCGAGCAGGCCCGTGGCCACCATCTGGATGGCCTCCGCCGGGCGCTCGCAGAAGGTCTCGTACGACAGTCGCCGGAAGCGCTCGGGGCCGAGCGCCGTGGCCTGGGCGAGGGCCGCGTCGTGGTGGGCCCGCGCCTGCCGGCAGACGCTGGTCACCGGGTCGTCCGCCGGGTCGAAGGCGGGGTGCAGGCCATAGGGCACCCGGGCATCACCGTGGATCTGCCGGCGCGCGGTGAGCAGCGCCTGCGCCAGGAACAGCGGGTCCCGGTCCAGGCACAGGAAGCGCGCGCCGGGCAGCGCGGCCGCCACCGGCAGCGCCTGGCAGTTGAGGTTGTTGTTCTTGGTGACGACCGGCCGTCCCGCCTGGCGCTCCAGCGCGCCGAAGAACTGCACCAGCCCCGCCTGCTCCGCCCCGGTCAGGCTGGTGCGGACCCGCGACCGGTCCGCGCCCAGCCAGCGGTCCCACAGCGCCAGGGAGTCGTTGGGAGCCGCGAGGCTCCGGCTGCGCCCGTAGAAGCTGCGGTAGGTGGGGCGCCAGGGGGCGAGGCGGGCGTGGAACAGCGCCGTCGCGCGGAGTGGCGCACGCGGGAATACGGACATCAGGTTGGTGAGCCAGGTGACCTCGAGGTGCGCCATGAGCGTCTGCGCCACGAGGGTGGTCCCGCTGCGCGGCGGCCCGCACACGAAGAGCATCGGCTGCGAGGGCGGCGGGGCGGCGCGGTACAGCGCCTGCTCGCCGGCGGCGAGCGCGATGTCGAGGGGCGTGCAGGCCAGCCCCAGCGCCGCGTGGCCCATCGCGGCGTAGGCGTCCGGGTCCCGGCTCCCCACCAGGCGGCGGGCGAGTCCGACCGGATCCTGGAAGTGAGAGGGCACGAAGCGATGCAACAGTCGCCGGACGCCGCGCGACTCGACGGAACCTGGGGAGGATGACACTGGCCGAAACTAGGGCGCACACGGGAACCGGGTCAAGCGGTGGCTGGCTCGCGCTCCGCGCGGCCATCGCCATCACGCTGCTCTGGCTGGTGCTGCGCGGCGCCGGGGCAGAGGCCCTCGGGGCGCGCTTCTCCCGGGCCACGCTTCCGGCCGTGCTGGCGGGCAGCGTGCTCCTCCTGCTGTCCCAGGCACTGGCAGCGGTCCGCTGGCGCCTGCTGCTCGGCCCCGGGGCGCCCCGGCTCTCCGCGCTCATCCACCTCTACCTGGTGGGGGCGTTCTTCAGCCTGTTCCTGCCGACCGCCGTCGGGGGCGATGCCTTTCGCGCCACCATGGTGGCGCGGTCCTCCCCGGAGCCAGAGGCGGCAGTGCTCAGCGTCGTGCTCGACCGCGTCTTCGGCGTGCTCGCGCTGCTCCTGTTCGGGGTGGCCGGCGTCCTGCTCGATCCGGCCAGCGCCGGCGGGCTTGGCGTGCGGCTGGCCGGGGCCCTGGCGCCGGGGCGACTGCTGCTCCTCGTCTCCGCCGGCCTCACCGGCCTGGCGATCCTCGCCCTCCTGGCGCGACGCCAGCCGCGGCTCCGGGCGCTGCCGGCGACCCTCGCGGCCGCCCTCCGCGCCACGCTGGCGCGTGGCCGGAGCGCGGCGCTTGCGCTGCTCGTCTCCCTCGCGGTGCAGGCCCTGATGGTACTGCTCTGGATGGTGATCGCGCGCGGGGTGGGATTGTCCCTGCCGGCCAGTCGTTTCCTGGTGGGGGTGCCGCTGGTCTCCCTCGCCACGATGCTGCCGCTCTCGCTCGCGGGGCTCGGGGTGCGGGAGTGGGCATGGGTGTGGTTCCTGGCCCCGTTCGGGGTCCCCTCCGGCGACGCCGTGGCGCTCAGCCTGAGCTACTTCGCCTGCCCGCTCCTCGCGGGGCTGGTCGGGGGCGCACTGTTCACGGCACGGGGGGCAGGGCCCGGCCTTCCGCCACCGGCCGCGCGGGCGGGGGACAGGCCGGCGGCGGCTGATCCGGAATCAACCAGAGGGTGACCTCGATCGGGGTCGCGTTGCGCACCTCGTGCCAGACCGGGATCCGGCACAGCGGCTGCAGGCCGTGGCGCGCCGGATCGAGCGGCAGCCCCATCCGCACGCCGTTGCGTGCGGCGGTGACGGCGAGGGTCGGGCGGAACCGCTCCCAGCCGTCGAGGTTCATCGCGGCACCGATGCCGGGCTCGTTCCGGATGTAGAAAGGGAAGATGTCGCTCTCGAGGGCGAGGGAGTTGGCCAGGAAGCCGGTCATCACCCGCCGTTCGGGCCGGAGCACCCGTGACACCTGCGCGACCGCGCGGGCGGCATCCCGCTCCGAGAAGCTTGGCCGCAGCAGGTCCCGCGCGATGCCGAGCGGTTCGGTCAGGGCAAAGAGCACCACCCACGCGCCGGCCGGCACCGTCCACCGCCAGGCCCCCGGCCGCGGGGCAAGCCAGGCGCCGATGGCAGCACCGCCCAGCACCGCCAGGTGCCACAGCCCCAGCTGCATGGGGTACACCGAAATGCCATCCTCTCCCCCGACGTGCAGCCCCGACGTGAGGGCCACGAGCGGCGGGATCCCCCACGCCATGACATAGAGCCCGAGCACGGCCCCCGCGAGGGCGCCGCCGCCGGCGCCGCGCCAGGCCGGCGCCGGCGCCGTGGATGCTCCCGCATCCCGCTCGAAGAGCCCCCGCGCGCCGAGCAGCGCCACCGCGGGCACCAGCAGCAGGAACCGCCGGTCGGGCTGGTAGGCCTGGCTCGCCACGTACGCGAGGACGCCCCACCACCAGGCCCAGCCCAGCCGTTCCGCGGGGTCGAGCGGCTCGGCGAGGGGGCGCGCCACTCGCCGCCAGACCAGCAGCGCCAGGCCCAGCATCGGCACCACGCCTTCGAGGAAGAGCAGGCTGGGGCGAAGGCTCAGGAAGGGCAGGAAGAACACCAGCACGCCGCCATCGGCGAGCCGGTTGTCCTGGGTGGTGACGTTGGCCAGGCTCACCGCCAGCTGGTCCCGCACCGCATGCCAGTTGGGCCAGATGAAGAGGACCAGGACCGCCACCACGCTGCAGGCCACGGCGCCCGAGAATGCGGCGATCTGCAGGGCCAGGGGGCGCAGCGGCTCCTCGGTCCGGCGCCGTTGCCGGTAGTCGAACCACCAGGCCACGGCGAACACCGGCCCCAGGATGACGGCATTGGGCTTGCTGAGCACGGCCCCGACCAGTCCCAGGCCGCCGAGGGCCCCGAGCGGCGGATAGCGGGTCGCGGCCAGCACGCCGGCCATGGCCAGGATGGCAAAGGCCAGCTGCAGCGTTTCGACCAGTGCCATGCGGCTGAGCAGGATCCCGAAACCACCGAGGGCGAGCAGCAGCGCGGGAGGCAGGGCGCGACGGGTGGGCATCACGGCCCGCAGGCCCAGGTAGAAGACCCCGCAGGCGAGGGCCCCGGCGAGCGCGCTGAGCAGCCGGGTCTGTGCCAGGCCCAGGCCCGCGAGCTGGTAGGTGAGGGTGAGCGCCGCAGTATAGGCGGGCGCGGCGAAGAGGGCCGGGTTGTGCTCGTCCATGACCCATTCGCCGAACAGCACCCGCTGCCGTGCATTCTGGGCCCACCAGCCCTCGTCGCTGAGGAACGCGCCGAGGACCCGGGCCGGCGGGTCGGCGCCCAGCTCCACGATCCGGGGCAGCAGCGCGACCAGCAGGACCAGCGCGAGCGCGAGCAGGTCGTGCCGCCGGCGACGGAGCAGCGACGGGCGCGGCGGGGTGTGGGGCATCAGGTAGAGGTCCGGGATTCCCGGGGAAGCGGAGGCATGGTGCGTACGGACGAAGGTAGGGCGGTGGCGGGAACAGGGTCAAGCCACGCGCCACGCTGGCCGTGGCTGGCGGGGCTGGCCGTCGTCGCCGCCCTCGGCACCTTCATGAGCCTGCGGAACAGCCTGTGGTACGACGAGGCCTGCACCCTCGCGACCACCGCCGCCGGGCCCGGCGACGCGCTGCGCCGGGCGCTGCGCTTCGAGCAGCAGCCGCCGCTCTATTTCCTGCTGGCGTGGAGCTGGCGGGTGATGCACCCGTCCGTCGAGTTCCTGCGCCTGCTGTCCGTCGTGATCAGCCTGGGGACGATCACCCTGCTCGCCCGGATCTCGCGCGACCTGCGCATCGGGTCGCGGGGCTGGGACCTGGCGCTGCTCGGCGCGCTCACCCCGCAACTTCTCTGGGCGGCCTCCGAGGCGCGGGTGTACGCCCTCGCCATCCTCTCGGTCACCGCGAGCACCTGGCTGTTCCTGCGGCTGCTCGACCCCGACCGCCCCGTGCGGGACCGCGACCTGCTCGCCTACGCCGCCGTCTCCTACCTGGGCCTGCTCACCTTCTACTACACCGGCTTCGTGCTGCTGGGCCACGCGATCGCGGCGCTCCGCTCCGCCCGCGCCCGGGAGATGACCGTGGCACTGGGCGCCGTCGGCCTGCTCTTCCTCCCCTGGATCCCGGGGGTCCTGGACCAGCTGCAGGCGCGCCTGAACTACCTCCCACCGCTCGACTGGACCACGCTCCCGCCCGGGCTGGCCCTGGCCCGCGCGGCGGGCGGCTGGTCCCTCGCCACGGTGGTCGAGTCCATCTTCCGGTTCACGCCGTTCATGCGGACGCCGGCCGGGCTGGCACTGGTCCTGGCCAGCGTCGCGGGCGTCCTCGCGGCGCGGCTGCGCCGCGGGAGCCGGCGGCTGGGCGGCGCCGAGGGCCAGCTGCTCCTCGCCGCCGCCACGCCGGTCGCCGTGCTGCTGTTGCTGCGGGTGACCAACCTCTCCCTGGTGGAGGAGCGGCACTGGGTGGTGGCGGTCCCTGGCCTGCTGCTCCTGCCGGGCCTGGTGCTGGCCGGCGCCGCGC
>Ga0268298_10006897_pt1 | contig 10185 bp, 6 predicted proteins | sample WWTPWeurt_MetaG_FD_194462 | JGI IMG/M metagenome (GOLD analysis project Ga0268298, IMG submission 194462) | Activated sludge microbial communities from WWTP in Nijmegen, Gelderland, Netherland - WWTP Weurt | ecosystem: Engineered > WWTP > Aerobic digester > Activated sludge | place: Netherlands... | reverse complement strand
AGAGACCGAGCAACCGGGGCACCTTCTCCTCGAGGAGATCGATCTCCTCGCGGGTCTCTCCGAGGTACGCCAGCAGCTGGAGATCTTCGCGCTCGACCGCGCCGCCGTGCACGATCCACGCGCGGGTGCGCAACAGCCGGTAGAGCTTGATCAGCTTTCGGTCGGAGACGAACACCTCGTCTTCGCGCACGAGCGTTCGAATCACCCGGCGGAACTCGCGCATCACCTCGTCGCGGAAGAAGACCTCTCGATCGCGCGGCTCCTTCTTCGACATGAGGAGCGTGAGGTAGCGGTGGCCCTTGAGCACGTCTTCGAGCGACGAGTGGCCTTCGACCCAGGGCTTGCGGTTCAAGTCCTTGTTCACCATCGAGTCGATGCCGGCGTCGAGCAGCTCGACGAAGTGGGTCTCCTGCACCGAGCGGCAGGCGGCCTTGAGGGCGAAGCGGTCTTTCAGCGCGCCGAGCTCGCTGTGCTCGGGGATCTCGTTCGTCGCGGCGAAGAGCACCTTGAGCCGCACCGGCACCGGCACGCCGTCTTGGTAGAACTTGCGCTCGTTGATGACCGTGAGGAGCGCGTTCAAGATCGCGGAGCTCGCCTTGAAGATCTCGTCGAGGAAGACGAGCCGCGCGGTCGGCAGCTTCCCCTTCTCGCGGCGCAGGTACTTGCCCGACCGGAGCTCGTTGATGTCGATGGGCCCGAGCACTTCGCTCGGCTCGGTGAAGCGGGTGAGCAGGTACTCGAAGTAGTCGATGCCGCTGAGGCCCAGCGCGTCCTTGAACTTGATGACGAGATCGCTCTTCGCGGTGCCGGGTGGGCCGACGAGCAGCAGCGGCTCCTGCGCGACGGCGGCGATGAGCATCAGATCGACCAGCGGCTGCTTGTCGACGAAGTGTCGGCCGAGGGCGACGCGGAACCGGTTGAGCCGCTCGCGGAGCGCCTGCGCCTCGCCGCTGAGCTGCTCGAGGGTGAGGTCTTGAACGGCTTCGAGCGGATCTCTCTGGGGCTTGTCGGTCATTCGCAGCTCTCCATCAGGTGACGGCGCCGACGTCGCGATGCACGCGCCGCCGCACCAGGTACTCGTCTTCTTCGAGGAAGCGCCGGGTCGCTTCGTTCAGGGTGAGGTCGTCGCCGACGTGGCCGAGCACCAGCGCGTCGGCGAAGTCGACCAACGACAGGCAGAAGTGGCTGTTGGTGTTGAAGGCGTCGGTGACCCAGGGGAGCTGCTGGGCGAGCCGCAGCAGCCCAGGGAGCGCGGTCTCGGTCGGCAGGTGGCCCATCGCGCGCGCGGTGAAGCGAGTCAGCTTGAGCCGGTCGACGGGAATGAGCACCGACTCTCCGCGAGCGAGCCGCGCCTGGGCGTCGTCGATGATCGGCTGGGCCTGCGCCGTCTGCCCGAGGTAGGCGAGCCCACCCGCGAGGCCCAAGCGGGCGATGACCGTCTTGGTGTCTTCGCCCTTGAGCACCGCCGACGCGCGCTGGAGCAGCTCGCCAGCCTCTTCGCGCAGACCGACGCGCCGGAGCGAGCGAACGCCTGCGACGAGGGTCGCGCCCAGCTCCGACATGCCCTCGGCGCCGAGCTCGGAGAAGAGCCGACCCAGCGAGGTGACCAGCTGCTTCACCAACGCGGTGCGACCGAAGTGGCCGGCCACCTTGAGCGCGTCTTCGTACAGCAGCGCGCGCAGCTTGGCGGGCATCGAATCGGCGAGGCCGACGAAGCGCTGCAGCAGCGGCAAAGCCTGCGACTCGGGCACGCTGGGGAGGAAGTCGAGCAGGCCGTCGATCAACCGGGCGCGCTCCTCGATGGCGAGGTTGGCGTCGGCGGCGACCCGGGCGCGCTCCTCGATGCCGCGCAAGAGCTCGGCTGGGTCCTTCATGCCGCGCAGCGCCGCCAGCTCCTCGGCGCCGTGGTTCTGATGCGCGCGGAAGAAGTCGGTCGTCGCGTCGAGGCGCTCCTGCGGCTCGAGCACGTGGGAGAACTGACGGAGGCGGTCGACCTTGTAGCGCTGGAACGGCTCGAGCGTCGGGAGCTGACCGTTGATCTCCGGGCCGAGCGGCGTTTCGGGCGAGACGCCCTCGAGCGCCTGGTCGATTCGCGCCGAGTACGCGCGCATCAGGTACCGATGCACGGGGCCGTTCTGGTCCTTCGCGTCGTTGCCGCCCGCCACCTTCTCGAGCACCGCGAGCGACTGCTCCCGCAACGCGCGCGCGCGCTCCGCCGAGCCCAGCCGCGCGAACCCCCAGGCGAACTCGAAGCCGACGTAGGCCTTGGTGAGGTGGGGCGGCGCTTCGACGGGCGAGCGCTTTCTCGGCGTCTCGTCGAAGGCCTTGAGCAGCCCCTCGAGCTGGCTGGCGACTCGCAGGGCGCGCTCGGTCCCCGCTCCACCGGCGCCGGCAGCTCCGGTCACCCGCATCAGGCGAGGCACGTCGCGATCGAGGGAGAGCCCGCGCTGGAGCCGGCCGAGCACCCGATCTCTCGCCCGGGCGAGGCCGAGCGCGTCACCGCCAGCCAACTTCGACAGGGCCGCTCGCGCCAACCAGAAGCTGCGCACGTCGAGATCGTCGTCGAAGCGATCGAAGAAGGCCGACCACTCCGCCAGCTTGGAGACGTTCCCGCTCGCCGACGCCTGGGCGAAGAGATGCGCCACCGCCGCGCGGGTCTGCTCGACGTTGGGCGTCTTCTCGGCGAGCAGGGCGTCGAGCTTGCCGCCGCTCGTGTCGGCCCACCGTCTCGACAACGCGGTCGCCGCTTCGGGGCTTGCTTCCCAGACGGCGTGCGCCCAGGCCATGCCCGCGTCGCGAGGGCGCTTCACTCGCGCATAGAGCTCGGCGAGTCGGCCCCAGGCCTGTTGACGCTCGGGCGAGTCGGGGCCGGCCTCCATCTCGAGGAAGGCGTTCTCCTCGCGGGTCACCATCGCTTCGAGCTCGCTCGGTGTCCGCGCGACGTCGACGGTGACGGCGGTCTGCGTTCGCGGCGCGGCTTCGGGCACGGGTGCGGCGGTCGGCGTCCGCGCCTCGCTCCGTCCACGTGGCCGGGCGCGCTGCTTCTGCTCGTCGTCGGCTTCGCGACGTTCCTTGCGCTCCGAGGGCGCTGCCTCTTCGGCCGCCACGAAGGGCTCGAGCTCGAAGAGGGCCGAGCGCACCCAGGTGTCGAGCGTCTCGGCGGCGCCGTCGATGACGTACTCGACCCAGTCGGGCAAGGGACGAAACGCGGCCTCGGCGAGCGAGAGGCGTGAGAAGCCCTTCTCGGTCGGCTCGAGCCAGGTGACGAGATCGGGGTCGGGCGCGAGCCAGGTGCGCAGGCGGTCGCGGCGCAGCGGCGGCTCCACCGTCATCCCCGTCGGGACGAAGAGGTTCTGGAGATCGGCGACCCGCGCGTAGGGCTGCCCGGGCAGCGCGCCGGTGTTCGCCTCGCGCCCCGGTCGCGCGCGCAACACCACGACGTCGCCAGTGACGGCAAAGAGCACGTTGTCGAGCTGGGTCTCGGGCAGGCCGCGCACGAGCGCCTCGACCTGCTCCTTGGGCGGCTTGCCGTGCTCGGTCGGCCTCAGCACGAAGAGCGTCGGCTGTTCGGCACGAGCGGCGCGCGCGAGGGTGAGGGTGACGGGGATCTTCGGGAGCGTTCCTTCCGCGTCCTTCCGCTGGAGCGGCGCGAGCGAGTCGGCCTCGACGAGGTTGTCGACGTCGCTCCAGTCGCCCACGGGCAACCGCCACCACGCGCCCTCGGCGGTGATGAAGAGGAGCTGGTCGTCTTCGACGTTGAAGGTGGTGTCGAGCGGGTGCTCGTAGCCGACCTCGGTCCACACCCGGTCCTGGCCCGACGGCGTCGGAACGAAGGCGCGCAGCCCGTCGAGGTGATCGAGCGCACGCGAGAGCACGAACCAAGGCGCCTCGACCACCTTCACCAGCGCTGCGAGCCCTTGGGTTCCTCCGAGCGCGCGCAGCTCCTGGCGATCGCAGCCGAGGCGAAGGAGCTCTCCGGCGAGGTCGAGCAGGCTGCCTTCTTCGGTGACGGTGAAGAGCACCAGGTTCGGGTTGCCCTCGGGCTCGCCGAGGCGAGTGGGCTTGAGCGCCTCGGCCCAGCAGGAGACCTTTCCGGCGAGCGACGACACCGAGCGCTCGGCGACGCCCGACGCGACCAACGCCTTCTTCACCTTCGCGGTCACCGCGACGCTCGGCGCGATCAGCACCTCGCCGTCTTTCGTGCGCCCGATGGTGGCAGGCGCGCGCTGCACGTCGGCGGGGATCAGCCCGGCACGGAGGGCGACCTGGAGGGCTTCGTCGCTGGGAAAGACCAACGCGTCCATCGGGCGGCGACTGTAACGAAACGGGGGCCCGAACCAAGGCGCACGAACGGGTGTTCGGAGGGCACGGCGGTTCTTGATTGACGGAGCGGTTTGCCGAACCGATTGGGTAGGGTCTCGACAGGCCGGCGCTGACGGTTCAGATGGGGTCGCGCGCTCCGACCAGCAACCGCTCGAGGATCGCCTGGGCCCGAGGGAACCTGCGACTCGACCCCGGCTCGGGCAGGCTGACGCGCTCGAGCGCCGTCCCATTCCACCAGACGAAGACGAGCTCGCGCGGGTCGTCGTCGAGTTCGATTCGAACCCGGGTCGGTTTCCCCTCGTCGACGGAGAGGACGACGTAGTGCTCGCCCGCGAGGCGAACCTCGTCGCCGACGTGCATCGGGAAGCGGTCGCTGCGGAAGTTCTCTTCGAAGACCGAGTCGATCATTCGCCCACCTTCGACCTCCAGCTCGACGACGCGCTCGGCGACGCGCGTCACCACCACGGCGTGGGGAGCCATCGACCAGACCCGCCACCGCGCTGGCATCGGCAAGCCGAGCTCGGTGATGACGACCGCTCCGAAGACGGGCGGCCCGAAGTCGGTGCTCGAGACGACGACCGCTCGATCGCGCGCGGTCAACCCGAGGTTGCGCATCGAGGCCGCGACCTCCGTCCCGACGGTCGAGAGGGCCCAGGGAATGATGGCCCAGGTCGTGAGGGGTTGAAGAACGAACGACCCCACGAGCCAGGCGAGGCCGACGACTCTCCGCGCTCCCACGTCCTTCCAGGCACCGCGCAGCAGCGCCGCGATGACGGGAGCGAGCCCCACCGACGCAGGCGTCAGCAACCGGGTGGCGGGGAACGTCGCCAGCCCGGGAATCATCGCGCCGAGCGAGCCGAGCAGCAGCCACTCGAGGGCGCGCCGTTCCTCCGCGTCCGTCGGTGCCCACCGTTTCCACGCGAACCAGCAACAGCACACCGCGAGCACCCCGGCGCCGATCAGCAGCCCTCGTCCACTCGGGAGCGCGAGCCAGAGATCGGGGAGCCCGAAGGCCTGACCGCCCAGGTTCGCGAGGAAGCGCGGGCCCGCCGCAGCGAAGAAGGCGCCCGGTTCGGTCGCCGGGTCGAGGTAGGTCGCGACCGCTCGCGCGCCATAGCCGCCGTGCTTGTAGAGGACCGAATACACCGCGAGCAGGAGCACCGCGGGAAGCAGGCCGGTCACCATCGAGCGCACCCGCGCGCCCGTGCCACGCGCGTGCACCCACTCGAACGCGGGGAGAAACGCCATCGCCGAGATCGCCGACTCTCCCGCGCAGAGTCCGATGGCGAAGAGGGTCAACGACAGCGGCAACGCCCATCGCTTCGCCCGTTCGCGCCAGGCGAGATGCGCGAGCAGTCCGCCCACGACGAAGGTGACCGACACGATCGCGTTGCGATTGGCGAGCCAGCACACCGGAATGACGTGGGCGTCGTCGAGGGCGAAGAGGAGGCCGGCGAGGAGCGCCAGTGAGGGAACGACCCGTCGATAGAGCACGAGCACCAGCGCGGTGAGGGCGAGGTACCAGAGCGTGGAGTGGAGGTGTTGCGGCCAGCCGGCGTCTCCGAACAGCTCGGTGTCGAGCCCGATCAGCGCCGACGAGAGCGGTCGAAAGAAGCGGAGCCGAAAGTCGGGCCAGGTGAACCAGGGAAAGCCGTAGTCCTGGAGCACGCGGGTCGTCTCGGCCGAGCTGCCGAAAGAGAAGAGATCGTACGTGGTGGTGTAGGTGAGCCGGCCGCGAACGACGCCGCGCTGCGCCCAGTCGTCGAGGGTGAAGCCCATGCGCAGGCCGGGGAGGCTCACCACCACGGCGAGGAGCAGCGGAGCCCAGCGACGCACGCCGCGACTCTGTCATCCCCGGAAAAAGAAACACCCGCGAAACGCCGGGTCCGGTCGGCGCTTCACGGGTGAATCGACCTGCTCTTCGTGGGTCGTCGTGGCGTGACTTACGCATCCCGCTTGATGCGGTCGACGCCCACGTAGAAGTGGGTCTGGGCGGCCTTGCCCATGTCCTTGAAGGCCTCGAGCTCCTTGACCCGCACGAGCGACGGGTTCTTCTCGATCAGCTCGGCGAACGCCTGGTCGAGCTGGAGCTTCTTCTGCTGGTTCTCGAGCGCGGTCTTCGCCTCGAGGGTGGCGACCTCGGAACGGGACTGAGCGTCGAGGGCCGCGATCTCCGCGCGCGACTTCGCGGCGATGAGGTTGGCCTCGGCTTGCCGCTCGGTCTCGATGACGCGGTTCATGAGCTCGCGCAGCTGACCGGGGAAGATGATGTCCTTCACGTCGGCGCGCAGCACGGTGACGCCGAACTGCTTCGCCGGGCCCGAGATGTCGCCCTGAATCGCCTCGGACAGCTCGTTGCGGTCCTTGAGGATCTGATCGAGCGAACGGGTCGCCAGGAAGCGCCGCGCCGACAGCTGCACGTCCTCGTAGAGCCGGTCCTCGTAGTTGGTGACGTTCAGCACCGCGGCCTTCGGGTCGGTGACGCGGAACGAGACGAGCAGCGAGAGGCGCACCGAGACCTTGTCGGCGGTGAGGATCTCCTGGTTCTTGATGGTCGAGGAGCGCTCACGGAGGTCGACGATCTCGACGGCCGGCGGTGGACCGAACAGCTTGCCGACGGTGTAGCGGCCGGGCTCGAGCGAGCGGGTGAGCACGCCGTCCTCGAAGAGGAGACCGACGTTGCCCTGCTTGATGGTGACGTTGAGCTTCATGACGTGCTCCTTCCTTGCGTGCGTTCCCGGAAAAGGTGGGGCGGAACGCGATGAACACCCGATCTGAAAGGACGGGTTGGTCGACCAGATGACGATGGCATGCGCCAGTCCCTCTGGAGGGAGTCGACCGCTTTCTTGGCGTCAGCGTTTCGAAGCGCCCCGGTTCCGAAGACGAGCGGCGGAAGGCGGCCTGACGAGCGCGATCAGCCCTGCTTGAGCCAGGCTGCGAGGTCGGCGTTCTGCGTCGACGCGAGCACCGGGTCCTTCGCGCGCGCGTCGGCCTGGGCGAGCCAGGTGGTGACGAGCGGCGGCAGCTCGATTCCCGCGGCGCGCGCCCGCTTCATCACCAGCTGCGCTTCCTCGAAGAACTGGTTGAGCGCGAGCCTGTCGCCGGTCGGCAAGCGAAACAGATTGGTGAGGTCGCGCTTGAGCGCGGCGAGGTCGTACTCGAGGGTCGCCATCGCTCAGCCCTTGTTGGTGACGCCTTCTCGCTGGGCCGGCGCCTCGTTCGGCTTCTCGGTCACCGCCGACCCCTGGCCTTCACGGGTGATCGTGATGGTGCCGAGGTCTTCGGGCTTCACCTTGCCTCCGGCGATGAGCGCCTCGACGAGCTTCTTGTGCTGTTCCTCGTGCTCGCTCGGCAGCGCGTCGGAGTCGCTGTCCAGCTTGACGATCACGTTCTTCTTCTTCGTCACCGGGTCGATCTCGAGCCGGAGGATCATGGTGGCCATCGGTCAGCGCTCCGAAGCAACGGGGTCTTTCTTCTGCTGGGCAGGCATCAACGAGCTCAGCGCGGCGGTGTCGAGCACCTTCTTCTCGACGAGCAGATCCCGCAGGGACGCGACGAGCGCCTTGTTCGAAGCGAGGATCTCCTTCGCCCGCTTGCGCTGGGTCTCGAGGATCTCGGCGATGGCCTTGTCGAGCGCCGCCTTGGTGGCCTCCGAGACCGGGTCTTGGTTGGAGAGCTCGACGCGGCGCATGCCGACGGTCTCTCCCGCGAGCCCGTAGTCCTCGACGAGCGCTCGGGCGATGTCGGTGGCGCGCGACAAGTCGTTCCCGTAGCCCCAGGACACGTCGTCGAAGAACAGCGCCTCGGCCTCGCGCCCACCGAAGAGCACGCAGACGTCGTCGAGGAGCTGGCCGATCGTCATCACCTTGGTGTGCTGGCGCTCGGCGTGCCGCACGTAGCCCGCGGTGAAGTCGCCCTGAATGCTCATGCGCTCGATGGGCGGAGAGGTCGGGCAGAAGAGCGAGACGACCGCGTGGCCGGCCTCGTGGGTGGCGACGACGCGCTCTTCTTTCGGCGTCAGCTTCATCCGCTCCGACATCGAGGCGAGCACCTTCTCGATGTCTTCGACGCTCGTCGGTACCGCGCCGAGCTTCTCCCGCAGCCGCATGCGCGCGATCGCCCGACAGAGCGCCTGAATGTGATCGCCCGAGTAGAGCGTGTTGGTGCCCTCGACCGGCTCGCCGGTCTTCTTCACCATCCAGTTGAGGGCGGCGTCCGACAGCTTGAGCTCGAGCTTGCGGTCGTAGATCTGCACGATGGCGCGCCGGTCTTCGGCGTTCGGCAACGGAATGTGCAGGTGGAACTCGAAGCGGCCCGGCCGGAGCAGCGCGGGGTCGAGCGACTCGACGAAGTTGGTGGTGCCGACGACGAACACCAGCTCGTCCTTGCGGAAGCCGTCCATCTCGGTGAGCAGCTGGTTCACCATCGAGTGCTCGACGCCGGAGCCCTGGTAGGTGCCGCGCGCCGTCGCGAACGAGTCGAGCTCGTCGAAGACGATGATGCTCGGCGCCGCCTGCCTCGCCCGGGTGAAGACCTGGCGCAGGTTCTCTTCCGACTCACCGACCCACTTCGACTTGAGCTCGGGCCCGCTCACCACCGTCACCGCCGCGCCAAGGGAGGTCGCCATCGCCTTCGCGAAGAGCGTCTTGCCGGTCCCGGGAGGCCCCCAGAAGATCATCCCGCGCGGAATGAGGCCCTCGATGTTCTTCATCGAGCTCTCGTCGGCCGCCGCGTCCTTCAACGCCAGCACGTCGAGGATCTCCTTCTGCAGCCGCTCCTTCACCTTCGCGTAGCCGCCGATGTCCTTGGTGAGATCGACGTCGGGGAGCGTGAGCTGGCCCACCAACGTCGCCTGGCGCAGCTGCCGCTCCGCGGGCTTCGGATCGGTCGGGTAGTCCTCTCCCGAGAGCGTCGAGAGCAACCGGCGCAGCCGCACCGCGTTCACTCCGGAGACGTGCTTGTAGAGCTGGTAGCCGCGCAGCGCCTTCGCGTTCGAGAGCTTGCGCGACTCGCGCTGGGTGACGAGGTGACGCAGCCGCTCACGAGGCACTCCGAGCAGGTGCTCCTGGCGCGGGAAGAGGTTCTCGATCACCTTCGGCAGCGGGAACGACGGGTCCTTGAAGCCGAGGAAGACGAGCTCGGGGTTCTCGTAGAGGAGCGGAATCACCTCGCGCGCCTCGCTGGTGAGCCCGCCGACGCTGGTGGTGAGGAGATCGAGGTGCGGCAACACGAGCACCCGATCGGCGACCGACCCACGCACCGACTCCCGCAGGTAGAAGACGATGGTGGCGACGAGCCCCATGCCCGGCTGGAGCGGCGGCATCTCGGGAATCGGCCGGCCGTCGAGGTAGAGGAACGAGCGGCCTTCCTTCTTCAGCCGATCGCGCACCGCCTTGTAGAGATAGGGCGTGAGCTCCTTCTCGCACTCGACGAGCGTGGGCAGGCCGCTCCGCAAGGCGTCGGTGACGCGGGCGATCTCGGCAGGGTACGCCGCCTCGACGGCCGCGAACGGGGTGAGCTCCACCGGGAGCTGATCTTCAGGGACGAGCAGGGACACGTGGGTTCTCCGCGAGCGCGTCGAGGGCGCCCGAAAGGTTGAGTCGAGTCGGATCGATCAGACGCGAACCTTGATGGTGAGGCTGTTGGCGTCTTCGTGGATCTCTTCGACCTGACCGAGCTCGGCGGCGCGCGTCTTGAGCGCCGTGGCGGTCACCCGGTTCACCACGCCGTCGAGCTCGTCCTTCAGCTCACGCAAGGTGCCCTCGAGCTCGGCGGTCACCTTCTTCCGCAGCGCCTCCTCCTCAGACTTCGCCTCCCGCTTGAGGGCCTCTTGGGCGACCCGCCGGAGCGCCGCTTCCCGCT
>Ga0268298_10006894_pt1 | contig 10189 bp, 6 predicted proteins | sample WWTPWeurt_MetaG_FD_194462 | JGI IMG/M metagenome (GOLD analysis project Ga0268298, IMG submission 194462) | Activated sludge microbial communities from WWTP in Nijmegen, Gelderland, Netherland - WWTP Weurt | ecosystem: Engineered > WWTP > Aerobic digester > Activated sludge | place: Netherlands... | reverse complement strand
GCACGTCACGAACAGCTCCCCGTCCACGAACGCCCCTTCGAACCATCCCTCCATCGACACCGTCTCGCCGAAGCGGAGCAGCGACCGATCGTGCCCGACCCGGAAGCCCACCAGCGCCTCGATTCGCCCGGTCCCACCTCGCACCGCGCGATCGACCTCGATCGTCACCGGCGTCATCGCGAGCAGCGCGTTGGGCCACAGGGAGAACGTCCGATCCCGAGGCTCGCCGACCGTCACGACGCGGCCATGCGCGATCACGTCGTCGGAGCTCGCGATCGAACACACGTCACGAACTCGGCGGATCGATTGGACGTCACAGGTTTGGCCGCTCGTGCAGCCCTGGGCGACCAGCACCATCAGCACGGCCAAGGGTTTCATGGCGCCGCTCTCCGAGTCGCGAGGATCGACAGCGTGTCCTTCGCGGCCGCCTGCTCCGCTTCCTTCTTCGATCGCCCAGTGGAGCGCGCGAACGTCTCGGGGCCGATCGACACCTCGACCTCGAAGATCTTCTCGTGATCGGGGCCCGTCTCGCCGACCACCCGATAGCGCGGAGACACCTTGAAGAGGCTCTGCCCTTCTTCCTGCAAGAGCGACTTGTAGTCCTGCCCCTGCCGCCCCACCGCGACGCCGTCGAGCGCCTCGGCGAAGACGCGATCGATGAAGTGCATCACCGCGGTCATTCCGTCCGAAAGGTAGAGCGCCCCGATGATCGCCTCGAAGGCGTCGGCGAGCAGCGAGACCTTGTCGCGCCCGCCAGTGAGCTCCTCGCCTCGCCCCAGCAGCAGCACCTCTCCCACGCCCAACGCACGCGCCAGGCGCCCCAGCCCCTCTTCGTTGACGATCAGCGCCCGCAGCTTCGAGAGCTCACCCTCGTTCGCCTTGGGGAAGCGCTCCATCAGCCGGTGCCCGATGGCGAGATCGACCACCGCGTCGCCCAGGTACTCGAGGCGCTCGTTGTCTTCGAGCGGCAGATCCTTGTGCTCGTTGCAGTAGCTCTTGTGGGTGACCGCGGTGAGCGCGAGGTCCTTGACGGTGAACGACAGCCCCAGCCGCTGCTCGAGGGAGGTCAGCCGTTCTTCGGGAGTGATCAGCTTGCTCACGCGTCAGCAGACCTGGTTGCGGCCGCCTTCTTTGGCCTCGTACAGCTTCTCGTCGGCGCGCGACAAGAGCGCCTGGGCGTCGTCGCCCTTCTTCCCCAGCGTCGCCACCCCGCACGAGATCGTCACCGGAATCGTCTCGCCGTCGAAGCTGAACTCGTGCTTCTCGATCACCTTGCGCACCTTCTGGGCCATCGCCGTCGCGCCCTTGAGATCGATCTCCGGCGTCAGCACCGCGAACTCCTCGCCGCCGAAGCGAGCGAGCACGTCTTCCTTGCGAATGCGCCGCTTGATCGTCGAAGCGACCTCCTTGAGCACCGCGTCCCCGGCGAGGTGGCCGAAGGTGTCGTTGATCGACTTGAAGTGATCGACGTCGATCAGCAGCACCGACAGCCCACGCCCGTAGCGACGGCACCGGGAGATCTCCCGATCGACCGCCTCGTCGAAGTAGCGCCGGTTGTGCACCTGGGTGAGCCCGTCGACGGTGGTGAGCCGGTAGATCTCGTCGTGGTACGCCGCCTCGATGTTGTCGTGGGCGATGAACTTGAAGACGGTGCGCCCGACCTTGATCAGATCGTTGTTTCGCAGCGTCACCTTGCCGCTCAAGGACTCGTCGTTGAGGAAGGTGCCGTTGGTCGAGCCGACGTCCTCGATCGAGGTGCGGCCCTCGTCGACGGTGAGGCGCACGTGGTTGCGGCTGACCGAGTCGTGATCGATCTGAATGTCGGACTTGGCCGAGCGGCCGATCGACGTCCGCCCCTCGTCGAGGTCGAACTTGCGGCCCAGATCTTCTCCGTAGATCACCACCAACGCCGACGACTTCGAGAAGGCGCGGTGCTGGATCTTCGAGATCGGAGTGACGGCGGTGACGGTCTTCTGCCCCACGAGGCGGTGACTCTACTCCGTCTGAAAAGGAAACGGGGCGTCCTCCGTGGTGGAAGACGCCCCGCTCGTCACTGGGTCGCGCCGCTTACTGAATCGTGACCGTCTGCTCGGTGAAGATCGGCGGCTGGATGGGCGTGGTCATGTCGTGGAACAGCTGGGCCCGAACCTTGACGTCGGCACCCATGCAGGTCGCCGGCAAGGTGAACTCGACCTCGCCGCTGCCCGGCTTGTTCTCGTTGACCGAGTTGAGCTCGGTGCAGCCCGCGACCGGCTGGCCCTGCGCGTTGTTGAAGGAGAGCCGCACCAGGCCGTCGTCGCCCGCCGCCATGCCCAGCTTCCACTTGGTGACCGCGACGGTGATCTTGCTCGCGTGCGGAACCGGGGTGACGAGCGGGTCGGGCTTGAACTTGATGGTCGGCACGCCGTAGTCGAGGAAGCCGAAGGCGGTGAGGTAGTTGGTGAGGCGCTCGTAGTTGGTGGAGTTCAGCTCGACCAACCCGTTGAACGACAGCGCGGGGCCACCGGCGGGCGTGGGCGCGTTCGACAGCCGGAGCGCCTGCACCTGCATCTCCGAGCGGCCGCCCATCGCGACGCCGGTCTTGAAGAGGCGATCGCGGAAGGTGCCCGGAGCCGCCGGCAAGGTGAAGCCGTCAGCCGCGCGCGACGCGTCGAAGAGCACGTCCCAGCGGTGCTCGAGCTCGTCGGAGAAGGTGACCCGAATCACCTGGACGCTGGTCGACAGCGCAGTGGCCACCGCTGGGGTGACGAACTTGAAGCTGCGCGGCCCGACGCCAGCGACCGCCGCGGTGTGCGGGTTGAAGCGCGCGGACTCGGGGAACGCCGGGTAGGCCTGGGCCGAGATGTCGATCGGCGCGGTGCCGCGCGGGTCGAACGGGAGCTTGTTGTCGGCCATGCGGAGGAAGAGCGCCGAGGCACCCGCCTGCGCGGACTTGTCGCTCGCCGCCGCCGCCGTGAGGGCCGCGACGATGATCCCGTACTCCGAGCCCTCGGTGCCGCTGTGCGACGGCGCCGAGCGCACGGGCAACAGACCAGCCGCCGGCAGGGTCTCCTGCTTGTCGAGCACGTCGTCGACCGGCATCGCGGTGTTGACCGCCGCGCCGATGCCGAGGGGGATGACGCCGCGACCCGGCACGTTCACGCCCGAGAGCGCGAGGGCGCCGTCCGCCGGCTTGCCACGGTAGCTCGGCATGCGCGCCGACTTGAGCGCGAAGCCGAACGCGAGCGGCACGTGCGACCACTTGAGATCCTGGCTCTTGAAGAAGCCGGTGTTCGTGTAGTCGTAGCCGCTGGTGCAGTCCGGGTACGTCTTCCCGCCCTTGCAGGCCGAGTCCTGGAGATCGAACTGCACGTCGCGGACGATCGACGAGTTCAGCTTGCGGATGAGGGGCTGCACCTGGCCGAGCAACCCGCCGATGTTGATCTCGCTGCCCGAGTTCATGAAGGCGCCGATGAGCGGGCTCAGATCGCCGATGGTGAGCTCACCGGAGAACGCCCAGGCCGCGCGGGTGCCGCACGAGCCAGCGCGAATCTTCGCCTCGTCCGGGTTGCCCGAGGCGTCGGTGCAGATGCCCGCGAGGCCGAGGCCCGCGAAGGTGTTCTTGTTCGTCTCGCTGAAGACGAGGAACGCGCCATCTGGAACGTCGACGGTGGTGTCGATGGTGGTGCCCAGCTTGATGCGGGTCGACCGCGACGGGCCGAGGAGCTGGCTCAGGTTCAGGTTCGTCACCGCGCCCGCGAGCGACATCGAGGCCACTCCGGCCTTGATGTTGGTGTTCATCGGGTAGTTCGAGAAGGTGCCCTTGTAGCCGCCGTACTTGTTGGTCGGGTTGCGCCGCATCGAGACCGACAGCACGTTCGCGTCGGTGCCGCTGGGCCGGTAGTTCGCGATCGTCACGTAGTTGAAGTCCGCGTGGAAGACCGACACCGAGTAGCTGGTGGCCGCGCCGAAGGCGTAGTTGCCGACGCCCGCCGCGTTGGTCTCGACCGGGGCCGCCTGCGCGATCTCCGCGCCTGCCGCGTCGCTGAGGATCACCCGCGCGCCGGAGACCGGTCGGCCGGTGAGCTCGTCGGTCACCACCACGCTCCCGCCGTTCGCCGGAGCGCCCACCACGAAGACCTTCGCGGTGCAGGTGACGCTGCCGAAGGCCGCCTGGGCGCCGTTCACGCCGTCAGTGCCCGCCGTCGCCATCGTGCCCACGGTGAACTCCGACGCGCCGCCAGTGGCAGGCGTGGGGCCGCTCAACGGGCTGCCGCCGGGCGCAGTCCAGGTCGCGCCGTCCTTGATGATGACGGGCTCGGTGCCAGCCCAGGCCGAGACCCAGAACTTCACCTTGGCGCCGGTCTTGGTCACCACGAAGTCGGGGATCACCTGGCAGCGGGTCACCGTCGCAGCGGCAGGCGCCGCCTCGCACTTGCCGGAGCGGCAGACGAGCGAAGTGCCGCAGTCGGCGTCGGCCGAGCAGAGCTTCGGCTTACACTCGCCACCCGCCTCCGTGTAGTCGCACACACACGAGGTGTCGTTGGGGCAGAAGTCGAGCGCTTGGGCACCCGCCGCGGTCCGGCCCGAAGGCGAGCACTGCGAGGCACTCTGGCAGTCGGGCACGCACGTCGAGGTGCTCTTGCTGCAGCGGAAGAGCGTCGGGCACTGCTCGTCGTCGTTGCACGAGTCAGACGCTCCGCCGCCGCCGGCGCCGCCGTCGTTGCCGCTGGGAGGGGGACCACACGCGATGGTGGACAGCGCCGAAACAGCGAGCGCCACCCAGAGGGTGTTGCGGAACTCTGCCTTCATTCGAGGTACTCCCTTTGGTGTAGGAAAACGGCCCTTGGGTGAGAAAGGCGCGCGACGTTTCCGATATCAGCCCTGCCGTGTCAACCCGGTCCGTGACGCAAAGCGACGGGCATGCCACTGCGCAAGGCTTCGACTTTCGACCAGTTCTCATGACCGGAGCGTGACAGTCGTGTCGTGCTCGTGAAGACTGCGCGCCGGTGCCGCGTCGCGACGACATGCCGTCCGAAGATCTCCTTGGCCGCGCGCTCGCGTCGATCTCCCGGAACACCGGCTCGGCGGCCGTGTTGGCGCCGGTGTGGCGACAGATCGCAGGTGAAGCGGTCGCACAGGCGACCTCCCCGCTTCGGTGGATGGGCAGCGTGCTGGTGATTGGCTGCCGCTCGACGGCCTGGGCCACCGAGCTTGGGCAGCAGCGTCACGAGTGGCTCGCCCGGCTCCAGCGACGGCTCGGCGCCTCGTCCCTCACCGGCCTTCACTTCGAGGCCCGTTGACGTGATCGCCCTCACCCTCGCGCTCCTCGCGGCCAGCCCGCTCGAACAGGCAGCGACCTCCACCGTTCGGGAGCGCTTCGAGACCGCGGGCCGCTCGCTCCCCGCCGACGACGCCAAGTTGGACGTGGCGGCGCGGGCCCTCGCCAAGCTCGCGCTCGAGCGCTCGGTGACGGAAGCCGCCGGGCTCCTCACCGTCACCGACGCCGTCTCCACCGCGGGTGCCTGGGAGCCCAACCCCATCGCGATCATCCTCCGCGGCAACAAGGGCCAGCTCCTCGACGAGCTGCGCGACAGCCGCACCCTCACCTCCGAGCCGGCGACGGTGATGGGCATCGGCTCGGCCGAGCGCGGTGATCGAGTGGCGCTCGCGATCCTCCTCGCTGAGCGGAAGTTCGAGCTGGTGCCGCTCCCACGCCGCCAGCCAAAGCTCCCCCGGGCCGTCTCGGTCTGCGGTGCCCTCACTCCTCCGCTCGAGCGCGCCGAGCTCTTCGTCACCACCCCGGGCGGACAGGTCGTGCGCGGGCCGATGAGCGCCTCCAAGGCCCAACACTGTGGCGCCTTCACGCCGTCGGAGCAGGGCCGCTTCGCCGTCGAGGTGCTCGCGCGCGGGCCCAAGGGCCCGGAGGTCGCCGCCCTCTTCTTCCTCGACTTCGGGGCCTCGAGCGCTTCGGCCGATCTCCACTTCGTCGAGCCCAAGGATCTCGAGGACGGGCGCAGCGCGGTGCTCGAGCGCATCAACGCCCTGCGCACGACGATGGGTCTGGGCAAGGTGGAGGACGATCTCCTGCTCGACGGCATCGCCCAGACCTACGCGACCCGCATGGCCACCGAAGACTTCTTCGCCCACGTCGATCCCCAGGGAGGCAACCTCAAGGGCCGGCTCGCCGAGGGCGGCTATCGCTACACGGCTGCGGGAGAGAACCTGGGCGCCTCCACCGGTCCGCTCGCCGCGCACTTCGGCATCGAGCTCAGCCCGGGGCACCGCGCCAACGTGCTCGACGCGGCGCACCGCGAAGTCGGCATCGGCATCGCGAAACGGCCCTCCGACGGGAACACCGTGCTGGTCGAGATCTTCGCCGCGCCGCTCGACGATGGAGGCGCCGATCCCATCGGGGCCGCCTACGAGACGATCGATCAGCTGCGCTCGAAGAAGAACCTCAAGGCGCTCAAGCACCACCCCGTGCTCGAGGCGCTCGCCCAGGAGCACGCCCGCCTGTGCCTGCGCCGCGACCTGCTCAAGGCCGAGCTGCCCGACGGGCGAAAGCTACACGACAAGGTGTTCGAGTCGATGTCCGACGCCAAGGAGACGTCGGTCGATCTCGTGGTGCTCGACTCTCCGCGGCAGGTGCCCAGCTCGAAGAGCCTCTCCGACGCACGCTACAACACCGTCGGCGTGGGCCTGGCGAAGGGCGACTCCGACACCTACGGCCCCGAGAAGCTCTGGCTGGTCGTCATCTACGCCAACCAGAGTCCCTGACCGCAGTCAGCGCTCGCGGCAGAAAGCCCTCCGTCGCGACCGGGGCGCGGGGTATGACGTGAGGAGAGGACCCGCTTCGTGAACGCACCCACCCGGCCAGTCATTCTCGCCATCGACGAGGATCGAACGAACCAGGGGAGGCTCGCCCAGGCCTTCAACGCCCAGGGGCTCTTCTACCGGTTCATCACCGATCGCCGGAAGGTGCAGGGCGGCCTCAAGCAGCTCAACCCCGACATCTTGATGGTCTTCGGAGAGCTCTCGAGCGACTTCGTGATCCAGGTGCTCGACGCGGTCGCGGCCGACGTCTCGACCACCGCCCTGCCGATCGTCGTCGTCGCGAAGGACATCAGCGACGCGGAGTTCGTCGCCGGCCTGCGCACCAACGTCGTCGCGCTCTTCCCTGCCCCGTTCGCGGTCGAGAACGTGGTCGCGGTGAAGGGCCTCTACGAAGAGCTGCCGACGCGGCCCGGCCTGGTGAAAGGCCAAGGCGACGCCAAGCTGCTCAGCCGCCTCATCGATCACGTCCGCCGCACTCGGCGCGCCGGAGCCCTCACCATCGATCCCAAGACGCCCAACGAGGGCCGCGCCGTCTTCAGCCGCGGCAAGCTCGAGCGCGCGTCGTTCCTCGGTGCGGTGGGGCCAGACGCGCTCAAGGCGATCGCCTCGGTTCCTCGCTGCGCGTGGGTCTTCAGCGAAGTCGCCGGCCAGGGCGGTGACGGCGTCGGAGTGGTGATCGAAGTGGGCGACCTGACGACGGGAGAGCACCCGATCGCCGAGGTCGTCGTCGGGCAGGAGCTCCCCGAGGACGAGCCGCTCGCCTTCGAGGTGAGCGTGCCCAAGGCCTCCGAGCCGGCGCCGGCGCCGCCCATCAACAGCCCGATTCCCCAGCTGCCGCCCGGCGCCAAGCCGATCGAGATGCTGTTGGTCGACGACGACGAAGCGATCTTGCGCATGTTCAAGACGCTCTTCGTCAAGCAGGGGTTCAACGTCAGCACCGCGACCGACGGGCAGCTCGGCGCCGAGGTGGCCCAGACGAAGGCGTTCGACGTCGTGCTCGCCGATCTCAACATGCCGCACCTCGACGGCTGGGGCTTGCTGCGGCTGCTGCGCGAAGACTTCCGCACCCGCGAGGTCCCGGTGGCCTTCATCTCGGCGCACGACGACTACCGCGAGTCGCTCAAGGCGCTCGACGCCGGCGCGCAGGCCTATCTCTCGAAGGGCACCCGGCTCGACGCGCTGGTGACGCAGGTGAAGAAGCTGCTCGAGCCGAGGCAAGCCACCGTGGCGAGCCTGAGCAGCGGGCAACCGACGACGCTCCAGGTCGCGACGGTGGGGCCCCAGTGGCTCCTGGCGCAGCTCGGGCGGCTCCACGCCACCGGAAGGCTCGACGCGAGAGATGGCTGGGCGGTCTACGCGCTCTTCTTTCAAGACGGTGTCTGCGGGCACGCGTCCGCCAAGGCCGGGAAGTTCACCGCCGACGGCGAGCGCGCCTTCAACGCCTTCGTCGCGAGCAAGAACGCCGAGGCCGTGTGGACGCCTGGCGGTGACGTCGCGCCGCCCAACCTGAGCGCCCAGACGCACGAGCTCATCGAGCGGGCCTGCGCGACGCTGAACGACAACGAGCGGCGCATGCGGGAGAGCCTCCTGGTGAGCGCCACGCAGGTCGACGTGCACCCCGAGCTCTACGCGGTCTACCGGCAGGTGGGGCCCAAGCAGTGGCTCGAGGCCGCCAAGCTGATCTGCGAGGACAAGCTGTCGCCCCGCGAGATCATCGGCCGCCTCGAGATCAGCCCCGTCGACGTGGAAGAGACGATGAAAGATCTCATCCGCCGCGGGGTGGTGACCCTCAAGAAGGCCGTCTGACACCGCCCCCGACTCGCAGCCCCTCAGCTCAGGCCTCGAAAAAACAACGCGCCCGGAGAACCGAGTCTCCGAGCGCGCTCACTCATGAACTTGTTCGCAGGCGATCAGACGAGCCGGCGTTGAGTCGCGAACGACTCGATGCCCATCTGCGGACCAGACGGCAGCGCGTAGAGGGGGCACTTGATGCAGGTGAAGCTCTGCCAGCCACGACGCACGGCCTCATCGAGGCAGTTGTCGTAGTGGGAGCAGTTGAGGTTTCGATGCTGCTCGACGCCGAGGCGCTTGGGACCGGCCTCGGGATTGATCGACTGCGGTAGTTCGGTCGGACACGGCTTCATGTTTGGTTCGGCCTCCCTGAGAAACTCCCCCCGTCATGAGAACGACTGACCACTTCGGCTGACGGCGCGCCCGAGCTTGTCTCCCCTCCCAACCGCCGCAACTTCTCCCCTGCTCGGAACAGCGGCGCACCCTACCGGATCCATGCTGCACTTCGTCAATCCGGGCGGCGCGGAATCCTTATCGGATTCACTCCGTTTCCTGCTCGAAGACTTCGACTACGGTTCAGCACGCAGCGTGTACGGCACCTCTCGAACAAATGTCAAAGGGGGGGCCTCCTCGATGGCCCTGGGGCTGTTCGCCCTCGCGGCGGGGACGGCTCTCGCACAGTCACCCGAGCTGATCGACGGGGTGCGCATTCATGCGCCGAACCTCGCCTCGAGCGCGCAGACCGAGCTCGACGCCTGTCAGGGCAGCGACGGCGGCTGTAGCGATCGCTCCAGGCTGGCACTGCTCACCGGCGTGCTGTGGCTGAGCGAAGGCGAACCGGCGCGGGCGGCCGAGCTGCTCGGCAAGAGCAAGCCACCCAAGAAGCTGGAGCCCTTTCACGCCTGGTATCTCGGTGAAGCGCAGTCGTGGTCCGGGAGCCGCGCGCAGGCGGTGAAGACGCTCCAGAAGGTGAAGGGCGCGCCACCGTGGCTCGCGAAGAAGATCGACCTCCGAATCGCCGAGCTCCAGCTCGATCTCGGGCAGCCTGCGAAGGCGAAGGCGGTGCTCGAGGCCGCCGCAGCCGAGAACCCCAGCGCGGAGGCGCTCCTGTCTCGTGCGTACGTGCGCCTGGCGACCGGCGCGAAGGTGGAAGGCCAGAAGGATCTGCGCACGATCCTCCTCCGCTTCCCGACCCACCCGCACGCGGCCGAGGCGATGCGGCTGCTCTCGCTCGACGGCACGCCCACCTTCGGCTTCGAAGAGCAGCTGCTGCGCGCGCAGGCGCTGATCGGCTCGGGCGCCCCCACCGAGGCCCTCGCCCAGCTCGAAGCCATCGCTCCACCCGAAGGCAAGGACCGGCAAGGCGCGCTCGCACGCGTCGCCCTGCTCCGAGGGCAGGCGCTGCTCGCGAAGGGGCAAGAAGCACAGGGCTTCGAGCAGCTCGAGCTCGCCGCGTCGACCGGACGCCCGGCCGCGGCCGCCGAGGCGATGATGACGAAGGCCCGCCGGCTGATGCGCGCCCAGAAACACGACGAGGCGCGCGCGATCATGTTGGCGCTCGACGCGAAGTACCCCGACAACG
>Ga0268298_10006893_pt1 | contig 10190 bp, 9 predicted proteins | sample WWTPWeurt_MetaG_FD_194462 | JGI IMG/M metagenome (GOLD analysis project Ga0268298, IMG submission 194462) | Activated sludge microbial communities from WWTP in Nijmegen, Gelderland, Netherland - WWTP Weurt | ecosystem: Engineered > WWTP > Aerobic digester > Activated sludge | place: Netherlands... | reverse complement strand
CGTCGACGATCGCGGCGCCCGCACGCATCGGCCCCTCGCCGGGGTGTCCGGTCACGGACATCAGCCCGCACATGCCCTGCGCGATCTGGTCGAAGCCGGGGCGCTCGCGATAGGGCCCGTCCTGGCCGAAGCCGGAAATGCTGGCGAGGACGATCCGCGGATTGATCGCCGCGAGGCTGTCGTAGTCCAGGCCGAGCCGCTCCTTGACGTCGGGCCGGTAGTTCTCGACGAGCACGTCGGCGCCGCGCACCAGCCGGTGCAGCACGTCGCGGCCCTTCGGGTGCTTGAGGTCGAGCGTCATCAGCCGCTTGTTGCGGTGCAGGTTCAGCATGTCGCCGCCGTCGCGCGCGCCGGTCATCAGGTCGGCGCGCCCGGACCCGGGCGGCGGCTCGATGCGGATCACGTCCGCGCCGAAGTCGGCGAACTGCTTGACGCAGGTCGGCCCCGAGCGCACCTGCGCGAGGTCGATGATGCGCAGCCCTTCGAACGCGCCGCCGGGCGTGGGTCGGTACATGGCGTGCCTCGCTCTCGTGTGGGTGAAGCGGTTCGCCGGGTGGGCGGCGCGGCGCCGCCGCGCCCGGCGGATGCCGCGCCGGTCGAGTCTAGTCGATGTGCCGCCGCCGGGGCGTTCCGCATTTCGCGCGCACGCCGGCCGCAGCGCGCCGCCGCGCCGCTCGCAGCGCTCCACGCGGCAGGCGCGCGTTGCCCGGGTCGCGACGCGCGGGTTAGCATCAACGCCCGCCCGGCCCGCGCCGCCGCGCACTTCGCGCGGTGCGCCGCGGCCGCGCGCGTGACGGGAGCCCGCCCATGCCCTACGCCCCCGCGGACGGCGCGAGGATCTACTACGAGGACACCGGCACGGGTGCGCCGGTGATCTTCGTGCACGAGTTCGGCGCCGACTTCCGCACCTGGGAAGCGCAGGTGCGCGCGCTCTCGCGCCAGTTCCGCTGCATCACGTTCAACGCGCGCGGCTATCCGCCGTCGGACGTCCCGACCGACCCGGTGCAGTACGGCCACGAGCAGGCCGCCGCGGACATCGGCGCGGTGCTCGATCACCTCGCGATCGGGCGCGCGCACGTCGTCGGCCTGAGCATGGGCGCGTACGCGAGCCTGGTGTTCGCGCTGCGCGCGCCGGCACGCGTGTCGGCGCTCGTGCTCGCCGGCATCGGCTCGGGCTCCGCGAGCGCGGATCGCGACGGATTCGCCGCCGGCGCGAACGCGCTCGCGGCGGTCTTTCTCGAGCAGGGCGCGGCGGCCGCGGCGCGCGGCATCGGCGTCGGCGCCACGCGCGTGCAGTTGCAGAACAAGGACCCGCGCGGCTGGGACGAGTTCGTCCGCTACCTCGGCGAGCACTCGCCGCTGGGCTCGGCGCTCACGCTGCAGCGCTACCAGGCGATGCGCCCGACGCTGTACGCGTTCGAGGCGCCGCTGCGCGCGCTCTCGCTCCCGGCGCTGGTGATCTGCGGCGACGAGGACGACCCGTGCCTGGAGCCGAGCCTTTTCCTCAAGCGCACCCTGCCCAACGCCGGGTTGCTCGTGATGCCGCGCTCCGGGCACGGCGTGAACCTGGAGGAGCCCGCGATGTTCAACCAGGCCCTGCTCGACTTCTTCGGGCTCGCCGAGCGCGGCGCCGCGCGCGAGCGCGACGCGCGCGCGCACGGCCCCGCACTCGCCGCCGCCGGGAGCCGGCCGTGAAGCGCGTCGCGATCGCGTGCCTGCTGTGGATCGCGGCGGCGTGCGCCGTCGCGCAGCCGTTCCCGTCGAAGCCGATCACGATGGTGATCCCGTTCCCGCCGGGCGGCGTCAGCGACATCGTCGGGCGCGCGGTCGCGGCGCGGCTCGCGACCGTGCTCGGCGTTTCCGTCGTCGTCGAGAACAAGGCCGGCGCGAGCGGCATCCTCGGCGCCGAGGCCGCGGCGCGCGCGCGGCCCGACGGCTACACGCTGATGCTGGGCAACATCTCGACGCTGGGCACCAATCCGGCGTCGTTCGCCAAGCTCCCCTACGATCCCGAGAAGAGCTTCGCGGCCGTGTCGATGCTCGCGGTCCAGCCGCTGGTGGTCGCGGTCGGGCCGCGCGTGCCCGCGGAGACGCTCGCGGACCTGGTCAGGCTCGCGAAGGCGCGCGGCGGGGCGCTCACGTACGGCACCGCGGGCAGCTCGATCCAGCTCGCGGTCGAACTGTTCGCGAGCCAGGTCGGCGTGCGCATGACGCACATCCCGTACAAGGGCAGCGCGCCCGCGATCACCGACCTTCTCGGCGGGCAGATCGACGTCCTCTTCGACCCGATCTCGTCGCTGTACCCGCAGGTGAAGGCGGGCAAGGCGCGCGGGCTGGCGGTCACGACCGCGCAGCGCTCGCCGGTGGCGCCCGAGCTGCCCACCGTCGCCGAGAGCGGCGTCGAGCGCTACGACGTCAGCTCGTGGCAGGCTCTGGTGGCGCCCGCGGGCACGCCGCCGGGCGTCGTCGCGCAGCTCAACGAGGCGGTCGCGAAGGTGCTCGCGTCGGCCGAGGTGCGCGAGCTCTTCGCCAGGCAAGGCGCGCAGCCCACCGGCTCCACGCCCGCCGAGCTCGAGGCGTTCGTGCGCGCCGAGGTCGCGCGCTGGAGGAAGGTCGCCGCCGACGCGGGCGTGACGCCGCAGTGAACCGAGACGCCGGTCCGCGGCCGTGCGTCGCGTGAGCGCGTTCTCGCTCGACGGCCGCGTCGCGCTGGTCACCGGCGCCGGGCGCGGCCTCGGCTTCGAGATCGCGCGCGGGCTGGCCCGGGCCGGCGCGCGCGTGCTCGTCAACGGGCGCGATGCGGGCGCGCTGGACGACGCGGTCGCGCGCATTCGCGCCGAGGGCGGCGACGCCGTTTCGTGTGCGTTCGACGTCGCGTGCGCCGACGCCGCCGCGGCCGCGTTCGAGCGTGTCGCGGCCGCCCACGGCGCGCTCGACATCCTCGTCAACAACGTCGGCCTGCGCGACCGTCGCCCGCTGTTCGACTTCGCGCTCGACGACGTGCGCCGCATGCTCGACGTGAACCTGGTCGCGCCGTTCGACCTCGCCCGGCGCGCCGCCGGCGCGATGATCGCGCGCGGCGCGGGCGGGCGCATCGTCAACGTGACCTCCGTGATCACCGAGGTCGGCAAGCCCGGCGACGCCGCGTACATCGCGGCCAAGGGCGGGCTGGCGTCGCTCACGCGCGCGCTCGCCGCCGAGCTCGGCCCGCACGGCATCAACGTCAACGCGGTCGCGCCCGGCTTCTTCGCGACCGCGACGAACGTCGGGATCGCCGCCGACCCGCAGACCGGGCCCGAGCTCGCGCGCGCAACCTCGCTCGGTCGCTGGGGGCGCCCCGACGAGATCGCCGGCGCGGTCGTCTTCCTCGCTTCCGACGCCGCGTCCTACGTCACCGGCGAGACGATCGCGGTCGACGGCGGCTACCTGACGCGCTTCTGAACCCCTCGCGAGCCCATCGACCATGAGCCCCTCACTGCCCGACGGCCGGCGCGTCGTCGTTTCCGAGTTCGGCGAGAGCCCCGACGAGGCGATCGAGAAGTTCGCGCGCCTCGAGCCGATGCCCGCGCCCGACCCCGCCGCGCTCGCGCCCGGCGAGGCGATCCTCGGCGTGAAGAGCGCCGGCGTCTCGTGGGTCGATCTCCTGATGACCAGCGGCCAGTACCAGCACATGCCGGCGCCGCCGTACACGCCGGGCATGGAGTACGCGGGCGTCGTGCTCGCGGTCGGCGCGGGCGTCGACCCCGCGCGCTGCGCGCCGGGTGCGCGCGTGCTGGTCGACTCCGCGCGCGTGGGGCCGCGCTCGAGCGGCGCGTACCGGCGGGCCGCCGGCTGGGCGTCGTACGCGGTGGTGCCGGCCGACGCGCTGCTGCCGATCCCGGGCAAGCTCTCGTTCGACCAGGCCGCGGTGCTGCTGCAGGCGTACGAGACCGCGTACCACTGCCTGATCGCGCGCGCCCGGCTGCAGGCCGGCGAGACGATCCTGATCAACGGCGCGACCGGGCTCACGGGGCTCGCGTCGGTGCAGGTCGCCAAGCGGCTGGGCGCGACCGTGATCGCGATCGGGCGCTCCGACGCGCGGCTCGAACAGGTGCGCCGCCACGGCGCCGACCACGTGCTGAACGTCGTCGCCGAGGACGGCTCCGGCGGCGTGCGGCGCTTTCGCGACGACGTCAAGGCGCTCACCGGCGGGCGCGGCGTCGACGTCGTCTACGACGCGGTCGGCGGCGAGACCTCGCTCGAGTGCCTGCGCTGCGTGGCGTTCGGCGCGCGTTTCCTGATCGTCGGCTGGACGTCGACGCCGAACGTCGCGCGCGGCAAGGGGCTGCGCGGCGCGCCGAACGCCAATCAGCTTCCCACCAACCTGATCCAGATGAAGCAGCTCGCGGTGCTCGGCTGCCCGAGCGCGATCGCGGTGTCGATGGACCCGTCGATCCGCCCGCCGCGCCTGGCCACCGTGCTGAAGTGGGCCGAGGACGGCGCGATCGACCCGGTCGTCTCGCGCGCGTTCCCGCTCGCGGACTTCCGCGACGCGATGCGCGCGCGCTGGGCGGGCGAGGTGGTCGGCGGCTGCGTGCTGAATCCCTGAGCGATCGCGAGGAAACCGAATGAGCCTCATCCGCTACGAAGTCCGCGACCACGTCGCGGAGATCCTGCTCGACAACCCGCCGTTCAACGGCATCACCGACGCCTTCATGGACGAGCTGCTCGACGCGTTCGCGCGCGCGCGCGCCGACGACGACGTGCGTGCGGTGATCCTCGCGAGCGCGATCCCCGGTCGCTTCTGCGCCGGCCTCGACCTGGCCGCGTACCGCACGCTCTCGCCCACGCAGATGCACACGGTCATCGACAAGCTCTACTCGCGGCTGTGCGACCGCCAGTTCGACCTCGGCAAGCCCTCGATCGCCGCGGTGAGCGGCGCGGTGCGCGGCGGGGGCATGACGGTCGCGATCTCCTGCGACATGATCGTCGCCGACCGCGAGTCGACGTTCGGCTACCCGGAGATCGACATCGGCCTGGTGCCCGCGATCCACTACGGCGTGCTGCCGCGCATCGTCGGGCGCTACCGCGCGTTCGACCTGCTCTTCACCGGGCGCACGTTCGGCGCCGACGAGGCGATGGCGCTCGGACTGGTCAGCCGGCTGTCGGCGCCCGGCGCGGTGCTCGACGAAGCGCGCGCGGTCGCGCGCGTGCTCGCGGCGAAGTCGCCCGAGCTGATGCGCAAGGGCAAGAACGCGTTCACGCAGGCGATCGACTCCGGCTACCGGCAGGGCCTGGCCGGCGCGGTCAACCTGATCTGCACGGTCTCGGGCATGGACGACTCGCGCGAGGCGATGAGCGCGTACGTGGAGAAGCGCAAGCCGAAGTGGAAGTCGCGCTGATCCGTCGAACGCGCGGATCGGTCGAACGCGCGGATCGGTCGAACGCGCGGATCGGTCGAACGCGCGGATCGGTCGAACGCGCGGATCAGTCGATCGAGTGGATCCCGCGCCGTTCGCGCATCGCGCGGCCGATCGCGTCGAGCGTCGCGTCGTCGAGCAGCCGCGCGGCCATCGGCAGCAGTTCGTCCTCCTCGCGCGCGATGTGCCGCTCGTACAGGCCGACCAGCGCGTCGACGTCGTCGTGCGCGAGCGGGGCCGCCTCGCCCGCCGAGACGCGCGCGAGCACCGCGCGCACGCGCGCCCAGCGCGCTCCGAGCTCGCGGTGCTCGCGCGCGAGCCCGTCGACGAGCGCGCGGATGCAGGTCGCGTCCGAGCCCGCCATCGACTCGACGAGCGCCGGGAAGAGGTCCACCTCCTCGTCCTCGTGATGGTGCACGGCCGAGGTGTCGAAGTAGCGGATCACCGCCGCCGCCGCGGCGCGCGCCTGCGCGTCCGCGCCGTGCGCGGGCAGGTGCGCGGCCAGCCGGCGCAGCGTCGCGCACTGCTGCCCGACGCGGCCGTGGCAGGCCGAGAGCATCTCGAGCGGGGCCTCGAAGCCGGGCGCGGGAGAGAAGGGGCCCGGGCGAGGGGGATTCATGCCGACTCCTGGCGAACGTTCGTTCGCGCATTGTCGCCGCGCCCGCGCGGCGCCTCGCCCGGCGCCACGTCGCGCCCAGGGTCTGGTACGCTCGTTCGCGGCAAGTGCCGCCGGTTTCTAGTGTCGCGGCCGGCAGGCACGTGACGAACCCTCGCCGCTCCCGCGACCGCTTCCTCCCGGGCCCTCAACGACCATGTCCGCGCCGCCGATCGACACCGTCCGCCTGCAGCGCTACGCGCGCGCCTACTGCGAGACCGCGGTGCTGTACGCGGCGCTCGACCTCGCGCTGTTCACGCACCTGGACGCCGGCGCGGACACCGAGGCACGGCTGGCGAGTGCGATGGACGTCTCGCCGCTGCAGGCCGAGCGGCTGGTCGCGTGCGTGCTCGCGATGGGGCTGGTCGAGCTCGTCGACGGGCGGCTGCGCAATGCGCCCGACGCCGACCGCTTCCTCGTGAAGGGCCGCCCCGGGTATGCCGCCGACTGGCTCACGTTCACGCGCGCGAACGTCCCCGACTGGTTCCGGCTCACCGATCTGCTGTTGCGCGCCGAGCCGCCGACCACGCTCGGCATGTACGAGCACCTGACGGTGGACGACGCACGCAGGTACCACGCCGCAACCTTCAGCATCGGCGCGGGCGCCGCACGGCGCTTCGTGCGCCGCGTCGACCTCTCGCGCCGGCGGCGGCTGCTCGACCTCGGCGGCGGCTCGGGCGCGTACTCGATCGCAGCGACGAAGACCTGGCCGCAGCTGCGCGCGATCGTCCTCGACCTGCCGCCGGTGACCGTCGTCACGCAGGAGTACATCGACCGCGCCGGTGCCGGCGAGCGCGTGTCGACGCTGCCGGGCGACTTCACGGAGACGCCGTTTCCGGAAGGCGTCGACGCCGCCGTGATGGCGAGCAACCTGCCGATCTACGACGAGGACGTGATCCGCGGCGTCGTGCGCCGCGTGCACGACGCGCTCGTGCCGGGCGGCGAATTCCACCTGGTCGGCGAGATGCTGCACGACGACCGCCGCGGCCCGCTCGACGCCGCGCTCTGGGGCATGAACGAGGCGGTGTGCGGCAGCCGCGGCAAGGCGCACACGATCGCACAGTGCATCGGCTACTTCCGCGACGCCGGCTTCACGGGCGTGTCCGCCGAGGAATTCATCCCGGACGTGCTGCACCGGGTGAGCGGCGTGAAGGCCGGCTGAGGAAGAGGCCGCCTACTTTTCGATCGGGCACCCCAGCCGCGCCAGCGTCTGGTCGATCCACGCGATGTCGTTGGTGCCGGCCTGGATCGCGGCGATCTGCTCGGCCTCCTGCTTCATCTTCTTGCGCGTCGCCTCGTAGAGCGCGTCGACCTCGTCGAAGGGCACGCACAGCAGCCCGTCGTCGTCGCCGATGACGAGGTCGCCCGGCTCGATCACCATGCCGTCGATCGCGATCGGCACGTTGATCTCGCCCGGCCCGTCCTTGTACGGCCCACGGTGCGTGACGCCGGCCGCGAAGACCGGGAAGTCGCCCTCGCGCAGCGCTTTCGCGTCGCGGATCGCGCCGTTCAGCACCATGCCGGCCAGCCCGCGCCTGGCGGCGGCGCCGACCATGATCTCGCCGACCAGCGCGTTGGTGAGGTCGCCGCCGCCGTCGACGACGATGACGTCGCCGGGCGCCGCCATCCACAGCGCCTTGTGGATCATCAGGTTGTCGCCGGGGCGCGTCTTCACCGTGAACGCCGGGCCGGCCATCGGCGCGCCGCCGTGCATCGGGCGCAGGCGGGGGCCGCCCGCGAACATCCGCGTCATGCAGTCGCTGACGTTGGCCACGGGCACTTCGAGGAACTTGCGCGCGACGTCGACGGCGACGGCGCGCTTGCGCTTGAGGATGCGAAGTCCGATCACGGAGGGCTCCTTGCAGGGATCAGGCGGGAAGACAGGCGCGGCAGCTCGGGTGCGCGCGCAGGCGAGGGTACACGCCCAGCGCGTTGCCGGCGTACACGCGCGCCTTGTCGGCGTCGCTCGCGGCGGGCGACGCGTCGATGTAGCGGCGCGTGTCGTCGTACGCGTGGCCGGTGCGCGGGTCCACCCCGCGCACCGCGCCGACGGTCTCGGACGCGAACAGCACGTTGGCCGCCGGCACCACGCGCAGCAGCAGGTCGATGCCGGCCTGGTGGTACACGCAGGTGTCGAAGAACACGTTGGCGAGCACCTTGTCCTCGAGCGGCGGCAGGCCCATGTCCTGCGCGATGCCGCGGTAGCGGCCCCAGTGGTACGGCACCGCGCCGCCGCCGTGCGGGATCACGAACTTCAGCGTCGGGAAGTCCTTGAAGACGTCCGAGGTCAGGAACTGCACGAACGCGGTCGTGTCGCCGTTGATGTAGTGCGTGGCCACCGCGTTGAAGTGCGGGTTGCACGATCCGCTCACGTGGATCATCGCCGGGACGTCGAGCTCGACCAGCTTCTCGTACAGCGGGTACCACCAGCCGCGGTCCGACAGCGGCGGGTCGCTCCAGCGCCCGCCGGTGGGGTCCGGGTTCAGGTTCGCGCCGACGAAGCCCATGCCGTTCACGCAGCGCTCGAGCTCGTCGAACACCGCCTGGCGCGGCGGCACGCCCGCGGCCTGCGGCAGCTGGCACACGGGCGCGAAGCGGTCGGGGAACATCGCGCACGCGCGCCGGACGAGGTCGTTGCAGTAGCGCGCCCAGACGACGTTGGTCGCCTCGTTGCCCTCGTGGTGGTCCATGCCGATCGCGCGCGGCGAAAAGAGCGTGAGGTCGACGCCGCGCTCGCGCATCAGCCGCAGCTGGTTCGCCTCGATGCCGGCGCGGATTTCGTCGTCGCTCACCGGCGGCGGGGGCTCGGCGGGCGCCACGCCGGTGCGCCTGAACTCCGCGACCTGGCGCGCGCGGAAGTCCGCCACCTGCGGCGGCGTGGTCGTGAAGTGTCCGTGGACGTCGATGATCATCGGGGGGGGCTCGCGGGTTTGAAGGCGGGTGGGGCTCGACGCGGTGCGACGAATCTTAACCGCCCCGTCGCCGCCAGCGCCGCCAGCGCGAACGCCGCCGGCATCAGCGCCAGCCAGGTGCCGGCGATCGCGAGCGCGACGCACCCGGCCCAGCCGATCGACGCGAGCGCCTCGGCGAAATTCGCGATCCGCGACGACGTCTGCCGTCTGCGGAACTGGCTGCGCCGCGCCTGGATGCGAAAGCGGAACTGGATCGCGGTCGCCGACGCCGCGGCCGCGGCGACGCCGGCGCACGCGGCGAGCGCGGCCATCGGCGCGACCAGCGCCAGCGCGAGCGCCAGCGGCGCGAACACCACGGCGATCGCACCGATCACCGCCTCGGCCTTCGCGCGCAGCACCGCGCCGGCGCCGATCGGTGCGGTCGCGATCAGGTCGGGCGCGTCCTCGCCGGACACCGCGAGCCAGGCCAGCCCGCCGGCGAGCTGGCCCGCCGCGATCACGAGCACCGGCGCGATCACCGCGGGCGTCGCCGTCGGGTGCCAGACCCCGCGCCACATCACGAACGCGACGGGCGCGAGGTAGAGCAGCTGCATCATCGACTGCGACGCGAGCCAGGGGTCGCGCAGCAGCAGCGCCCACTCCTTGCGGCGCAAGGCCTGCGCCGGCGTGCGCCCGTTCAGGCGCGCCGGACGCGCGGTGCGCGCGGCGGGCGCGCCCGCGCCGGCCGCCGCGCGCACCAGCGTGCCGAAGCGCGGCGCGTACACCCGGATCGCGAGCGCGAGCCCCGCCAGGCACGCGACGAAGCCCACGGCGAGCGCCGTGACGTCGCCGAGCAGCGCGCGCGCCGGCCACCACAACGCGCTGTCGGGGCCTGGCGTGAGCGCCTCCCATGCGGCGAAGCGCCCGGACAGGCTCGGCGCCTGCGTCGACACCGTGAGCACGGCGACGAACTGCAGCGCGACCGCGAATCCGGCGCCGGTCACCGCAGCGACCACCTGCGCGACGAAGCGCGTGCGCGCGGCCCCGAGCACGCGGAACAGCGCGACCGCGATCGCGAGCGCGGCCGCGAGCGACGCGGCGGCGAGCGCGAGCAGCACCGCGAAGGCGCCGAGCCAGCGGGCGCCGCCGTGCCAGACCAGCACGTTGACGAACGGCGCGGCGAGCACGAGCGCCATCGCCAGCACGGTCGCGAGGATGCCGAGGATGCGCACGCCGAACAGCTGC
>Ga0268298_10006892_pt1 | contig 10191 bp, 7 predicted proteins | sample WWTPWeurt_MetaG_FD_194462 | JGI IMG/M metagenome (GOLD analysis project Ga0268298, IMG submission 194462) | Activated sludge microbial communities from WWTP in Nijmegen, Gelderland, Netherland - WWTP Weurt | ecosystem: Engineered > WWTP > Aerobic digester > Activated sludge | place: Netherlands... | reverse complement strand
GCATCTGGTCATTGTCGATGCCGGCAAGATCGTGGACCCGGAGAACTACGCGGGTGCGATGTTCGCTTACTGGCAGTCGCCGGAATTCGGCAAGGACGCCATCTCCAAGAACAGCATCATGGTCATCCTCGCTACCAGAGACGGCAAAACCGTCGAATGGGCGCGAGCGGCGACCGGCATGCCCAGGGGCAACGAGCGTCTTCTCATCGAAATTCGCGACCAGATGCGCGGAGTTTCGCTGGACCCCGCCTCCGTGCTTGGACCGCCGAAAGGTGAGCTCTACAGTCAGGGCGGAAAGACCTATGTGCGCATCATTCACTCGCAAGGAAAGCTGGACCAGCTCATCTGGGGACCGGCCAAATTCGAGCGTGTGCGCATGAAGGACTACAGCTACCTGATTCACGAAATCGAGCCCACGACAGGGCAGAAAGCGTGGATCGTGTTTTTCATCACGCTTTTCGGCTGCGTGGCCTGGGGCATCTGTATTGCTTACGGGCCGAAGACCTATCGCAATTTCGTCGGGCGATTCAGGTAGGCGAAGAACCCGAAGGCATCTGTCTGTACAACGGAGGCGGGCGGCGCTAATGCCGGCCGTCTCCTTAACCCGCCGGTCTAAAAGCCCGGCAAGTAGAGGAAAAATCCATGAACACTGACAAGATTCTCGAAGCTCTGAAGAAGCCCAAGACCATCATCGCTCTGATCGTCGCGGCGCTGATTCTCTTTGCCGGTATCTCGGTGGTCGGCACCTACACGAGCATCCGCAATGAAGGGCGCTCGCAGGAACTGGCCATGACCGCGCACTGGAAGAACACCCAGTCGCGTTACGGTCAGTTCCGCATCGGCATGGCCGACAAGCTGTCCATCGCCCGCGAGAAGCGCGACGCCATCAACAAGATCCTGGTCGATGCCGTGGCCGGGCGCTACGACAAGCCCAATCAGCCGGGCACTGTCGACCAGCAAGCGGTTTTCTCTGCCATCGTCGAAGCCTATCCCGACACCAAGGGACTGGACATCTTCGACGGGCTGCTGAAGGACATCCAGGCCGGGCGCGAAGCCTTCGCCAAGGATCAAGAGACGATGGCCGACATGGTGCGGTCGTACAACTCCTGGCGCACGACGGGCAGCTTCCTCCATCCGACCTTCGTCGACTGGGCGGGCTTTCCTTCCGAGAGCCTGGAAGCAACCGCCGGCGGTCAGACCTACAAGGGTCAGGCTGCTCTGGACAAGATGTCCAAGGTGATCGTCGGTCAGGACACCGGCGAGATCTTCGACTCGGGCAACGACAAGCCCCTCGTGAAGTAACGGCCGCAAGGCTGCTGAAACTGGTGCATCCGCACTCGCTCGAGGTCCGTCCAGGCGACTGGACGGATAGCGGGTGTTCCACAAGAAGCAACTAGAAACTCAAACTCGAGGATTACGCCTATGATGTCAATCATTATCATCGGGGCTCTTATTGTCCTGGGAATTGGGCTTGCCGCCAAGCTCTTCCTGGACAAGAAGGAGTCGCCGTACCGGATCACACTGGCGGAGTATGCCATCGCTGGCGGTGTCATGCTCGCGATCGTGATTCCCGGCACCACCTGGCTCGGCTACAAGATGGCCTTCGACAACGCCGTCACCTACGAAGAGTACTGGGGCGGCCAGGAAGTCCAAGCCGAGTGGAAGAAGATCGCTTGCAGCCGGGATGGCGCTGCGGCGCACACCTTCCGCTGCGATCCCTACAGGGTGCGGGTGTCGTACGACTGCTCGTATTACACCGGCTCCGGCAAAGACCGCCGGCGCGTGTCGAAAACCTGCCACAGGTGGGAGACGCGCTATCACAGCTGCCCGTACGTGACGGAGGAGTGGACTTTCCTTGTCCACACCACACTGGGCACGTTCACGATTGCCGCCAACAACTTCCCCACCAATCCGGAGAACTACCGCTACACGAGCCCGGAAGGCGCCTCGCGTCCGGCTCCGGATGATGTTCCGCGCGGTATTCCGGCTTTCTGGCAGGAAGCCAAAAACCGGATCGACGCCAACCAGCCGGGTCCTGTGACTGTGCGCAAGGAGTACGACAACCTCATCCTGGCGTCGCAGCACACCATCCTGAAGAAGTACAGCCAGGACATCCAGCGCTACAAGAAGGAGGGGGTTTTTCCGACCATCTCCTCTTCGGTGCGGGATTTCTACATGGCTGACCGTGTCTACTTCGTCGGCTTGAACCCAGATTCTCGCTGGCAGTGGCACATCAACTACTTCAACGGCGCCCTCGGCTACGAGTTGCAGGGAGACTTGCATCTCGTCCTCGTGAACGCCGACAAGGTGAACGACCCGGACAACTACGCTGCCGCTCTGGCTGCCTACTGGCAGTCGCCTGAACTGCAGCCGAATGCGTTGTCGAAAAACGCGATTCTCGTCGTCCTGGGCGTCAAGGGCGACAAGGTCGAATGGTCAAGGGCGACGACCGGCATGCCGCGCGGCAACGAGCTGATGCTCATCGAAATCCGCGACCAGCTCAAGGGAGCGCCCTACGATCCCCGCTCGATCCTGGGTGTTCCGCATGGAGAGCTCGTGAATGAAGGCGGCCAGACCAAGGTGCGCATCGTTCATGGACCCGACCAGGGTGTCTTGGAAAGCATCATATTCGGTGCCAACAAGTTCACCCGTGTTCGCATGACGGACTACCAGTACCTGGCGCATGAAATCGAGCCGGATGACGGACAGAAGAGGTGGATCTACTTCTTCATCGTGCTTTTCGGCTGCGTCGCCTGGGGCATCTGCATCGCGGTCGGCACGCCGGCCATGCGTTCGCGTCGCGATCCGCTCAATCGGCGTTAAGCGACAAAGTCTGCAACCTAACCGGCGCTGCGCAATCGAGCGCAGTGCCAAACGCTGGGCGTCAAAACCCGGCAATTCGTCTAAACCTGCCGCCTCAAGCGGCAACAAAACTCGTAAGGAGAAATCGTATGAAGAAGCTCATCGTCATCGGCGTCATCGCCGCAGTCGTGCTCGGCCTGGTCGGCTGGGGCATCAGCACCTACACCTCGATCCGCAACGAGGGCACCCGCACCGAGCTGTCCATCACGGCGAAGTACAAAGCCATGCAGGCCAGCTACGGTCAGGACCGTCTCGCCTTCACCGACCAGATCGGCATCGCCCGCGAGAAGCGTGACGCCATGGACAAGATCCTGACGGATGCGGTCAGCGGTCGCTACAACAAGCCGGGTTCGCCCCAGGTGGACAACGGCAAGCTGTTCTCCGCCATCACCGAGGCCTATCCCGACCTCGCCGGCCTGAACATCTTCGACCAGATCCTGCCCTTCGTCACCAAGATGCGCAGCAAGTTTGCGCAGGACCAGGCGCAGATCGCCGAGATGATCAAGGACTACAACACCTGGCGTCAGACGGGCAGCCTGCTGCACCCGACCTTCGTCAACTGGGCGGGCTTCCCGAGCGACGCGCTCGAGATGCAGGCCAACGGCAACGTCTACCGCGGCAAGGAAGCGCTCGATCGCATGTCGCGTCCGATCATCGGCTCCGACACCGGCGTCATCTTCGACACTGGCGTCGACCAGCCGGCCCTCACTCCCGAGAAGAAGTAAGTGTCTGGCGGTGTCGCTGGTTCTTCTGAACCTTCGGCTCCGCTGCACTAGCTGATGTTCTGCAAGGCGAGGCAACTCGCCTTGCAGACATTGGCGGCATTGGCGCTTCGGCGCCTTTGTTCTTTGTGGATGTACTATTATAAAGAGTAGTAATTCTCAGGCAAAACAAAAGCTCTGAGCCAGGAGGAATCGAGGCTCAGAGCTTCCTGTATTTTTCTATTGGTTAGCGCCTATCTCCAGCGCCGTAATATTTGTCAGGATTGTTTGCCGGCATGTCTTTGTCATGAACCTCATCGTGCGGGTCTCGCCCATGAGGATTGGGTCCATGCGGGTTTGGTCCGTATGGATTTTGTATCTCCGGTTCGTCATAGCGCGTTCTATCTTGCAATTGAACGCCTGGTGAGGCCGCTTGCACAGCCAGGGACATCGACACGCACAGCAGTAGTGGTGACGCCATAGGCACCTCCTTGAGGTTGTATTTAATTCGAGACGGAAAGGACTGCCGGTTGGGCGACAACTCGCAGCAATACAGGGGTTTTCACCCGAGATTGAAAGAGCAACGCGACACCACCGTAAGATGTCAGACGTGAAGGTAGCGTGAATCGAGCGCCGATCTATGAGAATGTAACGAACCGGAAAGAAAAGGCGCGGAGAATGAGCTGCTTTCGAGGATCCCTGACGCAAATGCTTGAATCATCCCTGCAATTTTTCCTTCTGCCATTGCTGAAAAATCAAAGATGAATTCGTTACAGCGATTAGAATCTGCCGCGGCAAGTTCGCTTTCGTAGAGCGGAAAACCTGCATGCAGAGCAGAGTTTACTATAATGTCTTTGCTCCATTTTTCGGCGAAGCGCACAATTATTTCTGTGCCGGCATGTGAGGAAAAGATCTCGGCGGAGCTGTCGAAACTTTGCTTTAGTGCGAATATCAGAGTCTGGCGACGGCGGCGAAGCACCTTCCATGATGCGCGGATATGTTTTTCAAGCAGCCCTTCGTCAATGAATTCAGTGAGCGCCTGATGCTCAATCAGAGAGCGGTCGGGCGATTCAGGGCAGATTTCGTGATACTGCGCAAGCAAGCGGTCGGGAATTACGAGAAATTCCAGGCTAGCCAGAGGCTGCAGCAGATGAGACAGAGAGCGATGATAGATAACAGAGCCGGAGCGATCTTGAGCATAGAGAGAATTGGTGGTCCTTGCCTGATATTGAAACTCGCAACCGGTAGCGTTTTCTATTATTGTCCCTTCATTGATTCGCGCCCATTCGAGAACCTCGTAGCGGCGTGCGTCCGAAAGAGTGATACCGCTGGTGCGGCAGCCCATCGGTGTTATGTATAGCCATTTGAGTCCTTTCCTTGCCGTCCCCATAGCGTCTATGCGCGCCCCGTCGCTGTCGATCGATAGTTCGCAAATGATGGCATGGTGTTTTTGAAAGACAAGATATTCGGGCGAGTTTTTGTTCTCGCAAGCAATTCCCGCATCCGCTGTCATTCTTGCAATGCTGGCGAGGGCGCTCGCGGTGCCGGTGAAAATTACAATGTTCCGGGCAGAGCAGAGAATGCCTTCTGTCCTTCTGAGAAATCCGCAGATGGCCTGCTTCAGTGCCTGTGTTCCATTCTTTTCGGATGCTGCCTCCAATTGATTGGCGTTCAATTTCGAATACCGCGCAGCCATGCATTTTTGCCAGTCCCGAATCGGCAATAATTCATGCGGAAATGCAGTGGCGGTCCTCTGACATTTTTCCTCTTCTGCAGGCTCGAATGACAGTGTTTGAGTTGGGCTCGCAGTGCATGAGACGAATGTGGCTTGACCTTTTTTGCCGCGCAAATATCCGCGTGCTATCAATTCGTCGAAAGCACGAACAACTGTGGTTCTGCTTGCACCTGTGAATTGAGCAGTCTCGCGGCTGGACGGCATCTTTTCGCCGCTTCTAAGAAGACCTCCATCGATAGCCTTAATGATAGCGGCGACTAATGATTTGGTTGTCGCACGTCCATGGAGGGACTTAAGAAAACAGAGGTCCATATTGAAAAATGCGTCGGGAAGCTGACACTGCGAATGTACGCTCTGTGCGTGGCACCTACGTGGCAGAATCAAATGTCCGAGCGTTTGCCGCCGTTTATCAACTGGAACCTTTCGGGCGGCGTGATTGTGATACCGCGGCGTGTGGCTTTCAGTTTTTTCTTGTCTTTGTCGCGCAATTCCCAGTTGAGAAGCATCGTGGCAATTACGATTTTCATTTCGTACACAGCGTAGCTTGACCCGATGCAACGGCGATTGCTGCCGCCGAATGGATAATATTCAAATGCCGTGTATTGTTTGTTGAGAAAGCGTTCGGGGCGAAACTCCTGCGGCTTGTCGTAAATCTCTTTTCGATGATGCGTGAGGTAGATGCAGGGCGTAATGTTGCTGTGAGAGGGAAACTCATAGTCGAGAAAACGGTAGGGTTCTTTATTTATTCGTACAAAGGCTATGAGCAGAGCAGGGCAAATGCGCAGAGTTTCATTGACTACAGCGGTCAGATAGGGCAATGAAAAAAGTTTCTGAGGATCGGTGGGATCGTCGCAACCGTCCAGCTCCTCGACTAGTTTTTCCTTGATCTCCGGATTCTGGTGCAACCAGTAGAGCGCCCATGTCAGCGATGATGCCGTGGTTTCATGACCGGAAACAAGGATAGTCATCAGTTCGTCGCGAACTTCGAGATCGCTCATGCCCCGACCTTCTTCGTCCTGCGCCTGAACAAGAAGGTTGAGAACATTGTGGCTCTTAACTGTGCCGCCTCTCTTGCGTGCGCGCTCTATCTGGCGGTAGACGATTTTGTCGATTGCAGCCCGCTCGCGGATAAAGGCACCCCAGGGTGTCAAGCCGCCCAGCTCCTTGCGAAATGGTGCGTAGGTCAATGATGTGTAGCCGACAAGCGAGGCCACCCAGTTCATGAGAGAAGCGACGCGATTCTCCAGCTCTTCGTGCTCGGCGCCTTTCTCTAAACCAAAAACCGTGTTCGAAATAACACTCATCGAAATGCGTTGCATGAGATTGCGTACGGAAAATGCCTCTCCTGCCTGCAATTTTGCCATGTGCGTATTGGTCACATCACGCATAGCGTTGCCGTATCCGCGCAATGCTTCGCCGTAGAACTGAGGCTTCATCAAGTTCTTGTGTTGCATGTGTTTGGCGCCGTCCATTGTCAGCAGCGAGTTTTCACCCACCAGCGCCTGTAATGCCAGATGCCCTTCACCCGAATCGAATTTGTTGAAATCATCGCTCAAAATTGCCTGAACGTGCTCAGGCTTATTGATCATAATGAGCGGATAGTGCCCTTTTCCTTCGCCTAACTTGATCTGGAAAACATCACCATAGCGCTCGCGACACTCTTCGACAAATTCGAGTGGTTCGTGAAACCAGCGGTAATGCTGGACGAAATATGGCGCTTTAGGTCCGGGTGGCGAATTCATTTTTGGCGCTCATTGCCCATTCAGTCAATTCTCTTTCGTCCCAGCCTGTAAACGCGGACTTGCGCATGATCAGCATCTCGTCCAAGAGACTTTGGATGTGATTTTGAAAATCTATTGTGATCCTGTCGACTAAGTCTCGGTCGCCGGCACGTTCGCGTGGATAGTCGAGGTAAATCGGTTTGCCAATGTACATCGCCCACTTGGAAGGCAAGGGCGTCCAGCTTAGCGGAAAAGGCAGCAATGGAAATAGGGGCGTTATCCAGAAGAATGGCACATCAAACAGCTTTGCCAGCGTTTTGCTATTGCCGATTAAGGGATAGACTTCGTTGTTCCCTATCGTTGCGACGGGAATAATCGGTGATTGCGTTTCGATTGCCAGGCGGACAAAGGCGCGATGAAACTCTGCGACGTTATAGCTGAAATCGAGAGGCTTGCCCATGGCCCGCCAGGCTCCAGGATATATGCCCACCAGTTGCCCTCGATTGAGAAGTGTTTTGGCGTTCTTGTATGTCGCCTGAACACCACCTACACCGCTTATGGTTTTGCGCAGATTGACGCCCCAAAAGCAGCAATCGTGTGAAAGAAAGCGCACGAGGCGATGGTGAGAATGTTTGTTGGCCGCAGCCAGCAGCAGCATGAAGGCGTCAAGCGGCAGCACTCCATTGTGATTTCCAGCCAGTATTGCCGAGCCTTGCGAAGGGATGTTCTCGATGCCGAAAACTTTTATCTGGAAGTATTCTTCGTAAAGAAAGCGCATGTAGTATTCAGTGCGCGAGAAGACCTCGAGGTCGAATCCGAACTCGTCTTCCATGTTTCCGTAACGCTCGCAGAACTGCGGATTACGCAGCGCATAAGCACTTTCGGTCTGGTAAACGTAAGGCAGCAGCTTTCTCATAAGGAACGCCTAAAGTACATTCCGGGCCTGTCTGTGTCAAGAGAAAGACGAATTCATTAAAAGTAGACGCGTTATTGAACTTTTTGGTCGCTTCATACGTATAGAGAAATATCGGGACAAATTACGAACCACAGCGCGGGAGTTCGCCATGCCATTGAAAATAAACGCCCTTTTGCTCGTCGCTGCAATAGCTGCATTGAGCTGTCAGGCATCGGCAATTGCACAGCAACTGGACCGTCAAGCTCTGATTGAGCGTTTTCGCCAGGCTAGAGCAAATGGGACGCTGGGTCATGGCGGCATGAGAGTCAGTGGAGCTCAGTCCCTGGGCGGCGGACATGGCTCTGCTTGGATGGGGCGAAGAGGCAGGGGGGAGCCTGCTCAGGCTAAAGCAGATCCGGCCGCCTGGGCAAACGTGGATCGGAGTCTGGACTTAGCTTATGGAAGTGGACCCCTAGAACGCCTGGATGTCTATACGCCGCGGATGAAACCGAATACAAAAATGCCAATTTTGTTCTTTTTGCATGGCGGCGGCTGGCGCATCGGCGACAAGAAGCAGCATGGCAATAAAGGCGCTTCGTATGCGCAGAGCGGAATAGTATTTGTGAACGCCAACTACGGACTTGCACCACAGGTAGTGCATCCGCAACAGGTTCTCGATGTTGCCAAAGCGATTCGTTATGCGGTCGACCATGCTGCGGAGTGGGGGGCTGATTCTGAGCGAATTTATTTGATGGGGCATTCGGCCGGTGCTCAGCTTGTTGATCTGGTGGCGACGAATCAGCGTTTTCTGCATGCGGTCGGTGTCAAGCCGACCAGCATCAAAGGTGTCATTAGCTTGGACACGGCATCTCTGGATTTACTTAAACGCTCGAAGGAAGATTCTTTTGAAGGGCAACACGTGGGAGCGATGATAGAGCAGGCATTTGGTAAAGACCCGGCGATGCTAAAAGATGGCTCTCCCTCGCTTAATATTCACAAGGGCGCTTACTATCCGCCATTTTTGATGTATTGCGGTGAAAGGCGAAAGACATGCCTGGAACAACACGAAGAATTTGCTCGTCAACTCAATAACGTGGGAGCAAAAGTGGCTATAAGGCCAGTCGCGCTGTCCCACCGGGATATCAATCTGGCTGCCGGCGACGGTAGCACTGAGATATTCAGAGAAAGCAGGGCGTTTATTGAGAGCGGCAAACTTTAGCATTCGGGGCAGCTGTGCATTAATTCCGGCTGTCAAGGGTGGATATATTTGGTCGGTGTAATAAACTGAAGCTTCACTCGGTTTGAGAAGCATTCTCAATAAGCTCAAGGTTTGTCAGTGCTGAGATGCGCCAAAAGCACTGCAGGTATCCAATGGAAGACAAGTCATGAAAGAGAGCGAACCAAAGAAATTCGGATTTGGAATCGAAGCGGAATATCTTCTTCTCGACAATAACTTCCGCCCACTTTTCGCTGAAGACCTGAATTTTGAGAATTTGCGGGATTGTGTAGACAGCATTCCTACACTTGATTTGGGCACCGACGGTTTCAACATAAAGCCACTGCACAAGCACGCCAACCCTTATCTGATCGAGGGTTATTATTTAACAGACGAAAACATGAAGCCGCATACTCTTTTGCCGAAGGGCATAGAGGTGCGCACTCCTGTTCGCGCTTCTATTGATGAAACGATCAAGGTGCTTGCTGATGCCACAGAAAGGCTGCGCAGTCGTCTTGACGCCGATTTTGGCTATCACCTGTGTACGATTTCCCATCATCCGACCAAAAGCAATTTCCAGGCAGCGCCTAATTACAAAAGGCATGATTACTGGCAATGGGCCCTGGCTGCCATGACCACGTTTGGGCCGGACATAAATATAAGCTTGCCGAAAAATATAGCCGCCGATGTAGATCAAAATTCGCTCAATGAGCGCATCAATTTCTACATGCCGGCTGTCGTGGCTCTCACTTTTTCTTCTCCTCTTATTGAGGGCAAACTCTGGAAAGAAGATGGCATTGCCGGCCGGTCGGTGCGAACTTACAAACGCTCGCAGTGGGCGCCTCTCCATTACGTGCATAGCGAGCCGGCTCTGCGCTTTGAATTCAAAGGCTTCGAGATGCCTTTGCAAATGAGCGACTACCGCGCATTTTTCCTCGTTTCTCTTGCCCTTCTTTTAGATCCGTCTTTGAGCCTGAAGAGCACTGACGAAGAGCGAATAGCCAATCTGAGATATTTTGCTGTACATGGTCTGGAGACGGAAGCATCGAGGACCTGCGCGC
>Ga0268298_10006891_pt1 | contig 10191 bp, 10 predicted proteins | sample WWTPWeurt_MetaG_FD_194462 | JGI IMG/M metagenome (GOLD analysis project Ga0268298, IMG submission 194462) | Activated sludge microbial communities from WWTP in Nijmegen, Gelderland, Netherland - WWTP Weurt | ecosystem: Engineered > WWTP > Aerobic digester > Activated sludge | place... | reverse complement strand
CCGGCACCAGCTTCGCCGCCAGAATCTGCGCCAGGTGATCGGGGCTGCCGAACACGGTTTCCTTCTTGGCGCGCTTGAGCGCGGCCAGGGCGCGCATCAGCAGCGTCGCGCCGTTGTTGTCGACATCGTCCAGCTTGGCCAGGTCCATGCGCACCACCGTGCTGGTAGCCGCGAGTTTCATGGCCTGCTTGAGGACTTCGCCGATGCCGGCATCGAGCACGCCGGAGAGCGAAACATGGGCCCGTCCGCCGCTGCTCTCGCTCGCCACATGCGGACCATCGACCACCGGACTCCAGGTCGGCGGCGATTTCTCGAAACGGCGCGCAAAGTTCAGCGCCAGCGCATCGAAGGCCGGACGGCGGCCAAGGGCCTGCAGCAGTTCGAACAGACAGCCCCAGGCGCGCACAGCGGCGTCGCCGAGGTCTTCATTGCTCTTGATCGCAGCCTCCAGGCGGCGCATGGCGTCCAGTTCCTGCCCGGCGGCGTAAAGGGTTGCCGCTTCCCGGAGAGCGGCCGGCAGCGGCGGGCGCACCGGCGCCGGGGGCGATGGGGGCGGCTCGGGTTCGACGGCAATTTCAGGCGCAACAGGCTCCTCCGGTGCCGTATCGAACGCACCGGGCACCGTGAAATCGAGGTCCATCAGATCGTCTTCGTCTGCCACTGGACTGAAGCAGTAATTGGGGGAACCGCCCTTATTGGAGTTCGATCAGTATAACTCGCCGGCCTCCCGCCTGAAAAAGGCCAGCCCGGACAGGGCCAGCAAGCACAGGCAGCAGACGACGGTCGCTCCGGCGGGAAGATCGACGCACAGGGAGAACGCCAGGCCCGCGGCATAGCCCGCCGCTCCCGCCAGATACGCCACCACGACTTGCCGCCAGCCGCCGAACGCGCGCGTCGCCACCGCCGGCGCGATCAGGCTGGCAAACACCAGCAGCACGCCCACCAGTTGTACCGAGGCGGTGACGGCGACGGCAAACAGCGCGTAGAACGCCAGGCCTTCGCCGCCGCCGCGACGCGCGAGCCACGCCCGGCCCGCCAGCACGGCGGCGGACAGCGCGGCGACGATGCCGATCTGGCCCCAGCCCGTCCACAGGATCTGGCCGGCCAGGAGGTCGCGCAGATGCTCGCCGCCGTGCGGGTTGCCGGCCAGCAGGAGGATGCCGGCGGCGGCGGCGAAGACGAACAGCAGACCGATCAGCGCCTCCTGGATCTCCGGCCAGCGGCGCTCGCAGAATGTCAGCAGCGCCGCCGCGCCCAGGGCGGCGATTCCCGCCGCAAGCTGGGTGCCGAAGCCGCCCCACCACTCGTCGAGATGCGCGAGTCCGGCGACGATGACACCCAGCGCGGCCACTTGCGCCACGGCAAGATCGATGAAGATGATGCCGCGCCGGAGCACGGTGATGCCCAGCGGCACATGGGTCGCCAGCACCACCAGTCCGGCGGCGAACGGCGCCGCCAGCAGGCCTGGATCAGTCGCCGCAAGATTCATGTCCCCAAGCCCTTGAGCAGGCGCTGCACCGTGGTGTCGAACAGCGCCGTCAGATCGGCCGCCTCCGGCGCGCCGACCGTGAACGGGAGCACCACGGCCGGCACCTTGGCCTCCTTCGCGAACCATTCCGCGGGTCGCGCCGAGTTGTAGGCGGCACGGATCACCATGCGCGGGCGGCTGGTCGCCGCCTGGTCGCGCACCAGGGCCAGATGGGCCAGCGAGGGCTCGACGCCGGGCTTGGGCTCCAGCGCGGCCACCTCGCGCATGCCCAGCCAGTCGTAGAGATAGGGCCAGGCCTTGTGCTGCGAAACCACGGCCACGCCCTTGAGCGGCGCCGCCTGCGCTTCCCAGCGCTTGATCTGCGTTCGCCAGCGCTCGGCGAAGGCGGCATGGCCGCTGCGATAGGCCGCGGCATTCGCCGGATCAAGCTGCGCCATGCGCGCCGCGAGCCCCTCGCCCACCGCCAGGACGTTGCGCGGATCGGTCTGGATATGCGGATTGCCGGCGGCATGCACGTCGCCGTCGGCACGATCGAGGCGCGCGGGCACATCGAGCAGCCGCACATGCTGTGCCGCCTCGAAGTATCCGGGCTGGCCGGACTGGATGCGCGGATTGCCGGATTCGCGCTGCACCACCGGCAGCCAGCCGACCTCCAGATCGGCACCGGTGGCGATCAGCAGGTCGGCGCTGCGCGCCCGCGCGATCAGCGAGGGCCGCGCGTCGACGTGATGCGCATCCTGCAAGGCCGTGGTGGCGGTGAACACCTGCACCCGGTCGCCGCCGATTTCCCGCGCCAGGGCGCCCCATTCGGGCACCGTGGCGAAGACCTTGAGCGCGGCCGCGGCCGGCATGGCGGCGATGGCGAGAAGAACAAGCAACAGAAGTTTCATGACGGCGGGCTCCTAGAACTTGTGGGTGCCGTGGGCGCCCAGGCTCATGATGTATTGCAGGGTCACCTGGTTGTCGGTGATGCCCTGCATCGACTTGTCGTGCGCATACTGCAAGCGCAGGCGCGAGAACTCGCTCCAGCTGTAGTCCGCCATCACGCTGCTGCGGCTCGGGTGGTAGCTGTCGACGACGAGGTTGGCGGCGTTGATGCCGAAGTCACGATCACCGGAGTCGAGGCGGTCGTAGCGCACTCCCGCGCGCCAGTTCGGCGTGAACTGGTAGACCCCCTGCAGGTACCAGCCGGACTGGCGGGTCTTGTAGTCGCTCAGGACGCTGGCGCCGACGGCAAGCGGATCGCAGGCGTTGCCGACCGCATCCTCGTCGAGGCAGTCGAGCGTGCCCTTTTCCTTGCGCTGGAACCATTCGCCCTGCAGCTTGAAATTCTGATACTTCGCGTTGCCCTCCGGCGCCCATTTCCAGACGAAGTCGGCGAGCCAGGTGCGCGAATCGCCGTCGAAGACGCCCTGCGCCTCCAGCCCGCCGACATCCTCGAAACGGGCCTCGCGGTCCCTGGCCCTGGTGCGCAGGTAGGAAACCCCGGCACGCCAGTTGTTGCTGGCATCAAGGTCGCCGCCGACGTGCGCGAAGATCGCGCCGTTGTTGCTGCCGTTCTTGTTGCGGTCGGTGCCCGGGAATTCGGCACCGCGCCCGAACTCGGCGCCGAGTTCGATGAAGGTCTCGGTCGGCGCCACCCACTTGAGCTGCACGCCGTCCTGGGCATAGCTCGCGTGCTCGCCGAACATCACCGTGTACATCAGCGGCGCGTCGGCAAAATCCCAGGCGTGGGCATGTTGCTCGTTGAGGTAGCCGATCCCGGAACGGATGCGTCCGCCCTTGAGCCCGATGCCGTGGCCGATGCCCAGGGTCTGGACCCAGGCCTCCTCGACCTCGACCTCGTCGTCCCTCACGCCGAGCATCAGCTGACCGCGCCACCACGGATCGATGTTGGCGCCGAAAGCCAGCTCGCTGTGATCGAGCGAGAAGCCGCGCTGGTTGGCCTCGCCCGCACCGCCGCCATGGTCGTGGCCGGCGGCGGGCCAGAAGCCGGTGATGGTGCGCTCCGGTACCTCCTTCATGTCCTTGTAACGGCCCTGCAGGATCAGCGAGATCTCCGGGTTGAAGGCGTTGGCCGGTGCCGGGCGCGCGCCAGCCTGCCGGGCGCTGGCCTGCGCCTGGGTGGCGCTGGCTTCGGCCTTGACCACCGTGGTCTCGGCTTTTTCCAGGCGGGATTCCAGCGCCTTGATGCGCTGTTCGTAGGCTTGTTTCATCTGCGCGATTTCCTCGCGCAGGGCGTTCAGGTCGGCATCGGCGGCCGACGCGGGGATGCTGGCCAGCGCGCCGCAGGCGGCCAGCACGATCAGCGATGTGCTTCTCATGGCTTTCTCCAAAATGACAAAGGCAATGACAATGGCAACGACCGCCGCGACAAGGCGGCGGCCGGCTGGATTCAATGGTCAGATTGGAAGAACGGGCGGGGCGCGGCTGCGATATGCCGCCGGAAAGGCAAAAGTCGGCGCCGGCGACACGGCGGCAGACACGTGCACCTGGCGCAACGTGCCGCCGGGGAACGCATGCAAACTCGCCGGCGGCGCCGGCACGGCGCCGGCGAAGGCGATGCAGTCGTCGCAGGCAGGCGTGCCGGACCCATCGGACCCATCCGGCGTTTCGTCGCCGCCCACCGCCAGCCCATGCGCGGCCGGATCACCGGCCTCGGCATGGAGATGCAGGAGCCCGGCCTGCTGCGTCGCCAGCAGCAGCAGAACCAGCAGGAAATGCCTCAGGGTGCGCATCGCGTCGAAACCGGATGGCGCGCCGGATCAGGCGCGCGCGGCGCCCGCCGCGTGCGGCGAACAGCCGGCGCACAGGCCGCGCACGTCATAGGCGACCTCGTTCAGGCGGAAGCCGCGCGGCAGTTTCGGCGGCGGCGGCGGCTCGGCCTTGAGGCAGAACACCCCGCCGCAGCCGGTGCAGCGGAAATGGATGTGATCGGCATGGCGGCGCTGCGCCCCGGCGGCGGAGAAACGGAACACGCCGCGCGTATCCACCGCCTTCAGCGCCAGGCCGCAGGCCACCAGCGAATCGAGGATGCGATACAGCGTGACGCGATCCATGGCGATTTCGCCGTCAGTGCCGAGCTGTGCCTCCATCTCGGCGTGGCACAGCGGCTGGCGGGCATCGTGCAGCGCCTGCAGTACGCGCACCCGGCCCCGGGTCACCTTGATGCCGGCGGCACGCAGGAGATCGGCGGGGGTTGACGGAATGCTTGCGCTGGCCATGTACGGATGAAACCACAGCAAGGCGACAAATGCAACACTGTTGCATTTGTCGCCTTGCTGTGCTTGAATGGCGCCTCCCGCTTCACGATGCCCGCACCATCCGCCGCGATGCACCTGCCGCTCCTCACCCAGATCGTCCTCGCCTGCCTGCTCGGCGGCGTGCTCAGCATCGCCGCGGCGGCGCTGGTGATGTTCGGCCTGCCGAAGAAGTGGCTGGGCTTCACGGTGAGCTTCTCCACCGGCCTGCTGCTGGCCACGGCGACGCTGCACCTGCTGCCCGAGGCGCTGGAAAGCGGGCTGGCGCCGCGCGAGGTGTTTCCGCTGCTGCTGGGCGGCATCCTCGCCTTCTTCATCCTGGAAAAATACGCGCTGTGGCGCCACGCCCATGCCAGCGGCGACTCCGACATGCACCAGGGCGGCCAGCAGTGCGACGACCACACCCACAGCCACCACCACCTGCACGGCGCCGCCGGCAGCCAGGGCGAGACGCTGTCGATCCTGGTCGGCGACGGCTTCCACAACTTCACCGACGGCCTGCTGATCGCGGCGGCCTTCCTCGCCGATCCTGCGCTGGGCTGGGGCACCACGCTGGCCATCATCGCCCACGAAGTGCCGCAGGAAGCCGGCGACTTCGCCATCCTGCTGGCGGCCGGCTGGAAGCGCGGCCGGGCACTGCTGTGGAACGGCGTGTCCAGCCTTACCGCGGTGGCCGGCGGCATCATCGGCTACTTCGCCTTCGACCACGCCCGCGACTGGATTCCCTACATCATTACCATCACCGCCGCGAGCTTCCTCTACATTGCCATCGCCGACCTGATGCCGCGCCTCAAGCGCGAAACGCAGTCGGTCGGCTGGCACGGCCTGCTGCTCGCCGCCGGCATCGCCGTGGTGGTGTTCGGCAGCGGCGGGCATGCGCATTGACCAATACGCGGAGACACACCATGCATCCGATCCACCTGCTCGCCCTGCTCGCCGTGCTTGCACTGCCCGCCCAGGCCCAGCATGCCCACGGCGAGGGCATGCTCGACGTCGTGATCGACAAGGACAGCATCGCCATCAACCTGGAGCTGCCGCTCGATGCCGCCGTCGGCTTCGAGCGCGCGCCGCGGAACGAACGCGAAAAGGCAGCGCTCGCCGCGACGGAAAAGACGCTCGGCGATGCGGCGCTGTTCGTGCCGACAGCGGCCGCCAACTGCAAGGCGCAAACGCCCAAGATCGTGATGCCGGCATTCGGCGCCAAGGCGGGAGCCGATGACCATGGCGACATCGACGCGAGCTACACCTATCGCTGCGCCAATCCGGCCGCGCTGAAAGGCATCGAAACCGGGATCTTCAAGCAGTTCAAGCGCCTCTATCGCCTCGAAGCCCAACGCGCCGGTCCCGGCGGCCAGGGCAAGCAGCGGCTGACGCCGAAGAATCCCGTGCTCGCCTGGTAGCGACCGGCCCATGACGGCGCTGCGGATCACCGACCTGGTATTTCGCTGGCCGCGACAGGCGCAGATCTGCCTCGACATTGCGCGCTTCGAACTCGCCGCCGGCGAACGCGTCTTCCTGCACGGCGCCAGCGGCAGCGGCAAGAGCACGCTGCTCGGCCTGCTCGGCGGCGTCGCCCTGCCGCAGCAGGGCCGCATCGAACTGCTCGGCACCGACATCACGCGGCTTGGCAGCCGCGACCGCGACCGCTTTCGCGCCGACCACATCGGCTTCCTGTTCCAGCAGTTCAACCTGCTGCCCTGGCTGCCGGCGCTCGACAACGTGCTGCTGCCCTGCACCTTTTCCGCGCGCCGCCGCGAACGCGCCGGCGCCGACCCGCGCGCCGAAGCCGAACGCCTGCTGCGCCATCTCGACCTCGACACCGCAAGCTGGCGCAAGCCGGCCGGCGAACTTTCGGTCGGCCAGCAGCAGCGCGTCGCCGCGGCGCGCGCGCTGATCGGCCGGCCGGAAATCCTGATCGCCGACGAACCGACCTCGGCGCTGGATGCCGAACGCCAGCAGGCCTTCATCGACCTTCTGCTGCAGGAATCCGCCGCGGTCGGCGCCGCGCTGGTCTTCGTCAGCCATGACCAGCGCCTGGCCGGGCACTTCGATCGCAGCATCGCCTTGCACGACATCAGCACCGCGATGGCGGAGCAACCGGAATGAAAGCCGTGCTGCGCCTCGCCGCGCTCTCGGCCTGGAGCCGGCGCCTGACGCTGGGCCTGACACTCGTCGCCATCGCCCTGGCGGTGACGCTGCTGCTGGCGGTCGAGCGCATCCGCGTCGACGCGCGGCAGAGCTTCACCCAGTCGGTGTCGGGCGTGGACCTGGTGGTCGGCGCCCGTACCGGCGGCGTGCAGTTGATGCTCTACGCCGTGTTCCATGCCGGTGCGGCAAGCAACAACATCACCTGGGACAGTTACCAGGCGATCGCCACCCACCCCGCCGTCGACTGGGCGCTGCCGCTGTCGCTGGGCGATTCGCACCGCGGCTTTGCCGTGCTCGGCACCAGCGCCGACTATTTCGCCCGCTTCCGCTACGGCGACAGGGAGGAACTGCGCTTTCGTCAGGGCCAGCCCTTCGCCGGCGTCTTCGAGGCCGTACTCGGCAGCGAGGTGGCACAAGCCCTGGGCTACCGGCTGGACGACAGGATCACGCTCAGCCACGGGCTGGCGGAACTCGGCCCGGAACACGGCGACAAGCCCTTCCGCGTCACCGGCATCCTCGCCCCGACCGGCACGCCGGCCGACCGCACGATACATGTCAGCCTCGAATCGATCAGCGCGCTGCACCTCGACTGGGTCGGCGGCGCGCCGGTGCCGGGCGTCAAGATCCCGGCCGAATTCGTCGCCAAATTCGACCTGCGGCCGAAGCAGATCACCGCCGCGCTGGTCGGCCTCAAGCAGCGCGGCGACGTGTTCCGCATGCAGCGCTTCGTGAACCAGTATCGCGGCGAGCCGCTGCTGGCGGTGCTGCCCGGCGTCGCGCTGGACGAGTTGTGGCAGGGCATCGCGCTGCTGGAACGCACCCTGCTCGCCGTCTCCGCGCTGGTGGTGCTGATCGGCCTGGCCGGACTGGCGGCGACGCTGCTGGCCGGGCTCAACGAACGCCGCCGCGAACTCGCCATCCTGCGCGCGCTGGGCGCCGGGCCGGGCGACATGTTCCTGATGCTGACCGCCGAGGGCGTGCTGGTCACCGCCGCCGGCGCGCTGCTCGGCCTCGTGCTGCTGACCGTCGCCAGCAACCTCGCCGCCCCCTGGCTGCTGGACCGGCTCGGCGTGGTGCTCGGCACCCGCTGGCCGGGACGGGAGGAACTCGCCCTGATCGGCGCGGTCATTACCACGGGGCTGGTCGCCAGCCTGATCCCGGGCTGGCGCGCGTGGCGCATGTCGCTGGCCGACGGACTGACGCCGAAACTCTAGGGGCTGTTCTCAATCATGCGACGGTGGCGCCGGGATCAAATCGGGATGCGATGCAAGGCGCGGCGACGCCGCGATATTCATATCTCGCAAGGAGCCGCAACGCCGCAGCGCGCCCGATTTGACCCGGCCCTTCGGGTTGAGGCCAGACGCGGCGTCTGCGGCGTTGTCGGACTTGGCAAGGGATTACCCTTGCCGGCGTCCTCCGCCTTGCATCCATCCACGTCTGGCCTCAACGCCATCCGCCGGATGATTGAGAACAGACCCTAAGGAACCCGATGCGCAAACTCCTGCTCCTGCTCGCCCTCTGCCTCGCCCCGCCGCTGCACGCGGCCGACGATTACCGGGACATCAAATGGGAGGCGCTGGTGCCCAAAGATTGGGACCCGGCCAAGGACCTCAAGGCGCTCGACTTCGGCAAGCTGCAGGACTCCGACCCGCGCGCGATGGAGGCGCTGGAGAAGATGAAGGCGCTGTGGGACGCGGCGCCGACCGTGCCGGCGATGGCAGGGGCGAAGGTCAGGCTGCCCGGCTTCGCGATCCCGCTCGAGAACAAGGGCGGCAAGGTGTCCGAATTCATCCTGGTGCCCTACTTCGGCGCCTGCATCCACAGCCCGCCGCCGCCGGCGAACCAGATCATCCATGTCGTGACGAAGACGCCGGCGGGCAAGCTGAACAGCATGGACGCGGTCTGGGTCAGCGGCACGCTGAGCCTGCAGTACGCCAACACGCCCTGGGGCTCCGCCGGCTACCGCCTGACAGCGGACAAGATCGCGCCCTACGAGGAAGCGAAGAAAAAATAGCGCCGTAGCGCCGACGCCGATTTTTCAGTCCACCTGCAGCAGCAGGCCCTTGAGGTATTCGCCCTCGGGGAAAGCCAGGTCCACCGGATGGTCGGCGGCGCCGTGCAGGTGCTGCACGATGCGCGCGCTCATTTTGGTAGATCCGCCCGCATCCAGCGCCGCGCCGGCGAGGATCCTGGCGAACAGCTCGGCACCGATGCCGCCCGAGCATGAGTAGGTCATCAGCAGGCCGCCGGGCGCGAGCAGTTGCAGGCCCAGCAGGTTGATGTCCTTGTAGGCGCGCGCTGCCCGCTCGGCGTGCGCCGCGGTGTTGGCGAACTTGGGCGGGTCGAGGATCACCAGGTCGAAGCGTTCGCCGGCCGCGCGCAGGCTGCGCAACTCGGCGAAGACGTCGGCTTCGCGCCAGATCGCACGCGCCGCGTCGAGCTGCGGGTTCAGGGCCAGGTTGCGTTGCGCGGTGGCCAGCGCCGGGCCGGAACTGTCCACCGACACCACCTCGCGCGCGCCGCCGGCCAGTGCCTGCAGCGAGAAGCCGGCGGTGTAGCAGAAGCAGTTGAGCACGCGCCGCCCGCGCGCCAGCTCGGCGACGCGGCGACGGTTCTCGCGCTGATCGAGGTAGAAGCCGGTCTTGTGGCCGCCGACGAAATCGACCGCCATCCGGATGCCGTTTTCGACGATCACGAGCGGCTCCCCCTCTCCCCCGGCCCCTCCCCCTCCAAGGGGGAGGGGAGTGTTACGAAGCCAGCCGGTGACGGGTTCGAGGCCTTCGAGCTTGCGCACCTCGAGGTCCGAACGTTCGTAGATGCGCGCGCAGCCGGTGGCCTTGAGCAAAGAGTCGGCGATGGCGCCACGCCACTTTTCGGCGCCCGCGGTGCTCAGTTGCAGCACCACGGTATCGCCATAGCGATCGGCGACGACGCCGGGCAGGCCGTCGGATTCGGCGTGGATCAGGCGCAGGCCCTGCTGCCCGGCGAGTTCCGGCAGGGCGTTGCGGCGCGCGACGGAGGCTGCCACGCGCCGCTTGAAAAAGGCGTGGTCGATGCTTTCCGCGGCGTCGAAACTCCAGATCCGGGCGCGGATCTGCGAGGCGGGACTCCAGGCCGCACGGCCCAGCGGGCGGCCTTCGTGGGAAACGACATCGACGGTATCGCCCGGCCGCGCGCGGCCGTCGAGCTGCGCGACGGCGCCGGAAAACAGCCAGGGGTGGCGGCGCAGGACGGATTTTTCCTTGCCGGGATGGAGGATCAGGGTGGCCATGGCGCCATTTTGCGGCGTAATCG
>Ga0268298_10006888_pt1 | contig 10194 bp, 9 predicted proteins | sample WWTPWeurt_MetaG_FD_194462 | JGI IMG/M metagenome (GOLD analysis project Ga0268298, IMG submission 194462) | Activated sludge microbial communities from WWTP in Nijmegen, Gelderland, Netherland - WWTP Weurt | ecosystem: Engineered > WWTP > Aerobic digester > Activated sludge | place: Netherlands... | reverse complement strand
GGTCGGTCAAAGAGATCGCGCATGAAATGTATTCGCTGGCCGATGGCATGACCATGTCTGCCAAAAAGGATGCCATTGTCAACATCGGCGGGCTGTTGTGCCTGAACGATGAAACGCTCTTCCAAAACCTCAAGAACGAATTGATCCTGCGCGAGGGCTTCCCCACCTACGGCGGACTGGCCGGGCGCGATCTCGATGCCATGGCGGTCGGACTCTACGAAGGCCTGGATGAAGACTATCTGCACTACCGTCTTGGGCAAACGGCTTATCTCGCTTCGCGCCTGAACGAAAGCGGGATCCCCACCCTGCAGCCGACCGGCGGCCATGGCGTGTACGTCAACGCCGGGGCCATCTTCCCGCACATCCCCAACTATGAATTCCCGGCCCAGGCGCTGGCTGTTGAGTTATACCGCGAAGGCGGCATCCGCGGTGTGGAGATCGGTTCGGTCATGTTCGCCTGTCTCGACCCGGAAGATAATCAATGGCACTACCCCGCACTTGAACTGCTGCGCCTCGCCATTCCGCGCCGCACCTATACGCAAAGTCACATGGACTATGTGGCCGATTGCCTGGCTGCCATCAAGTCACGCGCCGGTTCAGTAAAAGGCTACAGGTTCACCTACGCCCCCGAGTTGCTGCGTCACTTCACAGCGCGGTTTGAACCGCTGTAGTGATTGATAGCCAATAAACGACGGACGATGGATCCTGGTTCGGGGTCTGTCGTCCATCGTCGCATTTAAAGTACAATCCGCCCAACCTGATCCCCAGCCAAAGTGAGGAACCCATGAGCGAAGAACTTTTATACTACACCGATTATCTCGAACTCGACAAAATTCTCGACAGCCAGCATCCCAAAAGCGACCTGAAGACCGATGAGATGCTGTTCATCATCATCCACCAGGCGTATGAACTGTGGTTCAAGATGGTCATCCATGAACTGGATGCGGTACGCGGCATCTTTTCCGCGGAGAACGTTAACGACAACGCCGGAGAGATGAGCATGGCCGTTCATAAGTTGAAACGGATCGTGAAGATCTTTGAGGTCGTCAACCGTCAGGTGGATATCCTTGAGACCATGACGCCGATGGACTTCCTTGAATTTCGTAATTTGCTGCTGCCTTCTTCCGGGTTTCAGAGCCTGCAATTCCGCATCATCGAAGCGAAGTTGGGATTGAAAATGGAGCAGCGCTACAAGGCGAACTATTACAAGAACACGCGCCCGGGTGGCTTCAACCAAAGGGATTACGATGCCATTACCGGCGTGGAAGCCGAAGCGACCCTCAAAGGGCTGCTCATTAAATGGGCCGAGCGGACTCCCTTCTTCGACGAATCCCTGTGGCAGGAATATGTTTCCCAGTTCCCTGTTGAGGATGGGCTGCAAAAGTTCTGGAGCGATTACAAACACATTTATCGCAACAGCCTGAACGGTCCGGTGGAGTTACGTCAGGCCGAAGAACTGGACAAGATCTTTTATAAGGAAGGGCTGGGCGAGTTCCCGGTCGGCGCCATGCGCGCGGTGTTGTTCATCATGTTGTATCGCAACCAGCCGATCTTTCACCTGCCTTTCGACCTGTTGACCACACTGATCGATGTGGACGAAATGCTTTCGCAATTCCGTTATAAACATATGATCATGGCCCGCCGCATGATCGGCCTGCGCATGGGCACCGGCGGCACCAGCGGGGCGGGCTATCTGGACGGCGCACTGCGACAGCATTACATCTTCAAGGAATTGACGGAGGTCTCCACCTTCCTGATCGAACGCAGTAAACTGCCTGAGTTGCCGAGAGCCGTAAAGGAAAAGATGAGTTTCAATGCTTAAATAAAAACGGACGCGGGAGCCGCGTCCGTTTTTCTGTTATGGCATTACTTGCTCCATGGGCGGGAGCGAATGCAGGTACAGCCAGATGGCTTTCAACTCATCGTCGGTCAATTTGCCTATCTCCTTCACGGGCATCAATTCCGGGTTAAGCGCCCCACCTGTGCGCATGATCTGAATGAATTGCTCCTCTGTCCATGCGCCGAGTTCGCCGCCGGGCGTCAGGTTTGGGACGGGTTGTGTCACTGCAGGGTCGGGGTAGGAACCGCCTGCCAGTTCCTGCCCATGACAGGCGCGGCAATCGCCAATGGCAACCAGATATTCGCCATATTCAACCGTAGCACCGGAAGGTGGCGCAGTAACATGATCCTGGTGGCTGGCTTCGTCCACGGGCAATTCGCCAAACATACCCGCTGCAAAGATGATCTTCCCCAACGCGGTAAATTGCGAACCGTTGGTCTTTCGATCCACAGGCGGGAGGGTTTTCAGATAGGCGATCATCGCAGCCAGATCTTCATCACTAAGATGTTGAAAAGCCACAACTGCGGGCATATAGATGGGTTTGCCTTCCGGGTCGATCCCGTGGCGAATGGCACGGACATAATCTTCATCGGTGGTGAATTCCGCACCAATGCCGCCTTCGCCTGAAGTCAGGTTGGCAGAATCGATGGTTGCCAGCGGTCCCACCGCCGCCCAGCCGACAACGCCTCCAAGATCTGATCCGTGGCAATCGACACACAGTGTTTCCACCCGATATTTTCCGTATGCGATACTGGCCTCGTCCGTTGGTGCCACAATGCCCGAAGCCGGGAAATCATGGGTCCTGGTCAATTGGGCGTTGCCTTTGAAGTACAACCCACCTGCGGCGATCAGAATCAACACAATGAGCGAGCCCAGCACGATCCCGATCCATTTGAATACCTTTTTCATTTCAATTCTCCTTTGGTGAAATTTGACGATGGTTGTTGCTCCATCCACTTTTTCAGATAAAAAATCAGATCCTCAAAATTCTTAAAGCCGACCCGGACCTCCTTTTGCGAGTCATGCAAACTGAACCGCCAGGCCACACGTTCCCCTTCACCATCACGCTCCTCCCAGATCAACAGGATGAAGTGGTGATATACAGGTGGGTGCAATTGACTCTGAACGGGCATGGAACTCCATTTCCTTTTGTGATATTCTTGCGCTCATTATAGAAATTCATCGTTTAGAAATCATTTATTTGGAGAGCCATGGCGAAACTGGAAATCCGCCTGCTCGGTAGCCCGCAATTTCTGCGGGGAAATTTCCCCATCACCAATTTCATCTCCAACAAGGTCCCCGCCTTGTTGGCCTATCTCGCTGTCAACCGTCGCGCACACAGCCGCGACAAACTTGCTGCGCTCCTTTGGGGTGAGAGCCCCGACGCCGATGCGAAGAACAACCTGCGCCAGGCGCTCACCAACCTGCGTAAATTTTTCGACAATGAACTGACAATCACTCGCGATACGATCGAACTTACAGGGGATGTTTTTCTCGACTCGACCCAATTTGGAGCGGATATAAAAAACGCCTCCAAACTTGACCCTGAGCCTGCTGCGGCGATCCTGACAGATTCCCTGCGCCTGTATCGGGGTGACTTCCTCGAAGGTTTTCACGTCCGCGATGCGCCAGATTTTGAAGACTGGGTCCTTTCAGAGCGCGCCCGCCTGCGCGAACTTGCATTACAGGCGCTTCATACCCTCACCCACTTCCACACCGCCAGCGGACAGTTCACTGAAGCCATTGCTTTTGCCTCCCGTTTGTTGACCTTTGACCCGTGGCGCGAAGAAGCGCATCGCCAGCTCATGCTCCTGCAAGCGCGGACGGGGCAGATCAGCGCGGCGCTTTCGCAATATGAGACTTGCAGGAAAATCCTGGAAAAAGAATTGGGTGTCGAGCCATCGCTGGAAACAACGGATCTCTATGAGCGCATCCGCTCAGCGAGGCAGTTCGCACGTCATAACATTCCGGCGGCGGCCACAGAATTTGTCGGTCGGGATAGGGAACTGACCTCCCTGCGGGAAAAACTAACCAACCCAGCCTGTCGTCTCATCACCCTGACCGGGTTGGGCGGCACAGGCAAGACCCGCCTTGCCCAGGAAACTGCCCACCGATATGCAGATCTATTCATTAACGGCGCATGTCTGGTCCTGCTCGCCGCAGTGGCAGCCGATGGAATCATCCCCGCCATCGCCAACACAATGAACTTTACCTTTGTGAACGGAGATCCCAAAAGGCAGATCCTCAATTTTTTACGCAAGAAAGAACTCCTGCTGGTCATGGATAATTTCGAGCATTTGCTTGAGGCTTCCAGTTTTATCTCGGACGTTCTGAAATTCGCCCCGGAGGTGAAGATCCTCGTCACATCGCGCGAGCGGCTGGACGTGGATGGCGAATGGGTCGTGGAACTTTCCGGGCTGGCGATCGACTCAATGGAGGCAAGCCAACTATTTATCCAAAGCGCGAAGCGGGCGCGGGCAGAAATTCAGTTCAATGAAGAGGAATCCCCCCTGGTATCCGCTATCTGCAGTTTGGTCGGCGGACTCCCTCTAGGCCTTGAGATCGCCGCAGCCTGGACACGATCGATGGACCTTGCCGCCATTAAATCTGAGATCCAGACCAATTTGGATTTTCTCGCCTCCACTCGAAGGGATATTCCCGATCGTCAGCGCAGCTTGCGGGCAGTGTTCGAGTCGTCATGGGCGCGACTAAACAGCGAGGAACAAAAAACCTTCGCATCGCTATCCGTCTTTCGGGGCGGCTTTACCCTGGAAGCAGGCAGGCAGGTGGCTGGAAATTTTTCATCACTGGTGGAACGGTCGCTGGTAGCAAAAAATGACGGGCGTTTTGAGTTGCATGAAACCCTGCGTCAGTTCGCGGGGGAAAAATTACGCACAAGAAAAAAAGTGAACAACGCACACGCCGCTTTCTTTGCAGACTGGGCAAAAAAGCAGTCAGCCGCCGATGAGCGGACTTCTTTCACCGCCATGAGCCATGAGTTCGAGAACGTAAGAACAGCATGGAAATGGTCTGTGGAGCAAAACGATATTACAACAGTAGCCAGCCTTGCCCCATTCGTCAAAAGATTTCTTGATGTTCAAGGGCGATACCGCGAAGGGATCGAATTCTTTGGATCAGCCCTGCAAGAGTTGAACGCGCCAGACAATATATATGAACTCCCCCTTAATGAAAACAACCATTTATTGGCAAAGCTGCATATGTACAAGGCCTTATTCATGGCAGACCTTGGCCAGCCTGATGAGGCATTGAAGACGCTGAATTCATGTCTCGGTTATTTTCAGCGCGATGAGGACGAAATCCAGATCATGATCTGTTTGAATGCGCTTGGGATCGCATATCGCTTTTTAGGCCGGGAAGAAGATGCGGCGGTCTATTACCGCAAGGAACTCGACCTGTCGCGCAAAGCAGGGAACAAAAACGAAGAAGGGGTTGCGCTCAATAATCTTGCCCTGACAGCAAATACCCTGGGAAATTTTCAGGAAGCCGAACGCCTGCATCGGGAATGCCTCGCGCTTCGCCGGGAGTTGAGGGATTACCCCGGCCTGTCTTCCACGTTGATCAATCTGGGCGTGGCTTTGTTCAGCCAGGACCAGTTTGCAGAGGCCAAAGTCTATCTTGCCGAAGCGATCGCAATATCGCAGGAAGTAAACCACAGCCGCAATCTTGCAGCCGCCTTGGGAAACCTCGGCGGGATCTACTTAAAGGAAGGCAATTTTGAAGAGGCGCTGATACAGTATGTCCAGGGTCTGGAGATCCATCGGCGCAATGGGTATCGCTTTGGCATCGCCATTGCGCTCGACAACATTGGGACGGCCCACTACCACCTTGGTCGCTCACAGGAAGCCTTCTATCATCTTAAACAATCCATCCGCGAAGCTGCAGAGATCAAGGCCGATGTGATCGCTCTGGATGCGTTGGTATGGCTGGCTTGTTTACTGGCCGAACGCGGTGAAAAGAGCCTGGCAGCAGATTGGTTGGAGATGGTCCGCACACACCCGCACACCGACCCGGAGACCCTGCAGAACATCGAAAAACTACCTCCCCAAATTAATGAGAAACGAAATTTGAGCGCTGCGCAAGCCATCAGGCTGGAGGATGTGATCGAGTTGGTGCTTTCAGGCCGGTAGAGTTATTGCAACGGAACCCACTGCCCTGCTTCCAACTTGAATTCCCAGATCACCCGTGTAGCCGGGCAACAAAGTGGGTCATCAGGTCCGGCAATGACCATATTGAGAGTGACTATCCCTTCCTTTATTGCACCCGACTCAATGATCACTCGGTCTCCGAGATACACGGTAGATACATTAACCGGCGTTCCATTCTGGTCGTGAACAGCGGCCATTTCAACAAAGTGGCCGGTTCCGCCGTTTTGGGTGTTCAGAAATACCACCGCGTCTTCAACACCGTCCTGATCCAGGTCGCCGTAAAGAACAGGGTCCATTAGCCGGGTGGTAAAAGCCTCGGATTGGGCCTGCCTATCGGTTGGAGTACGATAGTAAACTCCATCTTGAAGTTGATACTCACCCCAATCTTTGGAACGATAAACAATATTCTGTAGCACAGACAATGGCAACGCTTCAGCCCCGGACCGGGAATTAGGCGATGGTATTGGGGCTGCGGTTTCGCTCGGAGAAATGACTGTTTCCATGGGAACAGGTTGGGAGAGGACTCCACATCCCAGGGACACAAAAAGTAATAGAAATAGCAAGAAGGTTTTATTTATCATGGTTTTCCTTATCATACTGCAAGACGAACCATGAAATGTTTTGTTCCCGCCCTAAGAGGCATGCTCAGACCACCCTACTATTCTTCCCGCAGAGACTTTCGGATCACCAGTTTCAACCCGGACCAAATCTCGGTCACGGCGCAAACTTTTATATCCACAAATCCGAGCGGAAGTGCGATCTCGCGGATCATATCTTCGGTGATATCGGTGGGAACCCTGGAGGTTTTCTTCGGCCAGGAGACCCAGATGAAACCATCCTGCGCGAGTTCTTTGCGAAGTTCTGAAAGGGCGGCATTCAAGAACATGCTGTCGGTGGCGAAGACATGGGCTGCCTGCACCGGCGAGCGGACGTTCGATGCCAGCGCCACGCCTTCAGGTAAATCCCCCAGCCAGGATCTGTACTCAGGCGGCACATTGATGAGCAGCACATGAAGCGGCGGTTTGGTAAAACCGAGTTTTTTATAGAGCGGGGTTCCGGAATATCCAGCGTCTGCCATGACAAAATTATACCCGCCGGAGGGATCATATACAGGCAAAATATTTTGAACACACCACTTCAATAAAGTCACCTCAAAGCGAAGCAAAGATTTGATCTGTTGCATCCGCTTCCGGCTTAATGACGAGGCGGATTGTCCTATTTCCGGCATGACCTCCATCACTGGCAAACCTCTCATCCCATGCTATACTTCAAATTGTGAAATTTTTCACCTAAAGGAATTAACATGACCCAAGAAGACCCAAGGATTTTGGAATTGAGAAAGGTTCGCGCCAAAGCAAAAGAGGGCGGCGGCGAGGAAAGAAATGCGAAGCAGCGCGCGAAAGGCAAACGGACCGCGCGTGAACGCGTGGAGGCGCTGCTCGACCCCGGCACGTTCAACGAGATCGAACCGTTCATTACCCATCAAGGCGATGAACTGGAACTCCTCAAGGATAAGTTTTACGGTGACGGTGTGGTCACCGGGTACGGTCAGATCAACGGGCGGACAGTGTATCTTTACTCACAGGATTTCACAATTTATGGCGGCACGCTGAGCGAGATGCAATCGCACAAGATCTGCCGTGTGATGGACCTGGCAGTCCGCAACGGCGTGCCTTTTATTTCGTTGATCGACTCGGGCGGCGCGCGCATTCAAGAAGGTGTGCGTTCGATGGGTGGTTATGCGGAGATCTTCCGGCGTAACGCGCAATACTCCGGTGTGGTGCCGCAGATCAGCATCATGCTCGGACCCTGTGCGGGCGGCGCGGCCTACTCCCCCGCCCTGACCGACCTGGTCATTATGGTCGAGAAGCAATCCTTCATGTTCCTGACCGGGCCGGAGGTCATCAAGGCAGTGACCGGCGAAGTGATCGACGCTGAGTCATTGGGCGGTTCGAGCGTACACATGGCGGTCAGCGGTGTGGCACATTTGAGCGTGAAGAGCGAAGCGGATGCATTGGAGATGGCGCGCAAGTTCCTTTCTTATCTGCCGTCGAACAATGTGGAGAACCCGCCCTTCATCCAGCCGCAGGACGACCTGACGCGCATGGATGAGGAACTCAACCACATCATCCCGCTCGAAGCGACCGAACCGTACATCATGCACCAGGTCATTGAGAAGATCGTGGACAAAGCCACCTTCCTCGAAATCCAACCCGACTGGGCGCGCAACGCCATCGTCGGGCTGGCGCGCATTGGCGGGCATAGCGTGGGCATCGTGGCGCAGGAACCTGCCATCATGGCCGGTGTGATCGACATCGATGCGGCCGATAAAATGACACGCTTCGTGCGCATGTGCGACTGCTTCAACATTCCACTGGTCACCTTCGTCGATTCGCCCGGCTTCCTGCCCGGCATCGCGCAGGAACACGGCGGCATCATCCGCCATGGCGCGAAGTTGCTTTATGCCTATTCCGAAGCCACCGTGCCGAAGATCTGCATCATCACACGCAAGGCCTATGGCGGCGCGTATGTGGTCATGTCCAGCAAGTATCTCGGCACGGATGTGACTTATGCCTGGCCATCGGCAGAGATCGCCGTGCTCGGCGCGGAAGGCGCAGTAAACATCCTGTTCAAGAAACAGATCGAGACCGCAGCCGACCCGACTTCAGAACGCAAACGCCTCGCCAGCGAATATCGCGAGAAGTTCAACAATCCCTACTATGCAGCCTCCACCGGTTACGTGGATGACATCATCGAGCCGCGCGAGTCGCGCCCGAAGGTCATCGCGGCGCTTTCGGCCCTGCGCGATAAATATGCGCCCGCGCCGCCAAGGAAACATGGGAATATCCCGGTGTGATCATGAGCGACCTCACACTCTCTCTTCAGATCACTGCCCTCGGTATGGGATTGGTCTTCGGCGCCATTTTATTATTGTGGCTGATGATGGTCATACTGACCGCCGTCACAGCCGAGAAGGATCCTCCCGCCGGGGAAGCAGACGCTTCAGACTCGCTCGAGCCTGTTGCCACCTCCCAAGCCGACTCCAAACATCAGATCGCTTTGCTTGCCGTGGCCATGGCGCTTGCGGAACAGGAGCAATCTCCTGCGCGGCCGCTGCCGGAGCCGCCGACCGCCATCGTCTCCGCCTGGCAACTCGGCATGCGCACCAGTCAACGCTCGGAAAAAGGAAATTTTAGAAGGCATTAGGTCTCGATACGCCGCCAGCGCGGCAGATCGAACACTTGATGAACTTCGCCTTCACGGGAAAGATGGAATATGAAATATAAACTCACAGTCAACAACCAGACCTATGAAGTGGAGATCGAGAACATCCATGCGCGGCCCATTATCGTGCGCGTGGACGGGCAGCAGTTTGAGGTCCTGCCTGAAGCGGCGGACCAGGCCGAGGTCCGGAAAGAAGCGGGCGCAAAAGTGGATGCCCGCCCCGTTCAGCCGACTCCTGTTCCCAGCACCGTCCCTTCCACCAACCCGGCCATCAGCGGAAATACATTGACGGCTCCGCTGCCCGGCACGGTGGTCAGCCTTTTCGTGAAGGCAGGCGACAAAGTGGAGGCGGGACAAGTGGTGCTGGTGATCGAAGCGATGAAGATGAAGAACAGCATCCGTTCGCTGTACAGCGGCAAGGTCGGTGAAGTGCTGATCAACGAAGGCCAGAGCGTGGCGCACAAACAGGCCCTCATCAAATTTGCGGACCTGGGCGAAGCCTCGTGGATGTGACAATTCGATTTGCGCTAGGAATTTTATGGACCTGACTTCTTTGCTGCCCGAACTACTGAAAGGGTTTTCGCACTTCACACCCGGCAATGCGGTGATGATCCTTGCCGCGCTGGTGCTGGTGTACCTGGCTGTCTTTAAAGAGATCGAACCGGTGCTGTTGCTGCCCATCGGCTTTGGGTGTCTGTTGGCGAATATTCCGCTGGCAGGCATGACCGCCGCCGAGGGCATGATGGGCGTTCTATACGATGCAGGCATCAAGACCGAATTGTTCCCGTTGCTGATCTTCATCGGCGTGGGCGCAATGATCGACTTCAGCCCGCTGCTTTCGCAGCCGCGCATGGTGCTGCTCGGCGCGGCGGGACAGTTCGGCATCTTTGGGACGTTGATGCTGGCGATCCTGTTGGGCTTTCCGCTCAATCAGGCCGCTTCCATCGGGGTGATCGGCGCCAT
>Ga0268298_10006886_pt1 | contig 10196 bp, 6 predicted proteins | sample WWTPWeurt_MetaG_FD_194462 | JGI IMG/M metagenome (GOLD analysis project Ga0268298, IMG submission 194462) | Activated sludge microbial communities from WWTP in Nijmegen, Gelderland, Netherland - WWTP Weurt | ecosystem: Engineered > WWTP > Aerobic digester > Activated sludge | place: Netherlands... | reverse complement strand
ATCCGCCGCGATGGCCGCGTTGAGCTTGGTCTGATTGAGCGTCAACGTCCCGTCGCGGTTGCTCTCCAGCCCCACCGCGAGCATGGTAGAATACTTCCCGCTCGCCCCTGTCACCGGCGACCCGATCACGCGCTGGAGCTTGTCCAGCATCCCGCGGAGCGCCCCGTCCCCGGCGAGCATCGGGTTCGACGCCGTTGACTGTCCGTATCCGGACGCCGTGTGGCTCGTCGTCACCACGTCGTTGTACGCCTTCACGAGCGCGCCGATCTTGTTCGCGAGCGCCGCCGGATCCTGCGAGACAGCGATCGTCGCCGCCGAGGTCGTCTTCTTCGTGACGGCCAGCGTCACCCCCGGGATCACGCCGACGAGCTGATTGGTGGATCGCTTCACCTCGATGCCGTCGATGTGGATCTTCGCGTCGGCGGCCTTCTGATCGGTCGCCGCGTCGTACGAGGACAGCCCGAGTGAAAACCCCGACTCCGTGAAATTCACGGCGTTCGCCTCCCCGGTGTCCGCCCCCCGCACCTGCAGCCGATACTTCGTCCCGTCATAGAGCACCGACGCCGACACGCGCGCCCCGCTCGAGTTGATCTTCGAGGCGATGGCCGACAGCGAGTCCCCTGCGACCACGTTCACGTCCACCCCCGCCGCTGCCCCCGCCTGGATCGTGAGCGTCCCCGCCATCGCGAGGGCGTCCGTGGCCGAGTCCTGCAGGTCAGAATACGTCCGCTGCTCCGCGGCGATGCTGTCCACGGTGATGTCGTACGAGGCCTTCGTCGGCGCCCCCGAGACGCTGGCCACCACCGCCGAGTCGGAGGACGTGGCGGCGTACGAGGAGAACTGCACCGGATCGGCGAGCGCCGTCGCGGCCGCCCGGAGGGCCCCGAGCTTCGTCTGGATCGACGTGATCGTGGTGCTCGCCGCCTGGACCTGCGACTGCTTCGTCTTCAGGCTCGTGAGAGGGACGCTCTCGGCCTTGACCAGCCCGTCGATGATCGCGTTGACGTCGAGTCCGGATGCGAGCCCGCTGATCGTGATGCTCATTGCTCCTCCAGTGCGCCGGAGCTTCTTTCAATGGCCCCGGCGCGGGGCCGCGGCTCAGCCGCCCAGGAGCTTCATCGCGAGCTGCGGGGCCTGGTTCGCCTGCGAGAGCACCGATACGCCCGCTTGCGAGAGCACCTGGCTCCGCGCCATCGCGGCGGTCTCTTCCGCCACGTCGACGTCCCGGATACGGCTGTTCGCGGCCGAAAGGTTCGTCCTCATCGACTGCGTGTTCGCGACCGTCAACTGGAGCCGGTTCATCACCGCGCCGTAGTCCGCGCGGCGGCCCGAGATCGTCGAGATCGCGGCCTCGACCGAGTCGATCGAGGCGAGGGAGTTCGTCGCGTCCGCGCCGTCCACGCTCGCGTTGTTGATGCCGAGCGCCTGGAGGGTCACGTTGCCAAAGTCCACGGAGATCTTGTCGGCGGCCGTGTTGTTGATGCCCACCTGGAAATCGATGGACACCGACGGCCCCGAGAGCAGGTCCTTCCCGTTGAACTTGGTGGACTGGACCATGCGGTCGATCTCGTCGCGGAGCGACACGAACTCCGTGTTCAGATAGGTCCTGTCCGTGGTGTTCAGATCGCCGTTGGCGCCCTGCACCGCGAGCTCGCGCATGCGTGAGAGGATGTTGCTCATCTGCCCGAGCGCGCCCTCGGCGACCTGGGCCATGCTCACGGCGTTGTTGGCGTTGCGCTCCGCCGTCCCGAAGCTCCGGATCTGCGCCTGCATGTTCTCGCTGATCGCGAGGCCGGAGGCGTCGTCCGCCGCGGTGTTGATCCGCATGCCGGAGGACAGCTTCTGGAACGTCGTCGCGAGCGCGTTCTGCGAGCGACCGAGGTTCCGTTGAGCTTCGAGGGACGCGATGTTGGTGTTGATGACCAGTGCCATTTGTGGTTGCTCCGTTCGGTTCGGGGCCCACGCTGACTCGGCGGTGCTGCGGCGCTCGCGCCGGGCGGGGACATCCGCGGACCTCATGCCCGCGGCCGTCCGGCGCTCTCGCCTTCTCAGGTGGCCTGTGCGATTGAACGGAAAAGCAATCGCTGGACCACAGCGCTCGGCCCGGATCCACGCTGGATCCGGGCCGAACCTACCCTGGACCCCCGTATTCGGGGGGCCCTGCGTCAACCGGTTGCCCGCGCGGTGTCAGCGCGTTGGCGCCGGGGTTCTGGCGCGCTCTCAGCCGATGAGCTTGAGCGCCATCTGCGGGGATTGGTTCGCTTGCGCGAGGATGGAGACGCCGGCCTGCTGGAGCACCTGGTTGCGCGCCATGCTGGCGGTCTCTTCGGCCACGTCCACGTCGCGGATGCGGCTGTTGGCGGCCGAGAGGTTCGTGCGGATCGACTGGGTGTTCGCGATCGTGTAGTTCAGGCGGTTCATCGCGGCGCCGTAGCTGGCGCGCTGCGTGGACACGGTCCCGATCGCCGAGTCGATCGAGTCGATCGAGGCCAGGGACGCAGTGGCGTCCGCGCCGTCGACCGTCGAAGAGTTGATGCCCAGGTTGGTGAGCGTCACGCCGCCGAACGAGATGGTGATCTTGTCGGCCGAGCTGTTGTTGATGCCCACCTGGAAGTCGAAGTTCGTGGCCGAGCCCGAGAGGAGGTCCTTGCCATTGAACTTCGTGGACTGAGCCAGACGGTCAATCTCGCCGCGGAGCGCCGTGAACTCCGTATTCAGGTAGTCACGGTCGGTCGAGCCGAGGTCACCGTTCGAGCCCTGGACTGCCAGCTCTCGCATGCGCGACAGGATCCCGCTCACCTGCCCCAGGCCCGCCTCCGCGACCTGCGCCATGCTGACAGCGTTGTTGGTGTTGCGCTCGGCGACCGCGTAGGATCGCGTCTGCGCCTGCAAGTTCTCGCTGATGGCGGAGCCTGCTGCGTCGTCTGCCGCGCTGTTGATGCGCATGCCGGAGGACAACTTCGAGAAGTTGGCCCCGAGGGCTTGCTGCGAGGCGGCGAGGTTCTTCTGGGCTTGGAGGGAAGCGACGTTGGTGTTGATGACGAGTGACATGGTGGTTCTCCATCCTGGAGGTGAGCCGGTCACGCCTTGCGACCGAGCCGGGCTTCGTTGCCCTTCGATTGGTTCCAACGGCCCCCCCCGCCTCGCCTTGAGCCCCGTCTGCGCCTTCGGATCTCGGGCCGAAAAGGCGCCCTCCGCCCCGACGCCCAGCCGCGTTCATTGGCGACGCCGGAATGATCCGCACCCCTCGGCGCAAGAACGGCGCGCGCGCGCGGGAGAATCGCCGCCGAATTCCCCGCTTATCCGCCAGAATTTCCAGGTTTTTGCGCGATGGACAAAACTTTGCACGGAGGGCCCGACGCCATGAGCCACCAGACCCTCTTCGAGACGACGGGCCACAAGAACATCCTCCTGGAGGACTTCAACAAGGGCCCCCTCGCCGTGCAGGCCAACCAGCACGTCATCGTCCACGGCCAGGCGGCCATGATCCTCGACCCCGGCGGCCACAAGGTCTATTCACGGGTCCTCTCGGCGACCCTCCAGCTCCTCGGCAGCGCCAAGCTCGAGACGATCTTCCTCTCTCACCAGGACCCCGACATCATCGCGGCGACCAACGGCTGGCTCATGACGACGGACGCCAAGGCCTATATCTCCGCGCTCTGGACCCGCTTCGTCCCGCACTTCGGGCTCGATCAGCTCGTCGAGAACCGCCTGTTGCCCATCCCCGACGAGGGCATGAAGCTCCACCTCGGCGGCCTCGATCTCCTCGTGCTCCCGGCGCACTTCCTCCACTCTCCTGGCAACTTCCAGATCTACGACCCCGCCTCCAAGATCTTGTATTCAGGCGATCTGGGCGCCTCCGTGGACGGCCAGAACATCGAGGCGACGGACTTCGAGGAGCACGTCCCCCGGATGAAGGGCTTCCACGAGCGCTACATGTGCAACAACCGCGCGATGCGAGGCTGGGCCCACATGGTCCGGCAGCTCGACATCGCCCTCATCGCGCCCCAGCACGGCCGCTTCTTCCGCGGCGCGATGGTCGGCAAATTCATTGATTGGTGCGAGAAGCTGGCCTGCGGCACAGACCTCCTCGACAACGTGTATCGGGTCCCTGCGTGACCGCCCCGACCGCGGCGGACCTGAGCCGTTCAGCGGCAGCGGGGCCTCTCCCTTCATGTGCGAGGAGATCTTTGGACCCGCTCCCCTCTTGAATCGAGCGAATGACGTCCTCCGCCCCTGACAAAAAGAACCTCTTTCAGGAGTCCCCGACGGAGCTCCGGAGGCTCGTCCTGCTGCTCTATGGGCTCGTCGGACCGGTGTTCGTCCTCGTCCTCCACCTGGAGCACGACCCGGATCGCGGCCACTGGGAGCTCCCCACCATCGCCGGCCTCGTCCTGCTCGGCGCCGTCGCCCTCCTCGCGCGCAAGGAGCCGAAGCCCGCGGACTGGATCCTCCCCATCGGCGTCGTGCCCACGGTGTGCTGCGGGATCGCCGCGGCCTCCTGCGGTGACCACGGCGCCATCTACATGGCCGTCACGGCGGCGCCGCTCGCCTGGGCGGCTGTCCTCAGCGAGACGTTCGTCGTCTACATCGCCTGGGGCGTCGCCACCGCCACGAGCCTGGCTGTCTACACGCACATGTACGGGCTCGCGCACGCGATCCCCGGGACAGCCCTCTTCGGCACGTTGAACGGCCTCGTCGCCTGGACCCTGCACGGCAAGGCCCGCGCGCTCCGGGCCCTGCACGCCGAGACGAAAGAGCGCGCCCGCCGCCACGAGGCGCTCCTCGCCGCCATCCCCGACACCCTCATCCGCGCGGAGAACGGCGGCAAGATCGTCGACGTCCACGTCCCCTCCGAGAGCTCGACAGGCGCCCAGCCCGCGCTGCTCCCGGCCCCGCTGCCCTCGCTCCTCGGGAGGAACGTGTTCGACTTCGTGCCGGACGACGTCGCCCCGATCCTTCACGGGGCCGCGACGAAGGCCATCGAGACAGGCGAGCTCCAGACAATAGAATACAGCATGAGCTACCCGGACGATTCGCGGCGCTCGTACGAGTCCCGCTTCGTCCGCTCCGGCCCCGACGAGGTGATCGTCCTCCGCCGCGACATCACCTCGCGCAAGCGGGCCGAGCGCGCGCTCCAGGAGAGCGAAGAGAAGTACCGCTCCGTCGTGAACGCGATCGCCGAGGGCGTGATCGTGCGGGACACCGAGGGCAAGCTGCTCGCCTGCAACGAGGCCGCCGAGCGCATCCTCGGCCTCTCGCGTGAGGAGCTGGAGGCCCGGGACTTCCCCTCGTTCCTGCGCGAAGACGGCGCGCCCTTGCCCCTGGAAGAGCGCCCTCGCCACGTCGCGCTGCGCACCGGTCTGCCCGTGCGAGGACGGGTGCTGGGCATGGAGCGCCCGGACGGCTCCATCGCCTGGCTCTCCGTGAGCGCGGAGCTCCTCCGCCACTCGACAGAAGACTCACCGTATGCTGTCGTCATCACCTTCAGCGACGTCACCGAGCGCCGCCTCCACGCGCAGCGCCAGCTCCGCGACGCGCGCCTCGCGGGCCTCGAAGAGCGCATCAACGAGATCGAGCTCGTCATGACGCCCGAGGGCCAGCTCGTGGCGGCCAACGACAAGGCGGCCCTGGCTTATGGCTATTCGCGCGACGAGCTCCTCCACCTTCGCATCCGCGATCTCCGCGCGCCCGGCAGCCAGCCCGCCGTGAGCAAGCAGCTCGCCAGGCTCCAGACCGACGGCTCTCTCCGGTTCGAGACCCTGCACGTCCGGAGGGACGGCTCGGTGTTCCCCGTCCTCGTGAGCTCCCGCACCTTCCAGGTCGACGACGAGACCTTCGTCCACAGCCTCATCCACGATCTCACCGACGAGCACCGCGTCCGCGACCAGCTCCTCCGCTCGCAAAAGATGGAGTCGATCGGCCGCCTCGCCGGCTCCATCGCCCACGACTTCAACAACCTCCTGACAGTCATCCAGAGCTACTCGGTCATGCTCGAGTCCGACCTTCCGGAGGACGACCCCCACCGCCAGGAGGTGTCCGAGATCCTCGCCGCCGCCTCGCGCGCCACGACGCTCACGCGCCGACTCCTCGCCGCGAGCCGCCGGCAGATCCGGGCCCCTCGCGAGCTCAGCCTGGCCGACGTCGTCCGCGCCTCCGAGCCCGCGTTGCGGAGCCTCCTCGGCCCGGCGATCGACCTCCAGCTCGCCCTCCCCTCGGAGCCCTGGACAGCCCACCTCGATCGCGCCCAGATCGAGCTCGTCCTCCAGAACCTCGCCTCCAACGCCCGCGCCGCGATGCCCACCGGCGGCTCGCTGCGAGTGACGATCACCAACTGGACGAACCCTGTCGATCCGGACGTGTTCGGCGCGCCTCCCCCGCCCGGCGACTACGTGGTGCTGACCGTCTCGGACACAGGAAAAGGCATCGACGCGGCCACGCGAGAGCGCCTCTTCGAGCCCATGCTCACCACCCGGGACGCCGTCATGACGACGGGCCTCGGCCTGGCCGAGGTGCACGGCGTCGTGAGCCAGTCGAGCGGCCATGTCGCCGTCACGTCGACTCCGGGGCACGGCGCCTCATTCCGCCTCTATTTCCCTCGATTCCGCGCCCCCGAGGCCCCCAAGGCCCTCCGCGAGCCGGCCGCCGCGACGAGCCGCAGGACGACGATCCTCATCGTGGACGACGACGCCGAGGTCCGCGCCGTCACCCGCCGCCTCCTCTCGCGCGAGCGCTGGGACATCCTGGAGGCCGCCGACGGCGACGAAGCGCTCATACTGTATTCCAAGCACGTGGCGGACATCGCGCTGATCTTGACCGACGTCGCGATGCCTCGATTGACCGGCCCGGAGCTCGTGGCCCGGCTCGACGCCTCGGGCCAGGGCCGCCCCCCGGTGATCTTCATGTCGGCCTACGTCGACAAGGCCTCTGTCGGCATCGACAAGCTCCCTCCGAGCACGGCGTTCATCGCCAAGCCGTTCGACAGGGCGTCGCTCCTCGCCATGATCGCCTCGGCCCTCCCGCCCAAGCCGGGGGGCGCCGCCGCCGCCTGACCCCCCATCTCGGCCCTACCCGAAGTGAATGGCCGAGAGGCGCAGCCCGAGCAGCGTCCCGTTGTAGGCGTTCTTGCCCCGATCTTCCCCGGCGGCGCCCGCGATCACCATCAATGGCAACAGGTGCTCTTCCCGAGGGTGGACCTGCCTCGCCGAGGGGGCCTTGGACCAGGCAGAGAGTCGACTGGCGCGCTCCGAAGGCTCGGCCCTGGCCGCCTCGTTGAGCCACGCGTCGAACGCCTCCGAAGGCGCGCGCCCCTGCGGCCCGAAGGCGCGCAGGTTGTGATAGCTCATCCCGCTGCCCACGATCAGCACCCCTTCGTCGCGGAGCGGCGCGAGCGCCCGGCCCATCGCGATGTGCTCCGCCGGATCGAGCCCCCGCTTGAGCGAGAGCTGCACACAAGGGATCTCCGCCTCCGGATACGTCACCTTGAGGGGCACGAAGGTCCCGTGATCAAACCCGCGCTCCGTGTTCTCCGCGGTGGCAAAACCCGCGTCTCCGAGCAGCTTCCGCACGCGCGCGGCGAGGGCCGGATCGCCGGGCGCGGGCCACGTGAGCTTGTACGACTCCGGAGGAAACCCGTAGTAGTCAAACAACAGAGGAGGCCTCTCGCCGCTCATCACGGTGAACACCGGCTCTTCCCAGTGCGCCGAGACGGCGAGCACGGCGCGAGGCTTCTTTCCGGGGAGATCCTTGAGGGACCGCAGATACTCCTTCAGCGCGTCGAGCTCGGCTTTGTCGCCGAAGGGCACGTCCACGAAGGGCCACGGCCCGCCCCCGTGGGGGATGAACAAGACAGGCAGTCGGTCACCCGGAGCGCCCTTTGCGGGGCCCCCGTGCGAAGGATCGATGTTCGTCGCGCACCCTGCTGTTCCAGCGCCAGTCATCGCAGCTCCTGTGCCCCCGATCGCAGCCGTCACGACGCCCCCGGCGGCCGCCGCGAGGGCCTGCCGCCGGGTGAGTCGATCTCTGGTCGGTTGGTTCATGCCGCCGATGATGCGACATCAAATGAATTTGCGCAAGGGGGGATCGGGTGAGCAGCGCGACTCAGGCAGAGATGGGGCCTTTTTCACCACGGAGTCACAGAGAGCACAGAGGTTCACAGAGATTTTTTGTCCCAGATTCCATGATTTCTGAGGACAATCCATTTCCTCCGTGAACCTCCGTGACCTCCGCGTCTCCGTGGTGAAAAGGCGTCCAGAAAATCGCTCTAGAACCCGTAGCAGACGACCATCTTCGGCCGGAGAGACGCGTTGCTCACCTCGCTGCCCGCGAAGTTGTGGAGCAGCGACTGCCCGCCGAGGTCCTCTTCGAGAATGATGCCCTCGTTCGGCGCGCCGCCGCTCACCCACTGACCGGCGAGCGCCGTCAGATCAAACGTCTTGTAGCCCACGCCGCCCGCGTTGAACGTCGACACGACTGCAGGCGAGAAGTTCTGATCCGACCCGAAGTTCGTCCACGACACGGTCGCCTCGTCCCAGGGCTGGATCACCTGGTGTGCGCGCACCTGCGTGTAGTTCTGATTCCACATCTCGTAGATGTACGCCGTCGCCGACGTCACCACCGCATACTGTGGCACCACCGTCGTGTCGAACTTCATCAGCGTCCGGTGAACGAGCGGCGAGAGCCCTGTCCACGTGAAGGGATAAGCCCCCGCGGCCCAACCACCGTTGGACTCCCCGAGATCGCTCTCCCACACGTCCCCGAGCCCGCCGCGCTGGATCGTGAGGCAGCCCGGCTCGCACACGTTGCCTGTCCCGTTGGCGTTGTCGTCCGCCTGATTCGCGTTCGGCACCGTCGGGCAGTTGTCGCACGCGTTCCCGAGCCCATCGGCGTCCCCGTCGACCTGATCCACGTTCGCGACAGCCACGCAGTTGTCGCAGACATCGCCCTTCCCGTCGCCGTCCGCGTCCGCCTGGTTCACGTTGGTGACGAGCGCGCAGTTGTCACACGCGTCGCCGACGCCGTCAAAATCGATGTCGCCCTGGTTCGGGTTGGGCGTCGTGAGGCAGTTGTCGTTGGGATCGCAGATCCCGTCGCCGTCGGTGTCCACGCAACAGACGTTGTTCTCGTCCGCCTGCCCGTCGCAGTTGTCGTCGATCTCGTTGCAGATCTCCGTCACCCCGGGGTGGACGTTCGGGTTCGCGTCGTCGCAGTCATCGCAGGAGTTTGTCCCGTCGTTGTCGTTGTCGACGAGATCGCAGGGCAAGGTGCCTGTGCAGTCGTTGCCGACGCAGCCGTTCAACCCTGTCAGGAACACCCCGCTGTCGTACACCCTGTCGCCCGCGTCGCAGATGGCGATCACCAGGGTGTGGACGCCGGGGCTCGCTGTCGCGAGGGTGGTCAGGATGTCGGTGGTGCCGTCGTACTCGGTGCCGTTGGTCGGCGGCTTGATGACGTTGGCGCTGTTGAAGAAGGGCCCGTTGATGGTGATCGGTGCGCCGTTCGCGTCAAAGACGACCTGGTTGCCGTCGAGCCAGGCGCCGTAGACATCGTTGTAGGACGTGTTCACATACTCGGGGTATTCTTCGGAGCCGAAGATGGACTTGAACGAGATCCCCGTGAACCCCGGGGCGAGCTCGAAGGTGATGGTGAGCTTCGTCGCGTCGAAGCTCATGAACCCGGGGATGAGCGAGTTGCACAGCGGATCGCCTGCGCGTCCGTTGTCGGTGCTGGTGTTGACAGCGTTGTTGGGGGGGAGCGCGTTGAGGGCCGCGCCGGTGGTGAACAGGGCGCCGTCGGAGACGCCGAGGGGGCCTGTCGTGTAGGTGCCGGACGCCTGGGCGGCGCCGGAATAGGACACGTTCAGGATGGTGATGGCCTGTCCGCTGCCGAGAAGGCCGTTGGCCAGGGTGGCGGGGTCGGCCGTCGGGACGATGTCGAGCGCGTGGGCCGCGGTTCCATAAAAGAGACCCACCGAGAGAGCTGCTGTGAGCGCCAGTCGTCGCATGTTCGTATTCTCCTCGTGCTGTTGCCCATCCGGGGCACGGAAGCGTGGTTTGGTGCGCTTGTGTTGGAGGCAGTGGCCTCGTCCCCACCGGAGAGCGACCGGGGCGTAATCAATTGTCGTACCATCTGAGTGAAGCGGGGTGATCCGCGGATTTCGGGGGGATCCGGGGTGTTCTTGGGGTGCCGGGGGGCTC
>Ga0268298_10006885_pt1 | contig 10197 bp, 12 predicted proteins | sample WWTPWeurt_MetaG_FD_194462 | JGI IMG/M metagenome (GOLD analysis project Ga0268298, IMG submission 194462) | Activated sludge microbial communities from WWTP in Nijmegen, Gelderland, Netherland - WWTP Weurt | ecosystem: Engineered > WWTP > Aerobic digester > Activated sludge | place... | reverse complement strand
AAATCCCCGCCCCACGACGGCCGCTTCGGCCCAACCTGAAATCGGCGTCGTTCCTGAACCCATAGAATAGACGAACCCCCCGGAGAATTCAAGGGTTATTCGATTCGCCGGTATTTTTAGACGGAAAACACCAATTTTCTATACTTGACAAAATTGTAAGGTATCGTATAATAAATATGACAAGACAGTCATATTATGGCCCGACGGCGGCGCCCTTAATGACCCTTGCCGCGGCCCTCGGGCCGACGCCTTCTCGCCCACAAAGATCAACGATTTCAACGGGCCCAAGAACAGGCCGATCCAAGACGGACGGACATCGCGCCGTCAATACAAAATTGACCAGCGGGACAAATTAGGGGGATTCATGAGAGTCACGGCCATGCAGGAATACGGACTGCGCTGTATGTTGCAGTTGGCGACCCACAATTCGGACGTGCCCCTGGCCGTCCGGGAGATCGCCAAGCGGGAACGCCTGACCCCCGTCTACGTCGAGAAAATTTTGGTGAACCTCCGCCGCGCCGGGTTGGTCAAAAGCGTGCGCGGCGTCAACGGCGGCTACGCCCTCACCAAGCCCGCCCGGGACATCAGCGTGGGCATCGTCCTCTCCTCCCTGGGCCAGGTGGATCTGAGCCACAACCTCTGCTCCCGCTTCACCGGTGATTCCGCCGCCTGCGTGCACCAGGGGGACTGTAGTATCCGCCCCATCTGGGGCTTGCTCACCCGCTACATTTACGGATTTCTGGAGAAGATCAACCTCGAACAATTGTTGCAGGACGAAGCCCACGTCATCCAGGACGTGGACAAGCTGGGCGCCAAGCCGCAGTCCCTGTCGGCGGCGCTCCGGTCCCACTAGGAGTTTCCCATGGCGACGCCGCTTTTCGAAATCAAAGACCTTCACGTTTCCGTCGAAGGGAAAAAAATCCTGAACGGCCTCTCCCTGACCGTTCGCGCCGGGGAAACCCACGCCATCATGGGGCCCAACGGCTCCGGCAAAAGCACCCTGTCCTACGCCGTCATGGGGCACCCCAAATACAAGATCGAATCGGGCCAGGTGCTCTACAACGGGGAGGACATCACGGCCTGGCCGGTCAACGTGCGCGCGGTGAAGGGCCTCTTTCTGGCCTTCCAGTACCCCGTGGCGGTTCCGGGCGTGAGCGTCGTCAACTTTTTGCGGAACATCCTCAAAAACCGGCGGGGCCAGGAAATCGACTTGAAGACGTTTCGAAAAGAACTGAAGGAAAACATGAAGGTCCTCCAGATGGACACGGCCTTCGCCAACCGCTATTTGAACGACGGGTTCTCCGGCGGGGAAAAGAAGCGGCTGGAAATCCTCCAGATGGCTCTTCTAAAGCCCTCCATGGCCTTCTTGGACGAGACGGATTCCGGCCTGGACATCGACGCCTTGAAAGTCGTCTCCGACGGCATCAACCGCCTGGCGAGCCCGGACCGCGGGGTCGTTCTCATCACCCACTACCAACGGCTTTTGGATTACGTGAAACCCGGCTTCGTGCACGTTCTGGCCGGCGGGCGCATCGTCCGCTCCGGCGGGCCGGAGCTGGCCCTGGAACTGGAAAAGAAGGGTTACGAAGGATACGTCCCCGCGCCCGTGGGCGCCGGGGCGGCGTAAGGAAAGCCCCATGGCCGGCAAAACCGATCTCAAAGGGCTGGGCAAGGAGTACGAGTACGGCTTCCACGACTCGACGTCGGGCTACGCCTTTCAGTCGGGCCGGGGGCTGACGCGGGACATCGTCGAGCGCATCTCCGACATGAAGAAGGAACCCGCCTGGATGCGGGAATTCCGCCTGTCCTCCCTGGACATCTTCAACAAAAAGCCCATGCCCACCTGGGGCAACACCCAGGCCCTGGGCGACATCCAATTCGACAACATCCACTACTACATGAAGCCCACGGACAAGCAGGGCCGCACCTGGGAGGAAGTGCCCGAGGGCATCAAGAACACCTTCGACCGCCTGGGCATCCCCGAGGCCGAGCGCAAGTTTTTGGCCGGGGTTACCGCCCAGTACGAGTCCGAAGTCGTCTACCACTCCATCCGGAAGGATTTGGAAAAGCTGGGCGTGCTCTTCCTCAGCATGGACGACGGGTTGAAGCTTCACCCGGAGATCGTCAAAAAATATTTCGGCACCATCATCCCGCCCGCCGACAACAAATTCGCCGCGCTCAACTCCGCCGTCTGGTCCGGCGGGTCCTTCATCTACGTCCCCAAGGGCGTGAACGTGCCCATCCCGCTCCAGGCCTACTTCCGCATCAACTCGGAGAACATGGGCCAGTTCGAGCGCACGCTCATCATCGCCGACGAGGGGTCCTTCGTCCATTACATCGAGGGCTGCACCGCGCCGACCTATTCCTCGGACTCGCTCCACTCGGCGGTGGTGGAACTGATCGCGCTTCCGGGCGCCAAGATCCGCTACACCACCATTCAGAACTGGTCCAAGAACGTCTACAACCTGGTGACCAAGCGGGCCGTGGCCCACGCGAACGCCACCGTGGAGTGGATCGACGGCAACCTGGGCTCCAAGCTGACCATGAAATACCCCGCCGTCTACCTGGTGGGCGAGGGCGCCCGGGGGGAAATCCTCTCCGTGGCCTTCTCCGGCAAGGACCAGCACCAGGACGCTGGCGCCAAGATCGTCCACGCCGCGCCCCACACGACCTCGGTCGTGACCTCCAAGTCCATTTCCAAGGACGGGGGCCGCTCCAGCTACCGCGGCCTGATCAAAGTCCACAAGGGCGCGGTCGGGTGCAAGTCCAACGTCCGGTGCGACGCCCTTATCATGGACGAGGCCTCCCGCTCCGACACCTACCCCACCATGGAGATCGACGAGGAAGACACTTCCATCGGCCACGAGGCCTCGGTGTCCAAAATCGGCGAGGAACAGCTTTTCTATCTGCAGTCCCGCGGTCTCTCCGAGGCCGAGGCGACGCTCATGATCGTGAACGGTTTCTTCGAGCCCTTCGTCAAGGAACTCCCCATGGAGTACGCCGTCGAGCTCAACCGTCTGATCGAACTCGAAATGGAAGGCTCGGTGGGTTAGGGTGAACGCCGCCCTGGAACCCACGTCGGCGGGCTTGACCGCCCTGCGCGAGAGCGCGGCGACGCTCTTCGCCGCCCTCCCCTGGCCCAAAACCGAGGACGAAGCCTGGCGCCGCACCGACCTGGGCTTTTTGGACCCGGACCGCTTCGACCCCGCCGCCCCGGAGGGGATGTCCGATTTCAACCACGCCGACGTTTTGGATTTCGACCGCCCCGAGGAACGCCTGGGGGAAATGATCTGCTCCGGCAACGGGATGTTGCGCCGGTGGTCCAAGGAGCTGGAGGCCCGGGGCGTTCATTTCTGCGACCTGGCCACGGCCATGGCCCATTATCCCGACAAGGTGTTCCCTTACCTCGGCCGGGTGGTTCCTCCGGAATCCGGCAAGTTCGCCGCCTGGAACAGCGCCCAATTGACCTCCGGGATTTTCCTGTACGTGCCCCGGGGCGTCGTTCTGTCCCAGCCGATTTTGGGCGGTTTCGGGTTCGGGTCCTCCACGGGCCGGGCCTTTTTCCCCCGCACGCTGGTCGTTCTGGAGGAAGGCGCCCAGGCCACCTACATCGAAGACCACACCGCCCGCGCCGCCGAGGGGGAAAACCTCTCCAACGGCGTGGTGGAGTTCGTCGTGGGCGCCGGGGCCAAGCTCAATTACGTCCATTTGCAACGCTGGCCCAAGAACTGGTGGCACTTCTCCAAGCAAAACGCCTGGGTCCGCCGGGACGGCGAACTGAACACCATGGTCATCGCCACGGGCGCGGGCACAAGCCGGGCGGATTTCGGCTCCGACCTGTTGGAATCCGGCGCGTCGGGCCGACTGTACGGCCTGGTTTTCGGCGACGAGGAACAGCGCTTCACCCACCACACCCACCAGGATCATCGGGCCCCCCACACGTCGAGCGACCTGCTCTTTAAGGCCGCCCTCCGGGACAACGCCCGCTCCGTGTACACGGGCATGATCAAGATCGCCAAAGAGGCCCAGAAGACGAACGCCTACCAGGCCTCCAAAAATATTTTGTTGTCCAAGGGCGCCCGGGCCAACGCCATCCCCATGCTGGAGATCCTGGCCGACGACGTGAAATGCGGCCACGGCGCGGCCGTGGGCAGTTTGGACGACGACCAACGGTTTTATCTGATGAGCCGCGGCTTGCCCCGGGAAGAGGCCGAGCGGGCCATCGTGGAAGGATTTTTCGAGGACGTGCTCCAGCGCATCCCCGTTCCCGGCATGTCGGACCGTCTGCGGGCGGTGCTGGACGCGAAGCTCGAGGCCCCCCGTGGGTAATTATTACACCGTCACGACGGTGGACCAGGTGGCTCCCGGCACCCTGCGGGTCTTCCGCCTGCGGGGCAAGCGCATCGCCGTGAGCCAGGTGGAGGGTTCCTTTTACGCCATCGACGACGTCTGCACCCACGACGACGGCCCCCTGGGCGAAGGCACCTTGAAGGGCGACGAGGTGGAGTGCCCCCGCCACGGCGCGCGGTTCAGCGTGCGCACCGGCGCGGCGCTCTCCATGCCGGCGGTGGTTCCCGTCCACGTCTACCGCGTGCGGGTGGACGGCAAAAACATTCAGGTGGAGTGGCCCCAGTGAAAACCCCCGTCGCTTTGGACATCGCCCGGCTCCGCCTGGACTTCCCTATTTTGTCCCGGAAAATCAACGGCCACCCCCTGGTTTACCTGGACAACGCCGCCACGACCCAAAAGCCCATGTCGGTCATCATGTCCATGACGGCCTATTACGAGCGTACCAACGCCAACGTTCACCGGGGCGTGCACACCCTGTCCCAGGAAGCCACGTCCCTCATGGAAGACTCCCGGGTGAAAGTGGCCAAATTCATCAACGCTCCGGACCCGGCGACCGTGATCTTCACCCGGAACGCCACGGAGTCCATCAACCTGGTGGCCTATTCCTGGGCCCGGAAGAACCTCAAGCCCGGCGACGAAATTTTGCTGACCGAAATGGAACACCACTCGAACCTGGTGCCCTGGCAGTTGGCGGCCCAGGCCACGGGGGCGGTGCTCAAATTCATCCCCGTGACGGGCTGGGACGGGTATCTGGACCTGTCCAAGATCTCGGACTTGCTCACGACCAAGACCAAACTTCTCGCTTTGACCCATATGTCCAACGTCCTGGGCACCCTGAACCCCGTGGAGGATTTGGCCCGGAAGGCCCACGCCGTGGGGGCCAAGGTGTTGGTGGACGGCGCCCAGTCGGCGCCCCACTTGCCCATCGACGTGCAAAAACTCGGAGCGGACTTTTTCGTTTTTTCCGCCCACAAGATGCTGGGGCCCACGGGCCTGGGCGTTCTCTGGGCTTCCCGGGAACTGTTGGAATCCATGGACCCCTTTATGGGCGGGGGGGACATGATCGCCCAGGTGTGGAAGGACCACTCCACCTGGAACGAACTGCCCTACAAATTTGAAGCGGGCACGCCCAACATCACCGGCGCCATCGCCTTCGGCGCGGCGGTGGACTATTTGACCAAAGTCGGCATGGACACGATTCGCGCCCACGAGATGGACCTCACGGGCTACGCCTTGAAGGCGCTGAAAGCCCGGTTCCCGAAAATCGTCCTTCACGGCCCCGCCGATGTTTCCAAGCGGGGCGGGGTGGTCAGCTTTGAGCTCCCCGGCATCCACCCCCACGACGTGGGCACCATCGTGGACCGGGAAGGCGTGGCCATCCGCGCCGGGCACCACTGTTGCCAGGTGCTCATGAAAAAATTCGGCGTGTCGGGCACGGCCCGGGCCAGTTTTTACATCTACAACACCCGGGAGGAAGTGGACGCCCTGGTGAAATCCCTGGAAAAGGTGGAGGAGCTCTTCGCCCAGAAGGTCCGGGCGTGAGACGGTTCCTGTTCGCCGCGGCCGCCCTCTTCGCCGCCGCGGGGTTGCGGGCCGGGGACCTGGCCGAACTCAATTTCGTCGGTTTTTCCGAGGACGGCGCCCGTTTCGCCTACGAGCAGTTCGGCGTTCAGGACGGTTCGGGATTCGGATATTCGCAATTTTATTTCGTGGACGCGGCCAAAAACGCCTGGGCCGGACCGTCAGTGGCGGTCGAGGACGAAAAGGGCGATTCCCTGGAGGCCGTGCGGGCCCGGGCCCGAAAAGCGGCCGAGGCGTCGCTCCAGAAATTCGGCATTCAAGTTGGAAACACGGGCGACCATTTGCTTTCCCATCCGACGACGGACCTGGGCGTGGAGGACCGGACGGCCAAATTTCGGTTTCCCTCCGCCCCCGAGCCCTACGAACTTCGGTTGGAGGAGACCCCGGTCAAAAACGCCGTCTGCGAAGAGCGGGGACAACCGGCCGCCCTTTTGACGGCGACTTTGACGACGTCGGGGAACGCCCGGGTGCTTCAAAAGGACGCCGCCCTGCCCCGTAGCCGCGGGGCCTGCCCCGGCGGGTACCGGGTCCAGGACGTCTATGTTTTTAAAAACACCCTGGCCGTTTTCTTGAACGTGTACACGGCCGGGTTCGAGGGACCGGACATGCGCTTTTTAGCCCTGGGCGCCCCCTTGGAGACGAAATGACCGACGACCTTTACCGCGATTTGATTTTGGACCACTTCCGGCACCCCCGCAACCAGGGGGCGCTGGAGAAGCCCGACGTCAAAGTCCAGGGCGTGAACCCCCTTTGCGGCGACAACCTGGAGCTGACCTTCATCGTCCGGGAAGGCAAAATCGAGGACATCAAGATGACCGGGAACGGCTGTTCCATTTCCCAGTCCTCGGCCTCCATGATGACCGAGGCGCTCAAGGGGAAGGATTTGTCCACCTCCCAATCCCTGGCCCAGGCCTTTAAAAAGATGATGCTTCAAAACGGCTCGGCCGACGACCTGCCCGAGGATTTGGAAGACTTGGCGGCCCTGGAAGGCGTGCAAAAATACCCCGTGCGGGTGAAATGCGCGCTCCTGGCCTGGAACACCCTGCTTCAGGGGTTGAACGACTACCAGGGAAAGAAAGCCTGATTTAAGGAGACGCCCGTGCCCACGATTCCCGAAATCCGCACCGTCCTAAAAACCGTTTACGATCCCGAAATCCATTTGAGCGTGGTGGACCTGGGCCTGATCTACGACATCGGGGTGGAAAAAGACGGCGACAAGGGCGAGCGCGTGAACGTCAAGATGACCCTCACCACGCCGGCCTGTCCCTACGGCCCCGCGCTCTTGAGCAAGGTCCATTCGGAACTCTCCAACATGACGGGCGTCTCCGACGTGAAAGTCGACCTGGCCTGGATCCCGCCCTGGGACCCCCGCACCATGGCCTCCGACGAAGCCAAGCTCAAGATGGGCCTCTTCGAGTTGGACGACGCGGACGAAACGGAAACCGCGGAGACGCCCGGAGAAACGCCGAAAACAAAGGTCTAACACCGTGTGGGGCCGGACGGGTTTTATTATAAGTTTGGTCATCGGCCTCCTGGAGGGCGTCCTCCTCCTTCAGGGAGGGATGCGGGCGGAAACCACGACGTTCACATCCGGCTTGTTCCTATTTCTCCCTTGGTTGCTTCCGATCACGGGCGTCCTTTTTTGGATTTCCAACAAAGGGAACCCCCGCGGGGATCGAACCGCTTTTTTTCGAGGCGCTTTTTTCGGTTTTTGCCTTGTATTTGGCGTCCCGTGGATTCTGAAGATTTTTCATTGGGTCGAGACTCTTTTCTAAGAGCGAACCGTTCCCCGGGGGTTTTAAGAATCCTGGGAATTGGTATAATGGAAAGAGCAAACCAATTTGCGGGATTAAGTTCTTTTTAATCAAGATTTAGTTTACCGAGGGGATAAAAGACGAAGGGCGCCCTTGCCCAATTCGCAAGGACAGCCCGCACTTTCATCACTTGGTAAGGATGAACTAGATTTTTCACTAAGTGAGAAAGGCCACGGGCGCCCCCGCCAAGATCGCGGGGACTGCCCGCACTTTTCAACACTTGGTAAGGATGCGGGCGTAGTTCAGTTGGTAGAACGTCTCGTTGCCAACGAGAAGGTCGTCGGTTCGAACCCGATCGCCCGCTCCACTTTAAGAATGGCCGACTTTGTCGGCCATTAAACTGTGCGGGCTGTCCCGGATAATTCTACCGGGGCGCCCGCGTTTGAGTAACAACAGTAATTGACTTCTGTTTGATAGCTATGATGTTAAATTCTTAGGATTTATTCTTAGCGGGCGATCGTGGGTTCACTCACGTTGCCCGTTTTTTTATTAATGGATTTCACTTTCAAAGACATTGCAAGTGCGAGGTTTCATCAAGGGAAAACGAGTGCATGAGCAAGTTCACTGGATTTTTATCAGACATTGCTTCCATCATCCACAAGGCAACTATTCCGTTTACATTTCTCCTGGCAATTTATTCGCTATTAACAATAATTAATCAGTTCCACAAACCAAACCCGGAAATTTCAGTAGCGGTTGCTTCTATCGATCAAATAACATCACTCCCGCAAGTGACTGATCTAAGAGCAGAATTTAAGTTTAAGGGCAGGCTTGTCAGAGATTTGTGGCGTGTTAGATTAAGAACGTGCAACTCGGGGAAATCGACCATTATTGGAGAGGGTGATCACAAAAATCTTATACACGATTCGCTCCCAATTCATATAGACAAAAGTTTTGATCTTATTGGTTTTGAAATTGAGCAAAAGGACTTTCAATTGGCTGTCAGTAAATTTGAGCCGAATGCCATTCAGTTCAAATTTTTACAGTGGAAAACTAACGAAGCATTCAGCACATTGTTGTTTCTCGAAAGAAAGAGTTCTGATCGAAAAATTACTCCTGAGATTTTTAAATGTGAGCGTGAGCTTGAAAAAGGCGACATTATAATAATTGATGCTTCTAACCCAAAAAATCTCAACCGCAAGCCAATTCTTGATAAATGGGTTTCTGCTTGGTGGGCGAGGGGTATTAGATTTGCCCTGTATTGTTTTTCCGTTATCATTGTTCTTTTTGGAATTCTCGTTTTAGTGGTAATATTCTCATCGTATTCTAACGAGAATAAGGAATATAAGTGGCGAGTTAAGTTTGGGAAAGCCGCGGAAAAATTCCTTCAGGAAAATCTTTCCCAGGCAGAATTTGAGATGGTATCACAAGGCAATACATTCGGGGTTGATGTCAAACGGATTAATTCCATGTGGACTAAATTCAAAGGGGAGGCACCGAATTCCATCAAGTGGTTATCAAAAATCGAAGAACCTACACCCAAGACCACATTGATACTTGGAATGGCGATGAGCTTAACGATCCTGGCGATCGGAGTTTTCAATTTTGCAGCCATTTGGAGCAGGTGACTTTGTGATCAAATTGATTTAGAAATGATTAGTTTTCGAACAAAATAATCTCAATAAGGGGTTTCCATGAACGCCTACCGCGCCAAAGAGATCACCCTCTTGCTGTTGCGTATCGTCGCCGGATTGTTGTTCCTCCAGGCGGGGGGAATGAAGCTGTTCGATTGGTTCGGCGGCGTTCCCGCCGAATTCGGTGGACATCCCAAGCTCTTTTCCCTGATCGGCATCGGCGGGGTGTTGGAATTCTTCGGCGGGCTCCTGGTTCTATTGGGCCTCTTCACCCGCCCGGCGGCTTTCATCGTCTCGGGCCAGATGGCGGTGGCTTATTTCATGTTCCACCAACCCAAGGGATTCTGGCCCATTCAGAACCACGGCGAACCGGCGGTCCTGCTGTGCTTCATCTTCCTGCTTTTCGCCGCCCACGGCGGCGGCGACTGGAGCCTGGACGCCAAGCTCTGCTGTAAGAAAACCGTCGTTCCCTCCAAGTAACCGTCCGTTCTTTAAAAAAAGGCCCGCCTCCCCAAGGGGCGGGCCTTTTTTGTTTGCTCTTGAAAAAGGGACGGGGGGACCCTCGCAAAAGGGCTTTTTATCGTCTATGCTTCTTGGAACGCCTGAAAGACCCCGGCGATGCCGGGGAGACATCAGCCGACCCGAGGCCCGCATGAGCTCCGACGAAAGCCAATACCGACAGATTTCCGAAGCGCCCACCAACCCCCGGGGGAAAGGCGCCGCCAAGGGCTTTGACGTAGGGGACCTCTATCAGGGCCCCGCCGCCGAGGGCGGCCCGGCCCAATCCGCGGGCATGGCCCTGGACGAGAAACTGCGCCAGGCCTATTTTTGGGTGGCCAACCACGCCATCATCAACCCCTTCTACGACATTGAATACA
>Ga0268298_10006882_pt1 | contig 10201 bp, 8 predicted proteins | sample WWTPWeurt_MetaG_FD_194462 | JGI IMG/M metagenome (GOLD analysis project Ga0268298, IMG submission 194462) | Activated sludge microbial communities from WWTP in Nijmegen, Gelderland, Netherland - WWTP Weurt | ecosystem: Engineered > WWTP > Aerobic digester > Activated sludge | place: Netherlands... | reverse complement strand
AATACCAAACTTCCGTACACCATTGCCGATCCAACATCATGTTGCAGAACAATAATGCCCATCGGTATTCCTAAAATTAAATAGGCAATTAATTTATTTTTAAATGAGCGAGCCTGACCGGTAATCATACTTAAATACTTTGCAAGCATGAGTGCGGTGGTAGTTTTTCCGAATTCAGCAGGTTGAAACTGGAATGAACCAACCTGAAGCCAACTTCTTGCACCATTAATATCTACAGCTACTACAAAAGTAATTACCAAAATACCTAAGGTAATAGCATAAAGTATTATGGCAAATTTTGTAAAAAAAGAACTATCAAATGTGAGAATACTAAACCCGACAATCAACGAAATAAACATCCACACCATTTGCCGGCCATGTGTTTGTGAAAAATTAAAGAAGCGGCTGGTATCCGAATCGTAACTCACAGCAAAAACAGTAAATAAACCAATTACCAATAATGCAAAATACAGTCCGAGTGCGAACTGATCAACATTTTGCATAATGGATTTTTTTTCTCTCATTCTTTTTTAGGTAATACTGCTGCCTGAACAGGTTGTTGTTCTTGTTTATTTTTATTGCTGTCGACCGGTAAATTCTGAATTGGTTGAACGGGAGGTAAATCCAGAGGCGTATCAATCAACACAGCTTTCATCATTCTTTCTTCAAGTGCTTTTCTTTTTTCGCTGATTTTTCCGTTCACGTATTTTTCTACCACCAAACTTGCAATTGGTGCAGCATAACTGGCACCCCAACCCGCATTTTCAACAATAATGGCAACTGCAATCTGCGGATTTTTTTCCGGAGCAAAACAACTAAACCAACTGTGACTTTTTCCGTGTGGATTTTCAGCAGTTCCTGTTTTACCACACACCTGAATTGAATCTACCTGTGCTATTCTTGCCGTACCAAAATTTACTGCGCCGGCCATACCGTGTTGCACATAAGGAAAAATACTATCTGCAATTCCAGTTTCGCGACGCACCAAAAATTTTGCTAAAACAGTATCCGCATCATCAGCATATTTTAATACGTGAGGCGTATAAAAATAGCCGCCGTTGGCAATAATTGCCATTGAATTTGCCGATTGCAGCGGTGTAACGATAAGTTTATCTTGCCCAATTCCTAAAGTAACACAATTTGAAGCCTTCCATCGTCCTTTGCCGTATACTTTATCATAATCTTCAGGATCCGGCACATTACCATTTCTTTCGTTTGGTAAATCCACCCCTGTTCTGGTACCAATTCCCCACATGCCTAAATGGTCTTTAAAATCCTGCATGCCTTCTACGGGTGTATCATGCGCCTCCATAAAATATTTAAATGCATAACAGAAATATGCATTGCAGGAATGTCCAATACCCAATTCTACATTTGATGCATAAGGGTGGTTGTGACAATCCACTTTGTGACCCGACATAACATATCCGCCCGGACAACTGTAACCTTGATCGGCAGTGAGTGAACCAATATCCATTGAGATTGCAGCCATAACCGGTTTAAATGTGGACCCCGGAGGGTAATAACCGCTTAAAGCACGATTATTTAATGGATTTTCTTTATTTAAGGCAAGTTTTGCAAAGTTTTTTGTTCTGGCACTACCAACCAGCATATTAGGGTCATAGGAAGGTGTGCTCACCAAGGCTAAAATTTCGCCTGTTGAAGGTTCGATTGCTACAAGCGCGCCGCGTTTATTCGCCAATAATTGTTCGGCGTATTGTTGTAATTCAATATCAATAGTTAGCGTTAAATTTTTACCGGCAATTGGGGCAACATCTTCTTCACCATTATTTAATGGTCCTACTTCCCTGCCAAAACGGTCGATTACAACATTGCGATACCCTTTTTGGCCACGCAATAAATATTCATAACTTTTTTCAACGCCACTTTTACCAATCATATCGGCATTGCGGTAATAGCCGTTCGATTTTTTAATATCATTTGAATCTACCTCTGCAACGTATCCTAATAAATGCGCGGCACAGGGATAAGTATATTTTCTTACGGGACTGATGGCAGGATAAAACCCTTTAAATTCATATAAATATTCTTCAATGCGACCAAAGTCTTCTGCTGAAATTTGCGACATAAATACACTTTCCTTCACTCTTGAATTTAGGAAAATGGCATCTTTCATTTTTCGGATAAAATAGGCTTTATCTATTCCCAAAATTTCGCAAAACCGCGCTGTATCTATAACGCCAACTTGAGCCGGCACCACCATTAACTTATAACTCGGCTCATTATAAACAATCAGTTTGCCATTGCGGTCCAGAATCTGACCACGATCGGGGTCAACCTGTTGTTTACGCAATCCGCGGTCATCGGCAATTTGTTTATAGGTATCATCAATTACCTGCAAATAAAATAAGCGAATAAAAAAAATCACAAAAATGCCAATGATCACTCCCTGAATGACCCTATTACGAGATTGTGAATTATCTATTACTGCCATTTGATTGCCTGAAAAAAAACTGAAGAAAATATATTACAAAGTTCGAAAATGTTTTAACAAATAGTAACCTAATCGAAGGAATTAATTTTAATTAACGATTAGCCTTCCGCTTTGCAAATAAAAATGCAAATATCACAATCAACAAAGTTGACACTAAAGTACTCAATACTATTTTTAAAAATAAAAATCCTAAATCATTCAACACAAAAATTTGCAATAAATAATAAATGGTGTGATGAATAAAAATTACGGTAAGTGTAAATAAAGCGAACCACACCACACCAAGTTGTGAAATAGAAGGATTACTTACATTTTCATAGCCGGTAATAGGTGTATATGCCTTAATGAGCCATGGTCGTGCATAGGCAATAAATACGCAGGCTGCAGCGTGCATACCGGCTGTATTATTAAACATATCGATAGTGATACCAACGGCAAAGGCCAAGGGCAGCATAATCCATTTTGGCGTTTCAAATGGCAATAAAATGAGAAACATCGGATATACATAAGGATGTATATACACACTTACATTGAGCTTGTTGAGCACAAGTACCTGAAACAGAATCAAAAAGATCAGTCCCACAAACCTTAATATCCAATTAATTGCCTGCATCTATAACTGAGTTTTCCAATGTTTCCTTTTCTGTCCACATTGGGTCAACCACTACGTAAACAAATTTTAATGAACTAAAACTGGTCGCCAGCTTTACATCTAATGTATAATAATTACTGCCCGGTTTTTTACCGAACTCCTCTATTGTTCCAACCATTATTCCCGGAGGAAATATTTTAGATGTTGCTGCTGTTTCAATTGTATCTCCTTTTTCGAGTTTACCCGGTTCAGAAACTTCAATCACATTAATATGGGTGGGCGATTTTCCTTCCCAGGCAACACGCCCTAACACGTTATTACCCTTAATTATAACAGGAGCACCAAACTGACTATGCAACACGCTCATCACTACACTATAATTGGGAGAAACTTTCACAACCTTACCAACTATACCACTTGAAGTGATAACACCGCGATTTATTTCAATACCATCGAGGCTGCCTTTATTGAGGGTGATGTAATTATTAGGCTCCGTAAATGAATTTCCAATTACCTCAGCAGGAATATAGGTAAACAACGGCTTCCCACTGGTGTCACGGTTAACTGAAGCACTGGTATCGGGTAAATCATCTAAAAATAATTGTTGACGCAGTAAAGCATTTTCTTTCATCAAACTATCGTTCACTTCACGCAGTGCGAAATAATCCTGAAAATTGCCATAGGTATTTAACACATTACCAGTTGCAGAATTTGCTGAATTAATAAATAGGGTATTGTGGAAACTATTATAGGTAAAAACGAAGTACAGCGAAATGAATTCTAAAAGCAGGAAAAGAAATACTGCGTAATGTCGTATGATGAATAAAAAGAAACTGCGCATTATTCATCCATAAAATTAACTCATGAGTAAAGCTGCATATTGTTCGCGATTTTTCAATGCGATACCGGTTCCACGCACAACGGCTTTCAGCGGGTCATCAGCCACATGCACCATTAATTTGGTTTTTTGACTAATACGTTTGTCGAGACCACGCAATAAGGCGCCGCCGCCTGTCAGGTAAATACCGTTGCGTTGAATATCACTGGCTAATTCGGGAGGCGTTGTTTCCAGCGCTTTAAGAATAGCTTCTTCTATTTTAGAGATAGATTTGTCTAAAGAATGGGCGATTTCAGAATAAGTAACTACTAACTGCTTTGGTATACCAGTCATTAAATCGCGACCACTTACCTGATAATCTTCCGGTGCTTCATCCAACTCGGTTAAAGCTGAACCAACGTTGATTTTAATTGCCTCTGCTGTACGTTCACCAATGAGCAGATTGTGCTGACGGCGCATATAATCTACAATATCAGCCGTAAATTCATCTCCGGCAACACGAATAGACTGGTCGCAAACGATACCGGATAAAGCAACAACGGCAATTTCAGTGGTTCCACCGCCAATATCAATAATCATGTTACCTACAGGTTCCTGAACATCTAAACCAATACCTAGAGCAGCTGCCATTGGTTCGTGTATAAGATAAGCTTCGCGGGCACCGGCCTGTTCAGCACTGTCTCTAACCGCTCTTTTTTCAACTTCAGTAATACCGGATGGTATACAGATAACCATTACCAATGATGGTTTAAACAACTTGTTTTTAGGGAAAATCATGCTGATCATACCGCGAATCATGGATTCAGCAGCCTGGAAGTCAGCAATAACGCCATCTCGCAGCGGTCTGATGGTTTTGATATTTTCGTGGGTTTTTTCGTGCATTTGCATAGCACGTTTGCCAACTGCAATTACCTTTTCGGTTTTGCGGTCAATAGCTACGATTGAAGGTTCATCAACCATAACTTTATCATGTGCAATGATAAGCGTGTTTGCCGTACCAAGATCAATTGCTATTTCCTGAGTTAGAAAGTTAAAAATACCCATCGTTGTTTATAGATTATACCTAAAGGTGCAAAATTAAAGTTTGTTAAGGATATGCGCGGGAAAAACTAATAAATTGTTATACAAACTTCAATATTTTTTTTCAATACTAAAAATACTGAGTGCATTATTTTAAAAATATTTTTCTTCATCATTGCTTATCAAATTTATTTAAGCAATAACCATGAAACAGTTGTATACAATAACTCATTAATTGAGCTTATTATTTCAAATGTATGTAACTGAATTTTATGCTAAAAAAAAGCCGGTAAACATATCTGCTTACCGGCAATTATTTATTATGAATTTTATCAATGTTTAAAGTGTCGTGTGCCACTTAAAACCATAGCCATTCCGTTGGCATTACAATAGTCGATTGAGTCTTTATCGCGTATACTTCCACCCGGCTGAATAACGGCTGTAATGCCCGCCTCATAAGCAATTTGCACACAATCAGGGAATGGGAAAAACGCCTCGCTGGCCATTACTGAACCGGCAACATCAAACCCAAATGCCCTGGCTTTTGCTATGGCCTGATTTAATGCATCTACCCTCGAAGTTTGTCCTGTTCCACATCCAATTAGCTGACCATTTTTTACCAGAGCAATACCATTCGATTTCAAATGTTTAACAGCTATTTCTGCAAACAATAAGTCCTGTAATTGAATTTCTGTTGGTCGAACTTCAGTTACATATTTGAGTTCATGTATCGCTGTCGACTTATTATTGCGGTCCTGAACTAATACGCCGTTTAACATGCTCTTATATTGTTGAGCAGGAAAATCGAACATTTTTTGTTGTAATAAAATTCTGTTCTTCTTAGTTTGTAAAACAGTAAGCGCATCTCTTTCAAAGTCAGGTGCTATTAATACTTCAAAAAACAGTTCATTTATTTTGTAAGCTGTAGCTAAATCTATTTTTTGATTGCAGATGAGAACACCACCAAAAGCCGAAACCGGATCAGCCGCCAAAGCCTTATCCCAAGCCTCTTCTGTACTTTTTGATGTTGCTAAACCACAAGCATTGGTATGTTTAATTATTGCAAATGTGCTTAATCCCGCTATGGCAGTGGCCTGAAATTCTTCAATCAGATAAACACAGCTTTCAATGTCTACAAGATTGTTATATGAAATATCTTTACCATGTAATTTTTCAAATACATCATGCAGTTTACCATAAAAAGCTGCACTTTGATGTGGGTTTTCTCCATAACGCATCGGAATTTTTGGTGAATAATTGATACCAAAATTTTCGTTGTGGTTGAACCAGGTATAAATAGCATTGTCATACCCCGACGTAATTTCAAAGGCACGTTTTGCAAAATATTTTCGTTGACCATATGTTGTTTCACCATTTTTTTCATTCAACATTTCTAGCAATGGTGCATATTCATCTTTTGAAGCAACAATGGTTACATCTTTACAATTTTTTGCTGCTGCACGAATTAACGACACGCCACCAATATCAATTTTTTCAATGATATCTGCCTCAACATCAGTGTTGCGTACTGTTTCTTCAAATGGATATAAATCAACTATAACGAGGTCAATTTCCGGAATTTCGTATTGGGCCAATTGGACCATATCTTCCTTCAATTCACGACGAGCCAAGATGCCGCCAAACACTTTAGGGTGTAGGGTTTTAACCCTTCCGCCCAATATACTCGGATAGCTGGTTAAATCTTCAACAGCAACAACCGGAACACCCAGTTTTTCGATAAATTCACGCGTACCACCTGTTGAGTAAATTGTCACACCCAGGGCATTCAATTTATGAATAACAGGATCGAGCTGATCTTTGTAAAATACTGAAATAAGGGCTGATTTAATCTTAACAGGCAGGTGCATAAGGTAATTTTTAATTCTGCCGCAAAGTTACCCTTCCGGCATCAATAGTTATCAGTGAATTCGGAAAGTAATAAGGTATATTAGGTATTATGCTTTACTTAACAACAGTTTTTCCACGAAACCGGGTAAATAGGCATATTCTAATTCCCTTACTTTTTGTTCAATGGTTGCCGGAGTATCATTTTCTGTAATATCGATACTCACCTGAAATAAGATACGACCCTCATCATAAACTTCATCAACTTCATGCACGGTGATGCCCGTTTCACGCTCACCTGATTGAAAAACTGCCTCATGCACATGTTTGCCATACATGCCTTTCCCCCCAAAATCAGGCAATAAGGCCGGGTGGATATTAAAAATTCGATGTCGGTAGGTATTAATCAATAATTGAGGAACCAAAGCCAGATATCCTGCCAGTAAAATAAAGTCAATTTGATATTGTTGTAGCAGCTTCAAACCCTGTTCCGGATGTTTCCATTCGGCATTTGTGATAATTTCAGCATGTACATGATATTTTTTTGCAACGGCCAAAACACCGGCATCACTGCGATTGGTAACAATAAGCGGGATACTTATGTCTTCATGGTTTTGAAAATAACGCAAACAGTTTTCCGCATTAGAACCGGCTCCAGAGGCAAAAATGGCTAGGCGTATTTTTTTATCAGAATCCGAATTCATCATTCAACACTTTTTCAAACAACAAATCCATATTCAATAACCCATCTAGTTTATTTAACTCTAATGTTGCAATTACAAAATTAGTATTGCCACTTATATCCGTTTTTTTAGCCATAACGGTTGACACACCGGTCCATGGAGTTAAACTCAATGAAATATTATCTTTTGCGGTTAATGCAGCATTATATAAAGGTGTTGCACCAATTTGAAGATTTATTGGTTTTACGGTTCCAACAATGGCAGTTGACTGCAACTCAGGCCATCCCACATCAACAGGCAATAATGAGGCTCCGTTATCTAATATTAAAGTAGTATCAACAGGATTCACTAATGAAGCAATAGGTGTGAAGTCAAGAAAATTGCTCAATGGGTCAAAAGAGCTGGAAATATAAACGCTCATTAACATCTTGCCCCCTGAATTAAAAAAACTTTCCGTTGTTTTTTGAGCTAGTGAAAACGAGTTATCGGCATTGTTGCTGAACCAGATAATTAAATCGAACAAATCGAACACTTTTGCCTGTGTAATATTATCTGCAGATTGCTGGGTGTAAGCACCTGCGATTTGGGCAAAAATTTGAATGGTATCAAAAACGGCTATACCATTATTAATGAGGCGTGTAGCATAAAAACTTTCATTCGTGGTAGTGGAGTAGCCATTTACCATTAACACATTACTATTTACCTTTTTTACAAAAACAGAATTGGCAGCAACATAGGCGCTTGTGGCTAAACTTTGGTCTACAGCTCTTATGTAGAGCGTATTCCAGGCATTTCCGAGCATCCCGCTTATGGTTTCACCGTTAGGTAAGGTTGCCGCATTTTGGTAAACCTTACAAACCATATTGTCGAGCCCCGGTTCGGTAGCCTCAAATATGGCGCTGCTAACGGTTTTGTCTAAAACGTATGGTGTTGAAGTAGTATCGTTAAAACAGAGCTCGTAGCGCAATAGGTTATCGGTTCCATCCGGGTCGCTGCCGGTCCAGAAATATTTTAACACCGGAAACGACTTTTGCGGGGTTATTAAACCTGGAACAAACTGAGCGGTCGGTGGCGAATTTTTAACCGGAATTACTAAACGAGCCGGTGTTGGGTCCTTTAGGCCATAATTATCGATAGCACGGATTTGAAAAACAAAATCTGCAGAATCAGCTCCGGCAGGCGGGGCAAGAATAAACGTGCTGTCCTGACGTTCAGTATAGGTCCAAATAGTAGATTCAGTGATTTCAGCGTCAAATGTAAATTCATAGCCAATCACAAACCCATCGGGATCGTCGCTCCACCATTTTAATACAACCTCACTTTCGAGTCGGTCGGGGCCAAAGCGAATAATTGTATCTGTAACCAAATAGGTATCAGGATTCAGGTTGCCGAGTTCAGTGCCCTCAAAACCCTTTTTACAGGAAGCCAGCACAGATAATAGCAGCAAACACAAAACTACAATATCCCTATTAACCTTGATCATCCGGCTGCGAAGATAATGCTTCTGCTTAAACCCTTATCTTTGTCGCGATACCGGAATATGCAACATAACAATTATTTCATACATGAAAGCGCCATTGTGGATGCAGGCGCACAAATCGGGAACAATACCAAAATTTGGCATTTTTCGCATGTAATGAGCGGTAGTATTATTGGGGCAGATTGCATTCTTGGCCAGAATGTATTTATAGCTTCGGGTGTACATCTTGGCAATAAAGTGAAAGTGCAGAATAATGTATCTGTATATACAGGAGTTGTTATTGAAGATGAAGTTTTTCTTGGGCCGAGTATGGTGTTTACAAATGTAATTAATCCGCGCAGCGCAATTGAAAGAAAAAACGAATACAAAAAAACCCTGGTAAAAAAAGGCGCAACAATTGGAGCAAATGCAACAATAATTTGTGGAATTACCATTGGCAATTATGCTTTTATCGGCGCAGGTGCAGTGGTAACAAAAGATGTTGGAGATTATGCTTTACTAACCGGAAATCCTGCACGCCAAACTGGATGGATGAGTGAACATGGAACAAAATTATTTTTTGATAAAGATGGTTATGCAACTTGCACAACTTCAGGTGACCGTTATCAATTAACAAGCAATATAGTGCGCAAAATAAAATAAGAAAACGGTATGGATAAAATTCATTTTGCTGTTGTAGGATGCGGACATATTGGTAAACGACATGCGGAGATGATTACGCGTAACGCACAGGCGAAATTAAGTGCGTTGTGTGATATAAAATCATCTGAACAATTAAATATCAGCCATTACGAATCCCTTTTTTATAATTCAATTGATACATTACTGGCATCTGATTTAGCTATTGATGTAGTAAATATTTGTACACCAAACGGATTACATGCTGAACACGCAATTAAAGTGTTGCAACAAAATAAACATGTGGTAATTGAAAAGCCGATGGCCTTGTCGGCAGCTGATTGCGATGCCGTAATTAATGAATCAGTTAAACGCGGAAAAAAAATATTTTGTGTAATGCAAAACAGGTTTTCGCCTCCATCTGTTTGGTTAAAAGAAGTTGTTAGCAGCGGAATTTTAGGCAAAACTTTTATGGTGCAAATAAATTGTTTTTGGAACAGAGATGAACGATATTATCATGAAAACACCTGGCATGGTAAACAACAGTTAGATGGCGGCACTTTGTTTACACAATTTTCGCATTTTATTGATACCATGTTGTGGTTATTTGGCGATATTGAAAACATTCGTTCCACATTTGCCGATTTTAATCATCAGCAATTAACCGACT
>Ga0268298_10006881_pt1 | contig 10202 bp, 5 predicted proteins | sample WWTPWeurt_MetaG_FD_194462 | JGI IMG/M metagenome (GOLD analysis project Ga0268298, IMG submission 194462) | Activated sludge microbial communities from WWTP in Nijmegen, Gelderland, Netherland - WWTP Weurt | ecosystem: Engineered > WWTP > Aerobic digester > Activated sludge | place: Netherlands... | reverse complement strand
GGAGTCCCGATTAAACCTGACCGTGAGCAGGCGTGGAAAGACTTTGCAGGCTGGCGCGTCAACTATGACCGCGTCCTTTTGGTGCTGTGTACTTTGGTGATGGCGCCACAAGCGCCCTGGTCCAGTGACCGCGCGCCGAAGTTCCGAATGTCACCGATGTTGATTTTCAAGAAGAAACACAAGCATTAAAATCAAAAAAGCGCCTCAGCATTATTTGCTGAGGCGCTTCTACTATTCACTGATTACTGATTACTTTCATACTTCTTTGCATCGGCAATCGCTTTGCTTACATTTACAAATGGCAGCAGGATCAAGCCCATGATAAAGAAGAAGATCAACGAAAGAATGGCGATGCGCAGATCGTTAAATATTTGATTTGCAAGACCGAACACCAATGGCCCGATCCATGAAGTGCCGCGCTCACTGATCTCATAGAAGGAGAAGAATTCCGCTTCCTTGCCGTTGGGGATCATCTGCGCGAACAAACTGCGGCTGATGGCTTGTGATCCGCCCATTACCAGCGCAATGAAAACGCCAAGGATGAAGAACTGCGCGGTTGCGGTTGGTCCCTTCAACCCGCCGTAAGCGTAGATCACCACGCCAGCCCAAATGACAAGGCTGACAACAACTGATTGCTTTGCGCCGATCCAGCCTGCGAGTTTGCCCCAGAACAAAGCGCCAAAGAACGCCACGAACTGGATCATCAAAATCACGGCGATCAAGGTCGATTGTTCAAGTTCCAGCCCGCCCTGAATCAGAGGCGCGGCGGCAAAGGTCGAAGCAACAGCGATCACGGTCTGGATTCCATCATTGTATAAAAAGTATGCCAACAGAAATTTCAATGTTTCAGGGAAGTGTTTCACTTCGCCAAATGTTTTACGAAGTTGTTTAAAACCAATGCTGACATAGGTTTCGCCAGCAGGGAGCTGCCGTCCCGCACGGCGGGAGCGCAGCCTGTTCCAGGTCAGGAAGGAAAATCCAAGCCACCAGAAACCAGCCGAAGCCAGATTGATGCGCACTGCCAGGTCGCCGGGGACGCCCAGGTCTTCACTAAATGTAAAGAATGCGAGATTGAGTGCCAGTAAGATACCGCCGCCCATATAGCCCATTGCCCAGCCATAAGAAGAAACGCGATCTCTTTCCTCTTCACTGGCAATATCAGGCAGGTATGAATTGTAGAAAACCATCGCCGCACCAAAAGCAAGATTCGCTGTGATAAAAAGCACGCCGCCCAGCCACCATAATCCGCCGCTGACGAGGAACATCAAGATGGTTGCAAGCGCGCCGATCGTCGCGAAGATCTGCATCATGCGTTTTCGCATGTGCGAGTAATCTGCGATCGCGCCCAAGATCGGCAGGAACAAAACCTGCATGCCCACTGAAAATGAAATGCAGTACGGGAGGAAAGAATCGGGCGCTACGGGAAGTCCCAAAAATGAAACATTTGTTGTGCCTGCCGCTTCCGCCGCAGCCCGCGCCAGCGATGCCACGTACGGACCAAGAAATACGGTCCCGATGGTTGTGCTAAAGGCTGAATTCGCCCAGTCATACATGGCCCAGCCGAAGATCTCTTTTCTATCGTTCACCAGCGGTTGATCTGTTGACATGCTTCCTCCACAAACTAAGATGATTATTGAAAACACAACACGCGCCAGTATAAGTAGTTTCGCCCCTCATGTAAAGAAATTGTTATTGTCGCATTGGGGTGGGCGTGCTATCATTGGCGGCTGGGATGATGACCCCCCGACTCTTTCCATAAACCTCAACTTGTTTCCACTTAACAAGCCTTATCTTCGCTGGAGCATTTAACTCATGTTTGAAACCCTCACTGGACGACTCAACCAAATCTTTGACGGACTTCGCCGCCGCGGCAAACTCTCTGAAGCCGATGTGGATGCTGCCATGCGTGAAGTGCGGCTGGCGCTTCTCGAAGCCGACGTGCATTTTAGCGTGGTTAAAACTTTCATTGCCCGTGTGCGTGAACGTGCTGTCGGCGCGGAAGTATCCAAGGCGCTGAATCCCGGCCAGCAGGTGATCAAGATCGTCAACGATGAATTGATCGCTTCACTCGGCGAACCCGTTGGATTAAACCTCACCGGCCCAAAACCGCGCGTCATCATGATGGTCGGTTTGCAGGGCGCAGGTAAAACTACGGCCTCCGGTAAACTCGCGCGCCTGATGAAAGCCAAAGGCGAACGCGTCCTGCTGGTTGCCGGCGACCCGTATCGTCCAGCCGCTGTGAAGCAATTGCAGCAGCTCGGCGAACGTCTGGATGTTGAGGTCGAAACCGATCTGTCACTCACGCCGCCGCAATTAGCCAAACGCGCCGTGGACAAAGCTGAAAAGGGCGGCTTCGGTCTGGTGATCATTGATACAGCCGGTCGGTCGCAATTGGATGCGGGCTTGATGGATGAATTGAAGGCCATCCATGCCAACGTCAACCCAATTGATACATTACTTGTCATTGACTCCATGATCGGTCAGGAGGCGTTGAACATCGCGCAGGGGTTCAAGGAAGCGATCAACCTGACCGGCCTGATCCTCACCAAAATGGATGGCGACTCTCGCGGTGGCGCGGCCATTTCCATCCGCTCGGTGACCGGCATCCCGATCAAATTTATCGGTACCGGCGAAAAACTCGATGCGCTTGAAACATATGATCCATCGCGCCTGTCCTCCCGTATTTTGGGCATGGGTGACATGATCGGTTTGATCGAAAAAGCCGAAGCCGCATACGCAGACGGCGACATGGAAGCGCAAACCCGTCAAGCGCAGAAGATGATGAAGGGACAATTTTCCCTGGAAGATTGGCTCGATCAAATGAAGCAGATGAAGAAGATGGGGCCGCTCGCGCAGATCATGGAAATGCTGCCCGGCCAAATGGGACAGGCTGCACGCGGCATTGACCCGACTCTGGTTGAAAAATCATTCAAGCAGTCTGAAGCCATTATCAACTCCATGACCTTGAAGGAACGCCGCGATCCCGACCTGTTGAATGCCTCCCGCCGCCGACGCATCGCCGCCGGTTGCGGCATGGAAGTGCAGGATGTGAACCGCCTCATTAAACAATTCCGCGAGGCGCAGAAGATGATGAAAATGTTCCAGAAGACCGGAGGACGGGGATTGCCGAAATTGTTCGGTTAATCACTATTCTGGTACTTTGGTCAGGTTTTTTTATGGAAAATTTATTACTGCCTAATGTATAATTAGAAAGCATTTCGAGAGACCCGTTGGAAATTTACTAACTTTTAGTGTTTGAATTAAACCGATTTTTTTCAAGGAACAAAGTTGTTTCTTTGATGACTAAATGATACAGACGCCCATTATTATTTTTTGCCGGTTTTATTAATGATAAAAAAATCAATCTATCTTAGGTTTATTGTTTACATAATTATCGGGCTGTTCATCGCCGAAGTGATCTCGATGGGGATTATTTCGTTTTTTTTAGAACTGCCCTTTTTTCAACTTACACTGATCGATGCGTTTTTGTTGATCCTGTTTGCGACACCGCTGCTTTATTATTTTTCCCTTACCCCGTTATTAAAGATAATCGATCAACGCCAGTCCGAAATTGACTGGCGCAAGCAGACCGAGATGCAGCTTCGCGTTCAGACCACTGCGCTGGAAACTGCCGCGAACGGAATCATGATCACCAATAAACAAGGGATCATCATCTGGGCCAATCAGGCTTTTGCCAAAATGAGCGGATATTCCGTTGAAGAGGCTTTGGGGAAAACTCCCTCCCTGTTAAGTTCCGGTTCACATTCTGCCGAGTTCTACAAGAGCTTGTGGGTCACGATCCTGTCCGGCCAGGTATGGCATGGTGAGTTTGTGAACCGGCGGAAGAACGGCGAACTTTATGTGGATGAACAAACCATTTCACCGGTTCTAAATTCAGCCGGCGAGATCGAAAACTTCATAGCGATCCAGCAGGATGTGACCGAGCGGCGGAATGCAGAGCTTGCCCTGTTGAAGAGCGAGGAAAAATTCCGCGCCCTTCTCGATTGGACCTATGATTGGGAGATTTGGGAGGATGCGCAGGATAAAATAATGTACAACTCTCCATCCTGTGAACGCATCACCGGTTATCATCCGAACGAATTTATCCGAAGACCAGACCTGTTAAGAAACATTGTTCATCCGCAGGACCAGGCGGTTTTTGATGAACACACAACTCAGTATCATAATGACATCATGGGCGTTATGCAGCTGGAGTACCGCATCATTGCCCTTGATGGCAGCGTACATTGGATCGATCATAATTGCCGCCCCCTGTTTGGGTCCAAAGGCGAATACATAGGGCGAAGAGTGAGCAACCGTGACATCACAGAATGGAAACGTTCTGAGGAGAATATCAGGGAACGCAGCGAAAAGGAAAAGGAACTGACCCGAACGATCCACACCATGCAGATCAATATCGCCCGCGACCTGCATGACACTGTCGGGCAGAATATCAGTTACTTACGCTTGAAACTTGACCATCTCTCCGGACTGGATTTTCACATGGATATGGATGTCCGCTCTGAAATCGCAAACATGGCCAGGGTTGCGAATGAGTCCTATGATCTGGTGCGTGGAACCCTGGCTGTGCTGCAATCGGAAAGCGTGGATGACCTGTTCCGCGTTTTCATCCGATACGCAAGGCAGATTGAAGAGCGTTCAAGAATTAAGATCGATTTTGCGAACCAGGGCGAAGCACGGTTGTTATCAGCAAATCAAATGCGCCAGTTGTTTTTTATTTTCCGCGAGGCATTAAGCAATATTGAAAAACATTCCAAGGCGAACCGCGTCTTTATACGAACCGACTGGGCAGAGCAGGACCTGACACTCATTATTCTGGATAATGGCTGCGGGATCGATGATGTCAACAGGCGGCAGGACAACCACTATGGTTTGAAGTTTATGCGCGAAAGGGTCGAACTTTTGAATGGCACCTTCCTGATCGATTCCGAGGTTGGGGCCGGCACGAATATCACAATTTGTATACCCTATGAATAACTTGGTACTTTATTTTATAATTTGTGAATGCAGGTTGGTGAGCTATGAAAATACTAATTGTTGATGATCATGTGCTTTTCCGGGAAGGACTGGCAGCCATTATTCGGCCGCAGTCGGACTTTGAAATCATCGGGATGGCGGGAACGGTCCAGGAAGCGGTTGAGATGGCGATTGCGAAAGAGCCGGAGATCGTGCTCATGGATTTCAACCTGCCGGATGGGACAGGGGTGGATGCCGCCAGCGCCATCCTTCACCGCCTCCCCTTATGTAAAATCATATTTCTCACGATGTCGGAGGATAATAACGATCTTTTGGCGGCCATTCAATGCGGGGCCAAGGGATATTTGATGAAGAACATCCATCCTCCAGAGTTGATTTCATCCATCCGCTCCGTACAGACTGGCGAAAGTGCGCTTTCCAAAGGAGTGACCATGCGGTTGATGGAGGAGTTGTCCCGCACAAAGCGCCAGGGACGTCCCCCGGAAAGCACCTTAACCCTTCGCGAACTCGATGTATTGCGCGCTGTTGCTTCCGGAATGTCCAACCAGGAGATCGGAAATCACCTGTATATTTCAGAAAATACGGTTAAATTCCACATTCATTCCCTGCTTGCCAAGCTTAATCTTTCGGATAGAAAGGAAGCAGCCAGCTTTGCCCGATTACACGGGCTTATAAAATAGGGATTAATTTAGGATTAATCCTCTAGACAGAAAAAAGCCATCCCTCGGATGGCTTTTTTCTATCCCATACGATGGAAGCGTTTTTTTCTTGACTCTGTTATTCTCAGCACTTGAAGAGGTATTTTGAGCCAAGAAAACGCGAAATCCAAGAAAGTTGTTATCTGGGGTCATCCTGATGTCTTGAGTTGGGCAGTTGAGCATTTTCTGTCCGCTCATAAAGACTGGGATGTCGCAAGTCTCTCGAATAAACGCGGTATTGACGGCTTGATTTACAAGATCGAAAAATCACAACCTAATATTGTTATCCTGTATCAGCGCAATTACGCAAAAAGTGGATACCTGCCGGCACAATTGCTTTTGAACTACCCGGGCCTGACCGTGATCACCATCAACGCGGATAACAATGAAATGGAAGTGTATGTCAAAAAGCAGGTATGTATCGAGTCGGTTTCTGATCTTATTTCGGTTGTAGAGGGTGAATTTTCCCCTGTTCAATAAAGTATGGCAAGTTAAGTCTTTTGTTTAATTAATTCAGATCTATAAGTACGTAATATCAAGAGGAGAAAACCAATGACAAGAAACAAGTTCCTGAATGTTGTAATCTCTATCATGGTATTGGTTTCGCTGACCTTCGGCGGAAACTTTACCAAGGCGAGTGCGCAACGACGGTCTTCAACCCCTCCCCAGGGCAAGACCAAGACCCAAAAGCCCCCGACGAGCCCGCAGTTAGCACAAACTCCGGTTCAGCGCAGGCTTACCCCTGAAGAGCGTCAGGCTGCGGCTGACCGCGCGCTTGCGCTTGGTCAGCTGCCCGGTGTGGCGGCATCCCAACTTCCGAAAGGCGTTGTGCTGAACGGCGGCCCTGTGTCTGGTGGTGGAATTGGTAGTACTACCAACCCCAACCTCACCGTTGACTCAAGCGTCACCCCGCATTATTTTGGACCCTATGCAAACTATGCGAACAGCCCGATGCCCAAAGGTCCCATCACCAGTATCGCCTTGGATGAGGGCGGTAGTGGTTACTCCCTGACACCTACTGTGTATGTTTTGGATGTCTACGGTACCGGCCTTGATGCTGAAGCTACTGCCACAGTAGTTGGCGGCATTATTACAGACATCACAGTTGTCAACGGCGGGTCTGACTATACGGCTCCCATCGTTGTCATCGATGATGTGAGCGGCACCGGCGCTGCGGCAACCCCGATCATCGGCGAAGGCGCAGATTCCCTTACTGGCGGTATCCGCAAGTTCGTGGACAGCCTGCCCGGTTTAAACGTCGGCGGCGCTAACAACCTTGGGAATTACATTCCGATAGGTATCCCTGATACCACCACTTTCCCGGGCTCAGATTACTACGAGATCGAACTTGGACAATATGAACAGCAGCTCCATTCCGATCTTCCCCCAACAACACTTCGTGGTTACAGGCAGACCAATACTACCGATCCTACGGTAAGCCAGTTCCATTACCTGGGACCCATACTTGTTGCGTCTGAGGGACGTGCCATTCGTATTAAGTTTACCAATAGCCTGCCCACTGGCGATGGCGGCGACCTCTTTATCCCCACAGATACCTCGATTATGGGTGCTGGAGAGGGCGCGCTTGATGCTTTGGGTAATTCTTGTGATCCTGAAATTCAGGATTGCGAATTCTATAGCGAAAATCGCGCTACCTTGCATTTGCATGGCGGTGTTCAACCCTGGATTAGTGATGGTACGCCGCATCAATGGATTACACCTGCCGGCGAGCCCACTCAATACGCCAGGGGCGTTAGCGTATCGGACGTACCGGATATGTGGTATGACGCTGCGGGAAATGTAGTTCCAGCCGGCACCCCGGGCGCAAGCAATTTCCCCGGCGACGGAGCCATGACTTTCTACTACAACAACGATCAAAGCGCCCGCTTAATGTTCTATCATGATCACGCGGCCGGCATTACACGCCTTAATGTGTACGCTGGCGAAGCCGCTGGTTACCTCGTTACCGATCAGGTTGAACAGGATATGATGACCGGTTCTAATGATAGCGGCGTTAACCCCGATCACTTGCAGGTTTTGCCGGGCATTGGCATTCCGCTGGTTGTTCAAGATAAGACCTTTGTGGATGCTACAACCATCAATGCACAGGACCCGACCTGGAAATGGGGAACTGGCGATATTGTTGGTGGCCGCAGAGAGCCGAAGACAGGCGATTTGTGGGTTTCCTCTGTTTATATGCCAATTCAAAACCCGGGCGATCCCGCTGGCGCGAATGCTTTTGGCCGCTGGCAGTATGGACCCTGGTTTAACCCGCCCACACAAAACGTTGTTAATGGGCCGATGCTTAACCCATATTACGATCCGAATTGTGATCCGGGCGTAACTTGGTGTGAACCCCAGTATCAGCCGAATGTTCCGACGCCCTCCATGGGTGCTGAGTCTTACAACGATTCTGCGTTGGTAAATGGCGCGGTTTTCCCCTACTTAGAAGTAGATCCGACTACTATTCGCTTCAGAGTTTTGAATGCTGCGAATGACCGCTTCTTTAACCTGCACATGTATGTAGCGGATTCGACAGTTGTAACTTCTGACGGCCGAACCAATACCGAAGTCAAGATGGTTCCTGCGGTAACAACCCCGGGCTTCCCTGCCACCTGGTCAACTGATGGCCGTGCTGGCGGCGTGCCGGATCCTGCAACTGCCGGTCCTTCATGGATCCAGATCGGTACAGAAGGCGGCTTCCTGCCCGCCCCGGTCGTGATTCCTCCCCAGCCGCTTAACTGGCAGATGAATCCTGGCCTCTTTAACGTTGGTAACGTGACAGATCACTCCCTGCTTTTGGGACCCGCTGAACGCGCTGACGTACTCGTAGACTTCTCAGCCTACGCCGGCCAGACTCTTATCCTCTACAACGATGCTCCTGCGGCTTTCCCAGCGCTTGATCCTCGTTATGATTATTACACGGGCAATCCCAATCAGATGACTGAAGGTGGCTCTCCCACAACTCAGCCTGGTTTCGGCCCCAATGTCCGCACAGTTATGCAGATTCGCGTAAGCAATGCAACACCTTCCGATCCATATGATCTTGCCGCGCTTGAGGCAGTCTTTGCCAAGACCGCAACCAAGGATGGTGTTTTCAATGCTTCGCACCCGAACGAACCGGTTCTCGTACCTCAGGCTGCTTACAACTCTGCCTATAATGCGAGCTTCCCGACAGATGCTTTGAGCCAGTATGTTCAAATTGGCGATGCTTCCAAGACCTTTACGCCGGTTGATTCAACCATCCCGGTGACAATCGACTTTGAGCACAAAGGCATGCATGATGAAATGGGCGCCGCCTATAGCACCATGGATGGACGTATGAGCGGTATGTTGGGACTTGATATTACAGGAACCAACAACCTGAACCAGAACATCATTTTGTCTGGCTATGATTCTCCTCCGACCGAGGTGTTGAAGAACTCAATGACGCCCCTTGGAACGCTGGCGGATGGAACCCAGATCTGGAAGATCATGCATAACGGCGTGGACACCCACCCGATCCACTTCCACTTGTTCAACGTTCAGTTGATCAACCGTGTGGCTTGGGATGGTTTGCTCATGCCGCCTGAACCCAACGAATTGGGCTGGAAGGACACAGTCCGCATCAATCCGTTGGAAGATACGATTGTCGCTTTACGACCGGTCGCTGTTACATCGCAACCTTTTGATATTCCCAACAGCGTTCGCTTGATCAATCCGTCCCTGCCGGCTGGCGCTATTATTGAAGGCGGTCCGAACGGAACGATGACGCCGGATGCAACTCCCATCACGGTTCTCAACCACTTGGTAAATTACGGCTGGGAATATGTTTGGCATTGCCACATCTTGAGCCATGAAGAAATGGACATGATGCATGCAATGGCCTTTGCCGTTGCGCCGCGCGCCCCAACTGACCTGACTGCCTCAGGCGTGGGGGGCACGGTTTCATTGTCCTGGAAGGATAACTCGGCAAATGAAACGCAATTTACCCTGCTAAGAACTTCCAATGGCGTTACAACCACGATCAATGTTCCTTTGCCGCTGCCCGGCACAGGTCCTAACAGTGGTGAGACCATCAACTACACAGATATTGGCTTAACACCTGGTCAGGCTTATTCTTACACGGTAATGGCCACCAACGTTGTTGGCGACACGGTTCAATACAATACCGGTGTCGGTGCTGTCAACTTCCCGACAGAAACAATGAACTCCGATCCGTCGAACACTGCAGTTAACAAGTTGTCAGTGGTATCGATCGTTCGCGCCTCCGCCAACCCGACCAGCGCTGGCAGTGTTGACTTCACTGTTACATTCTCGCAATCTGTAGCTGCCCCCGTCGCTGGTGACTTTGCCTTGACTGGCACGGTTACCTCCCCATCCATTACTGGAATTACGGGTTCGGGCACAACATATACAGTCACTGTGGATACAGGTACTGGAAACGGTACGCTGCGCCTCGACCTCATGAACGTTGCCTTGGGCGGCGTATATACCTCAGGCGAAGTTTATACGATTGAAAAGGTT
>Ga0268298_10006880_pt1 | contig 10202 bp, 13 predicted proteins | sample WWTPWeurt_MetaG_FD_194462 | JGI IMG/M metagenome (GOLD analysis project Ga0268298, IMG submission 194462) | Activated sludge microbial communities from WWTP in Nijmegen, Gelderland, Netherland - WWTP Weurt | ecosystem: Engineered > WWTP > Aerobic digester > Activated sludge | place... | reverse complement strand
AAGCTATGTGGATTATAAAGAAAAAGTACTTCAATGGGCAGCCGAAGGAAAAACGTCGGGCGAATTAACCGAAGCGCACATTGTGGCAACTAAGCTTAATGCTCAACGGATGAAGCGTATCGACAAACAGTGTAAACTAACTACAGCATTACTGGATAATCTGCAGCAATTAAAAGGGAAGTTTACTTGGCTAATCCTCACCGAAGCTTGGTGTGGCGATGGCGCTCAAATTATTCCGGTTGTCGCTAAAATTGCTGAAGCACATCCCTCCATCGAAGTGAAATTGATTTTTAGAGATGAACATCTTGACTTGATGTCGCACTTTCTTACCAATGGAACTATGGGAATTCCTAAATTAATTTGCATTAATGAATTAACAAAACAAGTTATAGGTACCTGGGGACCACGTCCTAAAGCTATTGTTGCAAAAATTATCGAATATAAAAAGCAAAACCCAGCAGTTGACAAGGATACCTTTAATGCTAATTTACATTTATGGTATGCGCATGATAATACTATGGCTGTACAAGAAGATTTTACAGACTTGTTGCTTGAATGGAAAAATAAAATTGAGCAAAAGGAGGGAGCTGTTATTAGTTAAAAAAGTCATACAATCCCCAAAAAAGCAGCACAATACCAACAGTAGTGAAGGTATACATTACAAATGCGAAGGAATTTCCTAAGTGAAAATTTACTAGTGAAAACAAAAAACTAGAAACCAGAATTACCGAACCAAAGGCCAGTTTTATATTTCCACTTTTTACCTTGCGCTTGTGTCGGGCTTTTTTAATAAGCGGCAACAAATTCGATACTTGCTCCGAACTTGCCCCTTTAGCAATTAGTTCACGTTCTATACTGCTCAACGATTGGTCGTTTTCGAGCATCTCAATTGCCAGTTCGTAAAGTTCACTTCTGTTTGTTGATTCCATAGAAATTTCTCTAATTGTTTAGCCAAATTAACTGAAACAATTAGTTAGGAATATGATTTTTGTCAGTACAATAAATTAAGGTTTAACACGAAAGGAGCGAAGCCGTGTAAGAGTAGTGAGCAGCTTACTTCTTAGTTATCTTTTTCTTCTTTGGAGATGCCTTTGCAAGTGGATTGTATTCCAGGCATTGTTGAATCCAAAAATCAAATTGCTCCTTTTTTTTCAAGCCATCTTCACTTACATACACAAATCCTTTCATGGGCGTTTTGGTAAAGTCCATTGGCCGGCATCCATCAAGTTCAAGCAATTGCTCCGTTTTTGAAGGATCAACTCGGCACATCATTTCTTCTTTTACTACACCCACACACATCTTGTCATTCACTATATAACAGATGCCGCCAAACATAAGTTTTTCGGTTACATTGGGTAAGTCTTGTAAAGCTTCCCGTATTCGGTCTGATAGTTTTTCGTTGTAAGCCATCTTGCATTACTATGTTTAGATTTCAAAAATACACAATCCATAATTTTCATAGCAGTATTCACCAACTATAGCTATCCCACTTATTAAATTTGGGAGCTTTTAAGTCCCGCTTAATTTTATTATCCTGTCCTCTGCGCAAGTATTTTTTGGTAAGTTTTTCATAATAGATGGTTCGTTTTTCGCTGGCTGTTTTTTCGGTTATTATTTTTGACAAATGCCAACAACCCTCGCATACTAGCCCTGCATAATTGCAAGCATTAAATTGACTGCCTTGTGCTATTTTTTGTTTGCTTTTTGGATGGTATAAACATATATACACACCACTAATTTCGCATATTTCCTGTTGTTTTTTTGACTGAATCGGTACCATGCTTTTTGATTGTATTACTATCAATTTTATAGTTACAATATAGCAGCAAAGCAACGTCAAAACATGACAGTTGATATCTTTTTCTTTGTGATAAAAATATTCTAATCTAAGTTTGAAAACTGGTCATGCATAAAGTTAAAATCCCATAAAACACCTTAACCGGCTTGCATTCAGCTATAATAATGTGTACTTTTGCACTACCAATGGGGTTGTCAGGTTTCGACAGCGAGTGCGATTGGTAGGTAAGCATACCGAGTGTTGTGAATATGGCTCGTAAATCCTAATTCTCAAAATCTATAAATGGCGAGTCTAACTACGCCCTTGCTGCTTAATACTAGGTATTAACTAGCAATGTTGCCCGAGAAGCTTCGCTTCACAGCGTTTCGGTAGCAGCATCACAAATGTGAAGCTAGTTGGTGCAAGCTTCGATGCATCAATTAAATAAAGAAGATAAGCTTGCAGTTGGTGTGTGATTTTGCCTGCTGCTCGACGAAAATCAAAAAGTCACTAAGTATGTAGAAGGCTTATTGATTCCTTGTTTGGACGAGGGTTCGATTCCCTCCAACTCCACAAAATTAAACCGTAGATAGCTGTTAATTAGATGTTTGCGGTTTTTTTTTGTCTGTTTTCCCCACATTTTCCCCATAAGTGGGAATCTTTAATCTAAAACCTATAAGCGAAAGAAAATCCATTAGGATTGAAATTTATTGAAACTAGCTGTTTAGCTTTTTGATATTTATTTGCAGCAATCGGCAAGGTAGCTAAATTTATTGCAGTAAAGATTGTCATAACTCCGGTGAATATGCTAAAAGATTGTGTTAATCTCTTTTTTTCGCTTAATTGATTAATATAATCAGCTTGGTCGATATTACCATTTTTATCGTACTTAAAAGTTATTGGCTTATTTGCGAAATAATTCGCTCGGTTTATTCCAATTCCACAAAGTATAACGCCAAGAGATGAACCAATGATTTTTAATTGAACTTTCTTCTTTAGTTCAACAATTGAAGTCGGTTCTTGAATAGCTTTATTTTCAATCTTAGGTTTTAATTTTAATTCTTTCAATCTCAATTGGTCGTAATCACTTTGAGTTATTAGATTACTATCTCTTAGTGCTTTTAGTGCTTTTAGTTTCGTTGTTAAACTATCGGTTTGTGCAACTGCACCGATAGAAAGTAAACAAAGAATAATAAATAATTTATTCATTTCGAATTTTCTTTGTAAAAATCGTGAATTGATTTATTAGGATTGTTTTTCTTCCAATTCTGAAAATCACTTTGTTTATTGCTTAATTCATTTTTTGCAAAATCAATTATTTGACTATGCTTTTCTTTTGGAATGAAATAACTAACTACAAATAATATTACACCAAATGATGCAAGAAATCCGGATGCTAGTAAGTAATTTCTTTGGTCATTCATTAAACCAATGTTTTTTATTGTAGTTGGAAAATTCATTGGGTTACCCATAGGATAATCAACTTTCACAGTTGTATTCATTACAAAAGCATAAATGCCCAAAGAAATACCTAAAAACAAAAATAGAAATCCAACTATTTTCATAAAATACTGAAAAATAAAGATATTGTGATATAAAGCAATCAAATATAATTGATTTTTGGTGTAGTGCTTATCCAAATAGATTTTTTGTTCCTTTGTTGTATCTAATATAGTTACAAATGAACCAAATTATTGAACCTCAAAAAACAAAGGATATTGTAATATTAAAAGGTCAATGTTATTTTTCAATTGCATCGGTTGCACCTATTATAAGCAATTTTAGAGTAATATTCGAGTTTAATAGTGGAAGCAATTTTGTTGATATTTATTCTGAAAATACTTTATTTCCTAAACATTTTTCATTTAGCCTTAACAGGGGTGCGGATAAAATGTTTCACGAAGCACCTTCTAAGATAAGTATTCAAAATGATAGTGAACATCAAATTATAGTTTATGCTTGCTGTTGGTAATTCTACCAATTTAATAACTCCCAAAATTGAAGTGTAAAAGTCAATAATTAAGTGCCATTCAAATTAAAAATAAACCACGATTTTGCTTGGTAGTAAATTGCATATTTAATATTATATTTTTTTTGTATTCAATACATTTTCAATTGATTTAATTTGCTCAGGGCTTAATTGTTCGATAGCTTCCTGACTTAATACCATCCCATTAATTTGAATGTAGTTATTTTGATTTTGAATTAAAGTGTTTTTTTGTCGAGGTACATTATTCAAGTTTCCCACCACATTAAAAAATAGTTTTGCAGCTAATACATCACCATTTACTGCAAAGGTGAAAACTCTTGTTAGTACTTTGGATGTCATAAATCTGAATTGTTCCATTTGCTCCAAATAAATCGGATGTGAAGCAAAATCTTTGAGGTGTTTGTGAATTGTTGTTCTGCTCAATTTGGTTTCTACTGCTAATTCTGATTTAGATGGCATCCGGCCATACTCTTGCATTAAGTTTGAAATCGCTGCTGTAATCCTGTTATTGTTGTATTCCCAAACTTGCTTTTTTGTTAGTTCGCAAGTGATGTCTTCAATTTTTGTCCAAAACATTTCTTTTTCATCACCTTCAAGTGATTCAAATTTTTCGTTTATTTTTTTGGCAAACAATACAACTTCAGCTTTATTCAATTTATTCACCTCAACTTGAGTAATTTTTTTTAGTTTGAACAATCTGTCTACCTTATTTTCTGTAAACTTTTGTAAACCATGTTTTCTATTCTTTATATTTTTTTTTGTGTTCATTTTTTCAAAATGTATAATAACTATTTGTATTAAAAAGTTTTATTAAAAATCTTTATTAAGAACATTATTTAAGCTGCTGTATACTTGCTGTGCTTTATGATGAATAACTGTTTAACATTGAGTAAAACAAAGGTTATTACTATCAAACTTTAGATTAGAGTTGCTTATTTAAGCTATTGTTCTTTATTAAGCTGCTGAAGTGCTTTTGTTTTAGCTGCAATTTTTTTCATTTTTAAATTTTCAATTCTGTTCTTTTGCTTTTTTGTTTCAGCAATCAAAACAAGGTTTTCTAAATTAATCTTATCCCCCATCGCAACATACATTCCCCTGAGATTTGAAGAGTAGGTTAATACATTCCAATTCAATTCTAAGCTTTGTATTACTCTATCAATGTGGTAACGATGTGAATATTTAGAAAATAATTCCTTTACATTGGATGGCATTTTTTCCGGCAAATGCTTACAACTTGAATAGCCGAACATCCGGCAAATGATATGCATTTTATTCGTTTTAACGCAAGTTCTTTTGCCTAAGATAGATTTGATGGCTATGAATGCAAGGAACTGTATTAAATCAAATTCGCTTTTTTCATTATCCCTGAAATCAAACAATAGTTTTTTGTTAACCATTGGCAGAGGTTCAGCCGGTTGAACCATTTTTAAAATTTCTTTCCCTCCTTTAATTGTGGTTTCAATATTTCCTGTAATACCTAAAGATTGAAAAGCTAAATGAACTTGATAATATTCAATTGCATTTTTTAAAAATTGTTCATCCGTATCAAATACTTCAAGTAACTCCTGAATTTCATCAAATGGCTGAAATGTACCATCACTTGTAAATGCAGTTTCCCTACTAAGGCCAATTATTTCGCTTCCTATGCTTTCAATTTTTCTTTGCAATGCTATTGGCAACTTTTTATTATAATGGTCATAAATCAACTGTTTTGCCACCTCTTCAACCTGATAACTAAACTTAGTTGAGTAAAGAAAAATACCAAAGTCAAAAATCCTATTAATTGTTTTTTCCTTATTGCTAATAAAATCCCTGAGCAAGAATAATGGAAACTGTAAGTACCTTTCCTTTGAATCCATGCTTAAAACAATTTAAGTTGGTTGGATGGTGGTATTAAATCCGGATTCGTTGTCCATGCAATTGCTTTGTGCTTAGTTACAGCGCAAACACGTTTGCATACTTTGTATAGCTTGCCTTGCAGCCTTAAAGTTCTACAGTAACGACAAATATTTTCACGCATTACTCCGGTGAACTTATCCGCTTCCTTCATTGTTTTTGGATTCTCAAAGAAAGCCCAATAGACTTTATTCAATTGGTCGGTGAAATGTTCCTTATTACTTTTCATTTAAAAAAGCCCCTCCTGATGCTGCTGACTGTATTAATGATGCAAGCATTTCAGGGCTTATTGAAAAGCGTTGAGCAAGCACTAAAATATTGTAAGTGCTGATAATTGTTAAGTGCGGGATAGCCTTTAAAAAGCGGTTAATTTGTGTATCTTTGCTTTGCTTAGAAGTAGATACAATATTAGGGGCTGAGGTGAATTTATTTTTCATTTTGCCCCTTTTTTGTTGCCTAATAGAATAAGCGCATTTTCAATATCGCTTCTTTTGTAGTAAACTCTTGCACCAATGCCATAAGGAACAAGTGTTTGCTTTTGTTGCCAATTCCAAAGTGTGGAACGGTCGACTTTAAGAAGTTTAGCTACTTCTTGAACAGTTAATAATTCTGTAGGTTTTGTTGGCTCAAAGTTATTTTTGAGTTCACTAATTTGATTTTGTAAACCTTCAAACAAATTGGTAATTTGTTCCGGTGTTACTTCATGTAGGATTGTTGAATTTTTCATCTTTTGCGTTTATTAAATTATTGATTCGCAAAGATTCAATCAACGATAGGTGGGCTATCAAGGGGGGTAAAAGGTATAAATTAGGTATTTTAGGTATTATTCAATTTAATTAAAGAGTTTTATTAAATCTTTTTTCTAAATCATTCAATATTGGTAGTTCGGTTTCGTCATAAGCATACTGAGCTTTTTCAAATTTTGTAATTGATTTATTGTAAAGTTTTTTGATAAATGGTTTATAGTCCTTTTCAATCCTCATCTTAAAGCGATACTTCTCACTATCATTGATTGCAGACTGTTTCAAGAAATAATAAATATTGATGTATTTAATATTTCCCTCCTTTTCATAATTTTCAATTAAATAATGAAACAGTTGGAAACAGGCGTTGTTAAAGAAATTGAAGTTAAATTCAGGTAATAAATTATTTGTGTGTTTTGTATTCTCTTCAAAATGCACCTTTTCAGAATCGACTTTCTTTCCCCAAATATTATTAAAAACATTTGAACCTTCAATCTTCATATTGCCTGCTTTTTTTAGCCAATTAGATATATCTTCTCTATGGGCTATGCTTGTAAACAATTCTGCATTTTTTTGACATAAGTTCCTCACTAAAATAAACAAATCAAATCTAAACTCAGTTGAATTTAACTTTTTTACATTTACTAAAAGTTGATTTAAATAGATAGATGGCTTTGTAGAGGATGGAAGTTTTGATATTTGTATAATAAGTTCCTCAATTTTATCCGGTGTAAAATCCAAAACAGAAACTAAATTATCATCTTGTTTAGTATCATTAATGCTTTCTAAATGTCCAATGATAAAAGGAATTACATTTTTATTCCAATCAGGCGAAACAGAACCCCTCATTTGTAACACAATATCTCTACCCTTAATAGCTGTAATATTATATTCCTTTAAAACATCTTCGATATAATAATAAACTGGCTGCGAAGAGTTGTAACTATTATAATCACCAATCAGACCTATCAGCTTTAAAGCTATTTCATTTTTGAAGAGCAGTTTTAAATATTTTAAAAATTTACTTTGTGCCTCTATATTAATATAATCCCTATCATTTCCGGCTGTGGAAATTTGGCAATTAGGGCTATTTGTAAGATTAAAATTGCGTTCACCTTCAACAATTATTTTTTTATAGAGTTTATTATTATCAAGCGATTCTTCTAATGATTTTATTTCTGTTTCAAATAGTTTTTTGCAATTTTCACTTTTTGAAAGTTTAGTATCAAATTGGTATTTGAAAGCAGAGTATCTCAATTCAACTTTTTCAAAATAATATTCCCTTCTTCTTGCAGCTATCTTTTTAGCTTCATCTTCAGGAAGTAAATAATAATTAAATTCTCCTGTTTTAGAATTTCTTTCTAATATTTTACCTACTCTAACATTATATCCCAAACTCCCATCTTCAAAATCTTCAAGAGAATATTCATGTACTTCGATTTTTTCCTTTTTATTGGTCGCAGGATTCAACCAATTTTTTTCAAAATATTTTTTCATTTTATTATGTTTAAAAGTATTCAGCCAATTGAATTGCCTTTTCGGTTACTGTTTTTCCAATGTACTCTAAAAACATGGCTTCTGTGCTATGTCCTGTTACATTGATTAATAATGAAGTTGGGATTCGGCCGTAATTATTTGTGCTAAAACTCCTTCTTCCAATATGGCTTGTAACTAATTCCCATTTCTCAAATGTTCCGCTTTCCTTGCGAGTTACTTTTTGCTCTGTCTTAGCTTTTGCACCTTTTACTTTTTCGTTAATCTTAGCTATCTTGCAAACATCCTTAATGTATTCATTGTATCGTTGGTAGCTAATCTGTCGGGGAAATTCACCATCACGTTTATTGAGTATTTCCATTACTGTCTTACTTAATGGAATGGCCATCTTTTTACCGGTTTTTACTTGAGTAAATTCAATTAAAGGAACATTTCCTTCATAGCGGATTTGTTCTTTCTTAAATCGCATAAAATCACTTACACGTTGTCCGGTTTCACAGCTAATAATTAGCCAATCCTTTGCATTAATCAAATAGTCTTGCTCGAATTCCTTCTTTTGTATTTTCTCAATTTCTTCTTTGGTTAAATAGATTTTACTAACCTTTTCAAATTTTGCGGTGATGCTATTAAGTTGAAAATGGGTTTCGATTCCATTATTCCGTGCATGGTAACAAATGGTTTTTATAAATTTAATAGCCCTTGCAATTGTGTTTTGTGAATAGATTTGCTTATTGCAATACTCTTCAAACTTCAGTTTAAAATCAGCATTTACATCCTTTACAAAATACTCAGTCTTTTCAGACTCTTGAAACCTCTGCAATAAATGTTTATTTACGGTTAATTTTTTGCTTGTTGACTCTTCAATAGTACTTTCTTTGTGCAATTTGTAGTATTCAAAATACTCCACTAATTTGGTGGGAATCGAACCCACGTGCAGAGGTGGGTTAATGAAGTCTTTCAACCATTGTGTATCTATGGTTTTGTTGTCAACACTATTGTTGTAATGTTCTAATAAATCGGTTTTTAATTTTTCGAGGTTTTGATTAAGCTTTTTATTAGCTGCTAAAATGAGATTTTTTGGTTGTCCCTTAGTAGCACTCCAATACTCAGAATTAACAATGTACTTTGTTTTAGCTGTGATGTCAATTGCTCTTCCTTCTTTTAATCTAACATAGATACTTGAAGAATCTGACTTGCTGCGAATGATAAATTTTATAGTTGCCATGCTGCAAATATAAAGTTTTCCCCATTCTTTCCCCACATTTTCCCCACAAGATTAAACAATATTCAAATTGAATAAATAAGTGATGTAAATGTAAAATGCTTATTATTGTTAATTTTAAAAAAGGTTTTATTGTATTTGTTGCGGTTTCATCAAACCTGATGTTTTGCGGATTGTAGTTCCTCCAACTCCACAACACAGAATGAGAATGAGAGCGAAGAGCGATTATTCTCTTTTTTTTACTTCATTCTCATTCTGCTTCTCGCTCTTATTGCTTATCGTGACGAGGAATTAAGATTTACCAAAAGAACTAAATCAGAATTAATTAAGTTCGATTTTTGTCCCACTTACTCCACGGATTCAAAATGAGAAAGAGAATGAGAGCGAAAGGCTTTTGTTCTCTTTTTGTTTTAGATACCATTATTTTAATTTCGGATAGTCAAGTATCGAATTTTAGTTTAACTTTTATTAAGCATCTGTAAGAAAGTCACGTGGTACAAGCAAGCGCCAGTAAGTGTGCCACAAAAACAGAACGAGAAAGTGAGTAAAGTGCAATCATTCTCATTCTGTTCATTCTCAATCTCATTCATATTCTCATTCTCATTCTCCTCTCTCTTCCAATAATACTTTCCAAATTGTCGTTCGTCCTTAGAAAGTGGCTATACAAACCGAGCTATGAAAGTAAAATTGAATACCGGTAAATTTGGCAATGGAATACAAAAAAGTTGTAAATTTTAATAATGTCAGCTTTCACATTCCGGCTCTATAAAACATTACAAAGTATAAATCATATTAAGATAAAAGAATGAATTTTACTCGTCGCAAATTCTTACAATCCTCACTGTTCTTTGGCTTCGCTTTAGCAACAAGAAAAGGCTGGGCAAACAAGCTACCCATGTCTGTCATCGAACGCCGCGACCTCTATCCTCAAGGTGTGGCTTCGGGTGATCCTACTGCCGATAGCGTAATCTTATGGACAAGGCGTCCACCGTTGAACGACTCGAGCTCTAAAAAATTAATAGTAGAGATAGCTGCCGATCAAGACTTCAAAAAAATTGTTGCAGGTGGCACAACCTTCAT
>Ga0268298_10006879_pt1 | contig 10203 bp, 8 predicted proteins | sample WWTPWeurt_MetaG_FD_194462 | JGI IMG/M metagenome (GOLD analysis project Ga0268298, IMG submission 194462) | Activated sludge microbial communities from WWTP in Nijmegen, Gelderland, Netherland - WWTP Weurt | ecosystem: Engineered > WWTP > Aerobic digester > Activated sludge | place: Netherlands... | reverse complement strand
CTCTGTTCCGCGATCATGGATAACCCCATGCAGCAAGAAGGCGCGACGTGGCCCAGTAGGAACGGGATCGCGGATCCGAATAGGGGCCGCCGCGCCTTCTCACTGCCAGTCGACGATGACCGAAGTGTCCTCGTCGACTCCAGGGAGGAGACGCACCTGCCTCAGGCGAGCTTGTCCGGAAGCCCGGCGGGGTGGCGCATCTCCTCTCTGCAACCGACGAGAGGCGTGTGGATTGGTCTGTCTACGGCTTCAGAGGGGATCTTTGACCTGTGGGGCGGCCTCCTTTCGCCGCCTTCACCACCACAAAGTCCGGAGGTGCCGATCTGGGTGACGAAATCGTCAGGGGGTGGCGATTTTCTTCGAGGAGGCTTGCGCTGCGCTGAAAATCGGGATCCGAGGTGCCGCCCGGTGGCGACAGGGTAACTTCATGTAACGAGAAGGCGCGATGTTGCCCGGTGAGTCGCGGATGGAAGAGATGGAATAGAGGTCGTCGCGCCTTCCCACTGCCAGTCGACGATGACCGAAGTGTCCTCGTCGACTCCAGGGAGGAGACGCACCTGCCTCAGGCGAGCTTGTCCGGAAGCTCGGCGGGGTGGCGCATCTCCTCTCTGCGACCGACGAGAGGTGTGTAGATTGGTCTGTCGACGGCTTCAGAGGGGATCTTTGACCTGTGGGGCGGCCTCCTCTCGCCGCCTTCACCACTACAAAGTCCGGAGGGGCCGATCAGGGTGACGAAATCGTCAGGGGAGTGGCGATTTTCTTCGAGGAGGCTTGTTTGCCCTCACAAGGGCCGCCATTCAGGCGAGCATCACTTTCTTGGTGCCCGTTGTTCCCGTCGACAGTGTTCAAGAGCTAAGGGTCGAATGCTCCGGAAGGTGCCTGAAGGCCCGGGGGCGCATTCTGGCTCGGTATGGCAGGATTCCCGCCATAACCGCCTGACCCCGCTTCTCCAAAGAGCATGGCGCTGTTCCCGTAGAGCGGTACGTTCACGAGTCCCACATAAGCGACTGCAACGGAATGCCCTCCTCGTCCGCCCGCTCCGTCACCTCCGCTGCCCCCATTGCCTCCAATGCCACCACCGCAGCCGGATTGAACTCCACCGCCTCCGCCGAACCCCAGACCCCCCGCCCCGGGAAGCCCGCCTTGGCCACCTTGTTGTCCTTGGCCTCCCTTGCCGCCATTCCCTCCGTTGCCGGCAGTGACCCAAACGTCAAAGAATTGAAAGCTCGCCCCACGCACAACCAATCCAATACTTGAACCGCCGGCCACGCCGCCTTTCCCGCCGCGACCGCCACATCCGCCCGAGCCCCCCGAACCTCCGCCCGCCCCTCCAGGATGCGCGGCGCCGCAGACCAGCAAACTGCCCAGTGCTCCGCCCCCGCCACCGCCCCCTTGGCCCGGTGCGCCGGGCTTGCCATCGTGGCCACCGCCGCCAAAGACCTGACCGTCTTTGGTAATGCGCCCCCATCCCCCCTCTGGCACACCGTCTTGGCCGTTGATCCCTTGTACGCCACCCGACCCCGCACTACAGGTGAACATCGCGCTCTGGCTCTTACCACCAATACCAGAATTGGCTGGATTTGGGTCGGGAAGCGGTAACCCGTCGGCACCGGCACTTGCTGCGGATTCCCCACCATCTCCACCAGGGCCGCCGGCCGAGAAGGTTCCGTCACCGCAACTCACTGTGACGGTGACTCCGCCGATGCCTACATCTGATGTACATGCATCCTCTCCAGACTTGCCAGCAGAGCCTTTGAGGGAGGGGAAGCCGTTGTGGTCCCCGTCCTCCCCATTAGGACCGTCCGCGCCTCTTCCTGCAAATATGGCGGCGCGCACGAGCTTGCCCTTTGCAGCGTCCTGCACCAGTACCGCGATCGAAGACCCGCCGGGCTTCAATGCGTCAGCAGATCGGGCTTCGATGTCGGTAACTACAGACTGCCCGTCTCCGTCCGCCAGGATGAGCGCGATGTTGCCTGGGTCGGGCGAGAGGATCGCCCGTTTCGAGGTACCGGTGTAGACCCAGCCGTGCTCGCAATCAAAGCCCCCATACAACGAGATGCCTGAGGGAAGCTGGACGGCCTCCGTGTAGATCTCGCCGCAAGCATAGACGCGCTTCGGTCCGGCATGTGCCAGGTCTACTGCCTTGGCAATTGTCCGCACAGGAGACTCAGGTGTGCCGGATCGGGTATCGCTTCCCAGGCGGGCTGAGGCCCAGATTCCGCAATCAGGTCTGATCGGACCATCCGCCGGATCAACGGGACAGACGTCGTCAACACTTCCGATTGTCCAGCCTTCAGGAACGCACGTTGCGTCGACCTCGCACCCCTGGTCGCAGCCGAGCATCAATGCACTCACCGCGCCAGGTCCCGCGAACGAGAGACCGAAGAGCACAAGCCGTTGCAGCGTCGTACGCATGACCTTTTCCATCGCGATCGGATGATTCGATGACGTCTTCGGTTATGGATTGAGCACTCCCACGGGGGCGCCTGTGCCAGGCCAGCCGCGTGTGGTGGGGTCGGTCGGATTTCCCAAACCGCCGTCTCCGCCATCTCCGCCGACCAAACCTGACACACTGTCCGAGAATAGCGGCCAATTCCCGTCGAATGCAACCAACGCGACTGGCATGGCCGGGCCGCCTTGACCACCTCCGCCCCATCCTCCTCTTCCGCCGTCGCCGCCCATGCCGCCTGAACAACCTGGCTTGATGGTGCCGAACCCTGTCCCACCAGGTCCGCCATTTCCGCCAAGGCCCCCCGCCTGTCCAGGTGCTCCATTGCCACCTTTCCCACCATTTCCCGCAATCAACTGGGTTTCGAAGTATCCCAGCTTGCTACGAAGAGCAACTGCGATGCTCGCACCGCCCGGCTGGCCGGCGCCACCACCCTTTCCGCCGCAACCGCCGGCCGCACCCGAACCGCCGGCCGCGCCGCCCTGGGTGGACGCGCCGCAAGCAGCGGCACTTCCCAACGTTGCACCGCCCCCACCCCCACCTTGGCCTGCGGCCCCCGGCGCCCCGTCTGTACCGGCGGTGCCGAGATAGCCGTCCATTGTCATTCGTCCCTCATGATTTGCAAACCCGAGACCGGGAAGCCCATCGTTGCCCATTGCTCCTGTCGCCCCCGGCTTCCCATCGGTACAGACAGGGCTGTTTCCTTCCCCGAGCCCGCCTGTGCCGTCCTCGGGATTCCCTGTGGCCGGTTCCCCCGCCGCCCCGTCCGCAGCGACCATCGTTGATCCGTCGCCCCCGGCGCCGCCTTTCGATGTCCCGGTGTCGCAGCTCGCCTCGGGCGACGCGCCGCCCTTGCTGACGGCCGCGGAGCACGCGTCCGCGCCCACGTTGCCGGCAGGACCGTCTGGAGCAGGCTTGTTTTCGGGATCGGCAGGAGCTCCGTCGAGCCCGTCCGCCGCATTTCCGGAGACGACTTCACAGCGGTAGAGCCACAACGGCACGGTGTCGCGTACGAAGATGCCAATCGAAGAGCCGCCAGGCTTCGCCGCGTCAGCGGCTTCGACGTGGAAGTCCGTCACGGTGGCCTTCCCGCCACTGCCATCATCGCTTACCACGAGAGGTATCTCGTCCGGGCCAGTTGCAAGGATTGAACGGTGGTCCTTCCCGAGATACTTCCACTCATTGTCGCACTCGAAGCCGCCGTGGAGCCCGATGTTCCCCGGCATGATCAGGGCCTCCGACCAGGTCTCCGCGCAGGCGTACACATGGCCCGTCTGCTCTTTCGCGAGCTCCACCGCGTGCGCCAGTGTCGCCACGGGCTTCGACTGGGTACCTGAATTGGCATCGTCTCCCAAACTGGCACTCACCCACACCCCGCAGGATGGGGACACCGATCCGATGGCCGGGTCGTCACAAGGAGAAGCTCCCGTGCTCCCGCCGCTTCCGCCGCCACCTGTTCCACTCGGATCCGTGCCGCAGCCCACCCCGGCGCCGAGCACCGCCCCGATCACGAAGCTCAGAAGCCATTTCATGAACGCGAAAGCTACCACACGCCGCGCAGCGTGAGGCCGCCGCCTCCCTGGTTCACGGTGGGCGCGACCGAGGCCCGGATCGCGCTCCACTCCGCGCGAATCGCCAGCGCGGAGGACACGACGAGGACACCGGTCGTCACGCCTGCTCCGATCGTGAACATCGCGGCAGCGTCCCGCTGCCGGTGACGCTCCACGAGCACGTCGCACACCTCGGGAGGCGACGTCGCAGCGGGACCGCAGGCCGTGGAGTCGACCTGCGCGCGGAGGGACGCTCGATCGACCTGAAGCCCGATCCACGTCCCCGCGCCGACGAGCACCGTCGCGGCGCCGACGTACGTGAGCCCGACGAGAAAGCCATGTGGGCTCGCCATCGGTCTGAACAACGAAGCGAACGACGGCGAGGGCCGCATCGGCTCCAAGCGCGTCGCACGGCCCGGAGAAGCGACGACGTCGATCGGCTTCTTTTTGAGCTGAAAGTGAAAGCTCGGCATGTCTTTCGCGCGCATCGAACGGATCTCAATGGCGTCTTCGTACCCCGCCAGGCGCGCGGCGATCGTGTGCGTGCCGGGCTCGACGGCGAAGGCTCGGCCGTCTGCGGGACCGAGGGGACGACCGTCGAGGATCACGCGTGCGTTCGGCGGTGAGGTCGAGACGACCACGAGCGCAACCCTCTCCTTCACGCGGACGAGAGCGGCGTGATAGCGACGCCACGGCTCCGTCGTCGTTGCGGTCGGCGCGCCCTCCAGAGCGCGAAAGAGGTGGTCGTGCGCCGCGACGAAGCGACCCGCTTGCTCTTCGCAGAGCCCGAGATCGCCCAGCGTCTTGGGTGTGCTCTCGATCGTTGCTGCGGCAGTGAGAGCATCGACGCAGACCATCCATCGCTTCGCCGCCGCAGCGTCCGCGCCTGCGCGGAGAAGCTCGGCAAGAGCCTTGGATTCGGCGGCGCCTGCGCGTGTGGCGCACGCGAAAATCCCCGCGATTAGAAACACCATCCACCCGTATCGAGCCATCGCCTACCTCCATGCAAGCGCTCAGCGCGCCGCCAACTCCGCCAAGATCGCCACGTACTGCCGCGCGGATCGCTCATCGGGATCACGCGGGAATGCAGCCTTGTACTGCGCGACATACGTCCGCGCGACACCCGTGCGACCGTCGCGCAGCGCGGCGTTCGCTTGCGCCAAGAGCATGCGCGCGATGTCGAGACCGTCGTCGCTCGCCGGGCGCATCGGCGCCGTCCGCTCGATCTCTCGTTCCGCGAAGGCGGTGAGCTGCGGCGCGAAGGTGTACTCGAAGGACGAGGTGATCGCGGGCTCCTCGTCGGCTGCGAGAGACGCGGGCTCGGCGTGGTGCGAGGCCACGAAGAACGCCAGGGAGGCGCTCGCGAAAAGCGGCACGACGCGTCGCGACCCTCGACCGAACACGCGATCCCGGATCGCGACGAGGAGAGCGACGAATGCAGCGACGATCGCAAGGAAGCGCTCCTTCGCGCGCTCACGTCGGAACGCCTTGGCCATTTCCTCTTGCGCTGCACGCCAGCGATGCTTTGCCGTCTCTTCCGGGATCCCAAGCTGCTCCGCGACCTCCTTCATCGGGAGCTCGTCGAGGAGGTAGAGCTGCACCACGTCCCTTCGCTCGCCACGCAACAGACCGACGAGCCTGTGCAGCTCCTCCGCGCACTCTCGCAAGTGGATCGCCGCCTCAGGCGTGGGTACGTCCGGCTGCGCGAAGACCTCCAGCGCGATCGAGGGCTCGTACTTCTTCGCGCGACGCCGCGCGCGCGAATACGTGAACGCGCCCCGTAGCATCGACGTGAAGAACCACGCGGACCAACGGTCCTGCGGGATCGTTTCGCGTCGCTCCCACAGGGCGATGAGCGCCGCCTGTGTGAGGTCCGCTGCGACGTCCCGCGGGACACGGTAGGCGCGAACGAAACGGCGGAGGCACTTCTTGTCGATGCGTTCGGCAGCGAACGCGTGGAACACCTCATCGTTGGACACACGTCCCTCCTCGTCGCGAACGCGCACGCCGCTTGGGGGATCCTGCGGGATGGAGATGTCGTCGAGCGCTGGGTTCAGGATCGCTGGCTTCACGTCCGGACAAAGTCCGGAGGCGCCGATCTCGGTCTCGAAATCGACCGCGCCGGTACGATTTCTCTCCGCTGCCGCGAGGGGCCGGGCGAGCCGCGCGAGGATGTGGGCCAGTTCCGGCTGGGTCTGCCGATCCGCCTCGGGACCTCAGAGGGATCTGCTCCGCCATGACGAGATCCCATCCATGTCGCGTGACCCAGTCAAGCCGAATACACGTTCATCTAATATCTTTTTCTGCGCCGCCGAAAATGATCGCTGGGTCCATGCGTCCGCAGCCGCCTGCACTTCTCCTCGACCTCGGGCGACGTGTCGCTGAACTGCGTCGGGCGAGGGGTCTGACGCAGGAAAAGTTCGCCGAGCGCGCCGACGTCTCCGTCGGCTATGTACGCGAGATCGAAACGGGCCGAGAGAACCTCGGCCTCCTTTCACTCGCCAAGATCGCAGGCCACCTCAACGTCACGGTGCCGGACCTGCTCGTCCCGCCGGTATCACGCACGGTCCGACGAGGAAGGCCGCCTCGCGTGCCGGCGCCGTCGAGCTCGCCCGCGGCAGCGACGGAGGGACAGACGACGGACGCGAAACAGGCGCTCGAACAGGCACTTCGTCAAGCGGCCAGTCTTGCTCAGGAACAGGCCAGTTCAGGCGACGAGTCGGCGGCTGCGGTAGGGGATGTCGTTGCCGCTCTGGCGAAAGCCATCAAGGGAGCGCAAGGACAGGCACGTTCGAAGAGCGGAAAGGCATCGGCGGAGCTCCTGTCAAAAGCCAGAAAGCTCGCTCGCAACTTCCTGGCAGAAAAGCCCACCCGAAAGACCGAGAGAGCAACCGCGACGAAGCGCACCTCCAGGAAGTAGCCACACGCCGACTCTCACAGCCTTGCTCACGCGGACCCTTGTCTTGACGTTGATTCGCCGTCGGTCCTTCCGACGAGGCTTGTTCGAGAGCATCCACCCCTTCCGTCTCGAACCGATGTCAGACATTTGCCCGCCGCTCCTCGGCCGTGCCTGTGCGCTTCGAATTTACAGACAGGGGCAGGTAGGGAGCTCGTTTGGATCCCGGGCGCCCGTTGGCGGCCAGCGGGCGCAGGCTTCGCCCGAGGTCCGGCAGTATCGCAGAACCTGACAGGGAAAGTGGCGTCCTGCCGTCGAACCCTCCTGCGACGCAGCCTGCATCGGACCACTCACGGCGAGCCTCTGCTCACCGGGTGAACCGCGTCGCCCGCCCCCGCTACGCCGCCCGCCGGGCACTCGCACCTGCCAGGAACGGCCGGATGTGCTGGATCCAACGCGTCGTCGGCATCGGTGGGAGACTGTGGAGGAAGCGACTGCCATACCCCTTTTCGATGATTCTCTTGTCCAAAATCACCACCACGCCCACGTCCTTCTGTGAGCGAATGAGCCGACCGACGCCTTGTCGCAGCATGATAATGGCGCGCGGCACCATGTACGTGAAGAAAGCCTTCGTGTCGGCGGCTTGAATGGCGTCCACCACAGGGTCGTCCAGGCGAGGGAAAGGCAGCTTGTCGATGACGACTGCCGTCAACGCTTCACCGGGGACGTCGATGCCGGTCCAGAAACTGTCCGTCCCCAAAAGCACGGACGAGATGTCTTCCTTGAAGATCCGAGTCAATTCAGTGCGCGGCATCTGTCCTTGTCGAAGAACACGGTAGCCATTGTTCGCGATCTTCTCGTGAACGGCGTTCATGTTCTTGTGCGACGTGAACAGCGCCAAGGTTCGGCCGTTGCAGGCGTCGATGACCTGTTGAACCGCGGACGCAGCGGCGGCGACAAACTGCTCGTCGCGGGGATCTGGTAGCGCGATGGGGAGCACGAGCATGGCCTGCTTCGCGAAATTGAACGGCGAGTCCGCGACGAGCTCGGCGGCCTCCTGCGGAATCCCGACCTCCGAGCGGATGAAGTCGAAAGACCCGCCCGCGCTCAAGGTCGCCGAGACCAAAGTCACGGACTCGGTTTTCTCGAAGAGCCCGGTGCGCAGGAGGTTTCCCACACGCGTCATCTTGGCGCCGAGCGATGCGCGCCCGTGGGAATCGAGGTCGATGAAATAGACCTTGTTCGCGTCGGAGAGACTGGTGACCTCGCGAACGGACGTCATTGCCGATTCTGCTCGTCGCCGGATCGCACCCGCTTCGGCGCGTTTTTCCGGTGGCAAAAGTTTGTAGCCCTCGACCGCAGCCGCACGCTGCGTGAGATCTGCAAGCGCCACAACGAGATTCGTTCCCGAGTAGAACGGCGCCTTGAGACGGCACTTGTACGCGGGCGAGCGCGCGAGTCGGGCGGCAGCGCCGAAGAGCGGAGGACCTTCTCGCCGTAGATCTGACGCAATCTGGTATTGGCCGAAACTCGCTGCTGACGAGGCCAGACGCATAATCATGGGCTCGGACAAGGTCCAGCCGAAGAAATCTCTTGCGATGTCCGCGAGCTCGTGCGCTTCGTCCACGACGAGGAAGTCAAATTTGGGCAAGACCAGGTCTTCGCGCGTGATTTGGCGCACGGCCAAGTGTGCGCAGAGCAGGTGATGGTTCGTGACCACGATCTCGGACTGGGCCGCCACCGCTTTCGCCCGTTCGACGAAGCAGTCCTTGAAAAACTCGCAGTCCTCGCCTTTGCACTCGTCCGCTCCGACCGAAAAGCGGGACCAAGCCGCCGACGCCGGAACGAAGGGGACCTCAGAGACATCACCGGTCTTCGTGTTCTCGGCCCAGCTTTTGAGATAGGCCACCTGGCGGCTAACCTCGTCCTGCGCGAGGCCGGGCTCGTCGACATCGTCCAGGCGATCGAGACACAGGTAGTTCCCACGCCCCTTCAAGAGCGAGAACTTGAACGACCAAGGAAGAACCTCGGCGAGGAGCGGCAGATCCTTGGTGACGAGCTGCTCTTGCAGCGCGATGTTCGCCGTCGCGATCACGACGCGCTTCCTACGGTGGTGCGCGTGCCACACGGCCGGCACGCCGTACGCCACGCCTTTTCCGGTGCCACAGGGTGCTTCGCCGAGGGCGTGGCGGCCGGTCGTCATTGCTTGATCGACGAGCCGCGCGAGCGCCACCTGCCCGGGGCGGGGCTCGTAGCCGGGAAACCGTCGCGAGAGAAAGCCGCCACTGGCGAAGACGTCGTCGAGATAGTGAGTCATCGCGACACCTCGCTCGACGCGGGCTTTTTCGTGGTGAACGGCGAGTCCTTCGCCGAGGGGCCGGCACCCGAGGGTGCAACACCGATCTCCTCAGCGATGAGTGCAATGCGCTCTCCGGCGGAGCCGCGGGGCAGCGACGCCTCTCCTTTGAGCCATTTGAGGATGGGGCGGTGATCCGTTCCTGCGCGGGAAGCGATGGCGTATGCGATCGACCGCGCGTCAGGTTGACATTGTGTGCTCATGCGCTCACATTGACGAGCAAAGTGGCATTTTGAAAAGCGCAGAGTGCCACGGACAGAAAACCAGCAACCACCCTTAGAAAACCATGTTGGTTTTCCTATCGTGGTTGTCGGTTTTCTCGTGGGGGAACTATCTTCTTGACACCACCGCTCGGAGGGCCTCGACGACGTGGGTCGTAGATCGAGCCCGCCAAGAATGCCTTTGAGTCCGCAAATCACCGACTCGGAGTGTCGCGAACTTAAACGGCTCAAGGTGCGCCAGAGGAGAGCAAGTTGCCCTCCTCAAGGCCACGGCGCGCTTCGCTTGACTGCTCGGAAGAACGAGCCGGCGCGCCGACATTCCCGTCCAAGAACACCCGCGTACAACCGCCGATCTCCGCAAGCAGCGCACACCGCACCTTCGATCCGAAGGACCTCGTGGGGGCCACGGGCGCTCCTGCCATGGATCGAGCTCGGCCAGCAGCCAAGCGCGGCGGCGCCAACGGGATTTCCGCCTCGGCCGCGGGGTGTTTGACACGACCTGACGGCACCTGACGGCACGCTGACGGGAGAGGGATTCCTCTGTCGCCGATTTATTCAGTAATGTCGAGCACTTCGAATTGTGCTGACAGCACTGACAGGAGAATCCAAAATTCTCTCGCATGGGAGAGATCGGTCCCAGCACCGACGATGGCTCTAGTTCCTGTACACGTAGGGGAGATGACCTCGCGTTCTGCCGTCATTGCCGTCAGCCGTTTTCTATCTATTGAAAA
>Ga0268298_10006878_pt1 | contig 10204 bp, 6 predicted proteins | sample WWTPWeurt_MetaG_FD_194462 | JGI IMG/M metagenome (GOLD analysis project Ga0268298, IMG submission 194462) | Activated sludge microbial communities from WWTP in Nijmegen, Gelderland, Netherland - WWTP Weurt | ecosystem: Engineered > WWTP > Aerobic digester > Activated sludge | place: Netherlands... | reverse complement strand
CTGTCAATTCGTCTAAACAGTCATCTTTAATCAGCATTCTATTTTTCATTTTGTCGTTGCTTTCAAAAGAAATGGCAGTGGTTCTTCCTCTAACCCTGGCATCGTATTTGTTTATTTTTCCATCAATTCGAAAATCTACTCTTGGAGCCCGATTAAAAGAAATTTTCAGCCAATCTTACAAGTACTGGTTAATCCTGTTTGTTTATTTAGTGGTACGAACTCTTTCTCTTGGAAGTTTTATTGGCGGCTATCAAGGGTCGCTTGCAGATTCGAGCTTCCAAGATTTTATGCATAGATTTATTTTCAACGGTGGTTGGCAGTTCTTCTTCTTTCCCTACAATCATGAAATCCTGCAGTCTCCAAATAAACTCGTTAACCTGACGGGTCTTTTGTATGGAAGCATCTGCGTTTTCTACATCGGATGTTCTTTACTCTTCAAGAGCACATTTCAACGCAGCCTCAAATTGATATTTTTTTGCATTTGTTGGTTTGTCCTTGCTTTATTACCAGCCATTACGGTCTGGAATTTAACTGCAAATCTTTCAGGCGCTCGATTTGCGTTTTTAGCAAGTGCGCCATTTTGTCTGGCACTCGCTGCAATGATGAGCGTGCCAGTTGATTTGATTTATAAAAGACAAAAACTCTGGAACAAAATCACTCCCTTTAAACAAATTTTGCTGACAACTGCTGTAAGCATATTATTTCTTGCTTCAGTAATTCTCAATTTTTTCGCATCAAAGGAAAACAACCTTGCCTGGTTTCGCGCCAGTCAGGAAGTTCAGGCTTTGAAATCAGCGCTTGAAAAAGAAAGCAAAAGGATCGGACCGCAAAAAAATCTTGCGCTTTTGAACATCCCTAACAAATATGCTGGTGCCCACATGCTCTATAACGGAAGCATGCTCTACATTTTGCTTCAACCTCCACTCGTTGACCCATCATTAAATTTAAGCGAGCGCGTGCACACTTTTGAATCGGCTCTTTTTGGTCCATCTGATTTATTGAATTTCGCAAGACTTGAAAGAATGAGCAAGAAACGCGACCAGTTCTTTATTTATTACTGGGACAGAAAAGAGAAAAATCTAAAACCAATAGAAATCAAATCAACCTTTGACCTCAAACAACAAGATACGAAGAACGACTTCACAGTTGACAAGCCATTCGAGTTGACTCCCGGAAATATCGTCGGTTCGCCAATAGTTGATATCAAATCCGGTGACTATAAATTTGTAGAACTGAAGATAGATAATGCAACAGTGACCCAAAGTAAATTAGCTTTGACCTGGACTGACCCGCAAAACTCGAAAATTGATTTAGAAAATGCAATTGTCGCGAATTACAACCCGAAATCAAACAGTTTCATTTTTCCCTTGAGCGAACACAAGAGTTGGTTGTTGACTCCTGTGGTTCATCGATTTTTTGTTGTAATTGCCTCGGGAAATTCTCCAATTCGAATTCAGCAACTGAATCTCTTGGAAGGTAGTGGTTTTTGCGCAAGCCTTAACCATCACCCTTTTACAGATGGATATCTTGGTCCTGATGGGATTTTTTATCTATCAAACAAAATGAATTCGTTTAAGGTCGATTTCGATGTCAACTCCATAACCGGTGCTAAAGGGGTTTTGCTTGAAGTTTCTCAACCGAACACCTGGTTTGAACATCAAAGCAAGAGCTTTAAAGACACTGCGCCTTGCAAAAATGCTCTGCTTTCAAAAAAACTAACCACACTTAGTGGCACCCTAGAATTGAAAACGCAAGAATTAACAGCTCCCGGATATTACGAAGTCCGAGTTGCCGCACTCGATTCTGACGGAAATGTTTTGGGTTACTTCAGCGATCCTCTGGTGTTTCAATTGAAATGACGCAAAAACAAAGAATAATCGAGTCTAACCATATGGATTACTCTTCAGCCAGAGTTCAATTCATGCTGGGCTTGATAATGGTATTTGGTATTACATTTATTCTTCTAAAAACCTCAGACACCATTGTTTGCGCTCTCAACTCAAAACTCTTGATTGACTCAGCAACCGCTGTAGTGATTGGAATGCTCTATTTCGAAATCGCCAATCGTTACACGAACAAGCTACAAGCCACCGCAGCTATATGGTCCAGTTTACTTTGGTTCGCACTGTCATTGACTGACAACAGCAAACCCGACACTTTGGGTGGGATTCTGCCCGTTTACTTGTATTTGCGATACGTACTCTTGAATGAAAAAAATTACAAATTCTATTTCTTTCTATCGCTAGTTCTTTCTTTTGCCTGCGGGCTTCAAAGTCTTGTCTGCAGCTTGTCTGGAATAGTTCTTGCAATAATTTTTCTGCCTCAAAAATATTCCTGCAATCCCACTATAAATGTAATAAATTTCAATCCTAAGATTTCGAGATTGCTTATCGCATTATGCACTGCACTTGCAACATGCTATTTTTATCCTATTTTCTCGAAACTGGCAGTTTATCGCGATTTCACGAAATTACCTAATATGGCATATTTGGAAATCGGCGGGATTGACTTGAGTTTTATATGGATCGCCTTAGCGTCGCTTATTCTTTTACGCTTATTTTTGGGTAAACTATTCATCGCTCCAATTCTGTTCTGTGCAGGGTGGTCACTGATCACTTGGTTGCCTGGTCCTGAACTAAACTTTTTTACTAGATTTGGTGAAAGTCGAGTTCTTCTTGTCCCAGTAACTTACTTGATAGTGCTTGCTTGTCTTCCGATTTTTGACACACTCAATAGAAGAAATTCGTTTTTTTTAGCCTTATCAGGCTCGATACTCATGTCCTTATTGTGCTTCAGCAAAACTTTGCAATTCTTTCGCATCGTAAAATCAGGATCTGCACATAGCTCTATACGCAGAAATAAAATTCAAGATTCTAGCCAACTAACTAACATGAGTAATTCGCAAACCCAGCCGAAATTAATATTTTCCCCCAATAATTTGAATCCTCAGCTTCTAAATATTTCAAATATCGAATTAAGTGATTTACCTAGCAAAGATTGGATTTTGCATTCCAAACAAACGACCGGTCCGTGGTACGAAAAAACTGACTCTTACCTAAATCTATGCGCCGGCCAGCATCGCAGTAATTCCAAACGTCAAATCAGAACCATATCCGTTAACGGATATGGTTCTGAAGATGGAGTAGGAATTGTGCTTGCCTCTGTCAAAATAAATCCGCGGGAGGCAAATAATGTCAAGATCACAGTCGCTTTTCCGCTCCGTGAAGATACAAGAGTAAACTGGATATGGAAGGGCAATAAGACCCGACAGTTTCACCAGGCGGCTTTAGACTTGTTCGACAAACGAACTCTAGTGGTTGATTTGCAAAATAATTCTGAATGGCAAAATAATGACAAAATCGAACAAATTGGCTTATTCATGCCCTCAGGCAATAATAGTCTGGCAATCGAGAAAATAGAACTATGAGTAATGCACTAAAAATCTCGCTTACATTGCTTGTATTGTTTTTGATTTTCATGGCTGCTCAAATGAAAGCAGTTTTTGTTTCATTTGTTTTGGCTGGAACACTTTCAGCTGCTATCGCTCCTCTTGCGGAGAAAGCGGAAAAATATAAAGTTCCTCGTTTCATAACAGTGGCAAGCGTATTCTTGAGCGTAGGAGCAATTTATCTTCTGGCCGCGAGCTTGCTTTATCCTACTCTTAAGGAACAGGCACACAATTTATATGAGAACTTGCCCCAATATGGGCGAGCCCTGCATGAAAATTATTCCAATTTGAAAGAACTCGCAGGAGAAAAAGCTTCAGCGCTTGAAATTGGCAGCCAGGAAGTCCGCAAAATAGTATCGCAAGGCGTACACCACGCTATGGATTTTACTTCCAATATTTTCAATTGTCTCATCAGTGCAATTTTAGTAATTTTCTTGACTGGTTATTTCGTAAGTAATGCAGACCGATTGTGGAAAGAAGGACTTCTTTGGGTCCCACCACCCTATCGTCCACGCATAGCGAGCTTAATTAAACCGCTTGAACTAAGACTTGGTGGCTATGTACGCGGACAAGTAATGGTCTGCCTGGCAGTAGGATCAATACTTGGGTGCGGACTATTCTTAATCGGCGTCAAATACTCACTTATCTTAGGAATAATTGCTGGATTGCTGAATCTAGTGCCATTCGTTGGATCAATTACCGCTACATTGCTAGCTCTGCTTGTCGCGGCGAATCAATCGACAACACATCTGCTTTTGACGGTATTGTTGTTCTTTTTCGAACAATGGTTAGAAAGCAATTTCATCACCCCTCAGTTATTAGGAAGTGCAGTAGAACTGGATCCTCTGGTAGTTCTTTTCGCTATATTAATTGGAGGTAGTTTGATGGGGTTACCTGGAGCGCTAATCGCTGTTCCAATAGCCACAATTTTGATGATCTTAGCCGAAGAATTTTATCTTCGTCCAATGAATAACCAACCCCTTGCTTCACAGGAAGCCACGTCTGATGAATAAGAGAAACTTGTGTTTAACAACATTATTTTCTCTTTTGCTCATCGCTCAATCAGGAGTATTCGCCGGAGAAGTGCGTGTTTATGAAGATGCAGCAATTATCGAAGCGAAAGAATTGATTTGCAAAGATGATTTACCCGGCGCCCATATCTTGTTGAACAAAATTTTGCTCACTTCACCAAATAGTATTCCTGCTATGGATTTACTTACCTACTCTGATGTTTATTTGCAAGACTATAACAGCGTTTTGAAAAACTGCAACAAAATGCTTTCAATCGATCCGTACAACATTTCTGCATTAAACCGAAGATCGTATTATTTTCTCAACTCCAATAAGTTGCCGCAAGCAATGCAAGATTTAAGTAAATTGGCGACTATTTTGCCTGATGACTCAACCATTCAAACCAATAGAGTCAAGGCTTTGCGAAAACTAGGAAAGAACAAAGAAGCTGAAATTCTTTTGAAAACTGCAGAAAAATCTTTCTGGACCACACAAGCCATTTTAAGTCCCACAGATGCTCGGCGAAAGTTCTTCGTGAAAGAATTAACTGAAAAAGCTAAAAGCGACCCCAAAAACTTTTTGATACCACTTGCGAGGGCACACCTTCTTATCAAGTTAGGTGCAGAAGATAAAGCAATAAACGACCTAAACAAAGTATTGGCCAACGATAAAAGTCTTGAACCAAAAGCTTTATGGCTGCGAGCACAAGCTAATAAGAAAAAACGTCAGTTTGACAAAGCAATTGCAGATCTTTCCAAAATCATCGACACAAAACCAGGTTCCAAAGTTATTTATTGGTCTTTTGAACCGCTTTGTCCCCACAATCTCAAAATCTTAAATTGGGAGCGTGTTATATACCGCTTGAAAGACGTACATTTAGAGCGGGCAAAATTATATCTTGAAACGCACAATCCAGATAAAGCAGTATCCGATTGCACTGCTGCTTTAGGTCTAGATTCTATTTGCATTCCGGCGCTTGAGACTCGGGCAATAGCTTACGACAGCCTGAATCAACAAGCAAAAAAGGCAGATGATTATAAGAAAATGTGCCAAATTACAAATGGTAGAGCTGATTATTTGTATGAACTGGCAAGGACAAGCCAAAATTTATCTCGCCACAAAGAAGCGATTGCCATCCTCTCAGAACTAATAAAACAAAATTCGAAAGACGAAAATTTGATAGAAGCTCGTGCATCGTCCTTACTAACATTAAAAAACTATCCAGATGCTATCAAAGATTATGACAGTCTTTTGAAAATGGACCCGCGCGATTCCACCTTTTGGAAAATGCGCGGCATCGCTTTTCTTGGCGCTAAAAACTATCCTAATGCGGTGAAAGATTTGTCTAAGGCGATCGAATTAGGAGCTGGGACGCCAGCTTTACTTAAACGAGCTGAAGCGTATCTAGCTTCTGGCAGAAAAGATCTGGCCGACAAAGACTTTCAAGCCGCCAAGCGACATCCTTAATCAAAAAACCATATCCGTTAACGGATATGGTTTTTCCCTATGACCTTGCGCAAGACGGTATGGGCTATAAACTCCTCAAGAGTTTTTGTTTTGGCAGGGCGTAAACATGCAAATCACATTTCCTGCAAACCAGTTGAAACGATTTAAGGATTTAGGATTTTTTCTTTTCAAATACGGCAATCCAGAAGAATTATCGCAGTTAGGGATTACCGAAATACTCCATCCTGATAGCTTTCCTAAATCCCACGAAAATGGTCAATCAAATGGTCATTTGCTAGAAGATTTAAGTGCCGATTTGGAGAAAGCAGGTCCCACATTCGTTAGGATTGCGCAGCATTTAGCTAAACGACCTGGATTGATGCCAGCTAACTATCTGGAAGCGCTCACCTCTTTGGATGATTCTCGTCCGGCAATGAGTCGAGAAGAATTAAACAACATCTTTTTGAATGAATTTGGAAAACCAATAGAAGCACTTTTTAGTAGTTTCGATTACTTCCCCATGTCGAGCTCGATATTCTTTCAAACGCATCGCGCAACAAAAGCAAGTGGCAAGCGTGTTGTGGTGAAAATAACGCGCCCAGGTATTTTTGAAACGACCACCTCTGATCTAGAAGACTTGGGACAGGTAGTCGATTTTTTAAATAAAGTAGGCGCTACCAAACAGTTCGATTACAAAGCTATTTTCAACGAACTGCAAAATCAGATTAATGCCGAATTAGACTTCAGACAAGAAGTGCACAATCTCAAAATATTGAAGGAAAATTTGGCAGAACTCGACCATATAATCGTTCCCTCCCCCGTAGAACATTTATGCAGTCAACAAATTCTTACAACCGATTTTATAGACGGAACCCCCCTATCAAAAGCCAATTTATCAGGGCTTCTTTCGGCAGAACGCGCGACACTTGCCAAACAGGTTTTCCATGCATTCATGCGTCAATATTTGGTGGATGGATTCGTTCATTCCTCCTTTAAACTTGAAAACATTTATTTCACAAATACCGGCAATATTGCCCTGATCGACATGGGAGCTGTAGTTCACATTTCGAAGCGCGTTCAACAAGAAATTCTCAAACTATTAATGGCGCTGAATGAAGGTCGTGGTGATTTAATTGCGAGCTTGCTGCCTCAAATAGGTTTGACTAAGGAAAACTTTGACGAGGGAGCATTTAGGCAACTAATCGAAGAACTAATAATGATCACTCATTCACAAGCGGAAGACCGACTGGAAGTAGCGCGTGTTTTCATCGGGATTGGACAGGCTGTGGCTAAATTTGGAATTACGTTGCCATCCGAACTCACTTTTTTTAGCAATGCCCTCGTCGCAATGGATAAGGTTTCAGATATTATCGATCCAAATTTTGATTCACGATCCTTTCTACAGAAGAATATTTCAGTCATTGTGCGCGACAACGCAATAAAATCTTTTTCGATTGCTCACTTTTTTGAAAGCTTGATGGAGTCAATTCATTTACTTGAAAAAATGCCTGCAAAAATCGGCAAAATTCTAGATTCAGCAGCAGATAACGAATTCAAAATAACTGTGCAAGCAATTGACGAAAGAATATTGATATCCGGATTTCAAAAAATAGCAAACCGAATCACAGTAGGTTTGATTCTAGCCTCCCTCATCATGGGAGCCGCACAACTGATGCAAGTACAGACGAAATTTCAAATCTGGGGATATCCAGGACTTGCCATTCTCTGTTTTTTGACTGCTGCAATCTGTGGATTTGCCCTTGTGATCGAAGTTTTGATAAGCGACAAGCTGGCCGAGCGCAAACAGAAAAATATGTAATTAGCAATTACATATTATGCGTTGTTGATTTCGCAGTCACCCATTCTGCTGCAAAATATCGCCTAAGCGACTGCATGCTGAAGTTTCATCTGATTCAGAACGGCAAGAATCTTCCGGCGAACACTATCATCGACCATCGTAATTGCACCATCTTCGCTACCACGATACGCAGGCATAAATTGCAATAAATTGAGAGCTGGTCCACACTCTATGTACGCAATTCGATGCCCTTTCAATGTGGTTTGACCCGTAATTTCCTGTTCTAAGCGATCAATTACTCTCCAGGCATGATTCAACGTCGAGACCTCTTGTTGCACACTATGAGCAAGAATCAGGAGTTGTTCGAGTTTATCCATCTCACTAAACAGAACCTGCTTTCTATGAATCAGCTCGCTTCTAAGTTTTGCATCGTAGATCATATTCCGTGATCGAATCGCAATCTTGCGATCCGATTTAAGTGAACGCCAGAGCTGATTTCGAACCGAATGAAGATAAATCATTACTTCTTCTGCAGCGCTTTCAGGCTTAGGATTATTCAAAATTTTCAAAAGCAGATTATTGTCGAAGCTGCTCTCACTGCCAACAGGCAACCCATTCAATTTTGCGATGGAGTAGGACATCTGGAAACAAATCGATAGCAATCGCTGATCAGGACGAGCCCCAAATGACTTGATTCCATAAACTTCTTCGATATTTATAATCAACGCCGAAAGAAGACGCTGAATTCTAATCGCAATAGAGCTGTCATGTTGCGTTATTTCAAATCTCTGTTCCAGCCGCTTCAGGCATTTCTCCATCGCTCTTATGCCGTCCTTTTGAACTTCGTAAAAAATTGCGACTGGCAAAAGATAAACCGGATCTTTATCGCCGTTTTTCAACATTCGTTGTTGCGCTTCAAGTATATTTCTGATTCCATCTTGTTTAAGTGGTAGAACAACATCATCACGTCCAGATACGTCTCCCTCTGGAAATTCGACGAGCTTGTGTTGAGCCCGACTAATAAAGTTTATGGTAAATTCTTTACTTTGCTTATCCTCAGGCTCTCCACGCAGAACAGAATAGGCGCCACACCTTTGCATTAACCATCCCTGTAATCCGTTAAAGCCATCAAATTGTTCGCGAGATGCGATATAACCAAAATCCTCTTTAGCAAGGCGTGAAAGCTCCGCTACTGCTAAAGGATCGAATCGATCTGAGTGATTGAACAGAATAACTGCGCTAGAATTGCGCAAACGCTTCAGCTCTTTCAAGCAATCTTGACTTACTTTAACTTTTAATCGATTTTTGCGTAAGAATAACGGCACTGACCATTTGCAAATAGTAGCGATAAAATCATTGTTTCTTTGTGCAAGAAAAGTTTTCATCCACTAATTCCTTATAAACGAGAATTAGCAGACCGTCACAAAATCGATGACCAAACAAACTTACGATGTCCCCTGCAAACCATAACCGTTAACGGATATAGTTACATATCCCTGATCTTCGCAAAATGATTTTATCGCCGGTGTAATTAAACTCACATTGCGACCTCCGCCGGCGAAACGTATTCGAGCATTTGAAAATAACTGAAACTATCCGAATTTAAACATTCACGAAGAACCTTTCCGATAGCCATAAAATTATCTTGAAAATAGGCTTTAAACTTTGCCAAATAGAATTGAAGATACTTCCGACTAAAACCATGGAAATTGATGATGGCGTAGCGGATGAAAGCGTCCACTTTAGATGAATTCAAATAATGTTTAACAAGATCTTGTCTTTCCTTTTCACTTCGAGACATTTGTTTTGACTGAAGCGGCTTACAAAAATAATCTCCTCCACAGCGAACTATTGCATTCTTTAACTCAAGTCCTGTTAGGACACCAGCCATCTCTCCACCTTGCAAGTTTAGCTGCCTGCAAAGATCATCGAAGTGAACCGGAGTTTCACTCAATAAATCCAGTACTGTCCCTTCTAGTCCTGGTGGCTCCTCCGAATTTGAACAAAAGCCACCGGATTCGGTTTCTTCCATATCCAAAACAACTTCAATTTGACGCTCTAATACTGTTTCATCCAAAAACAGTTGTTCGAATTTTGGATGTACTTTTGCAGGAGTTTCAATACTTCTCTTTCGGAAAAGTACCATAAAAACTTCAGAAGGGATGGACTCTATTCCTTCCATAGTCATTGCGGAAATTACTTTTGCTATCTTTCGGTTTATAACCAAAGCCGAAGAGTACGCTACCTTGCACAGTTCAGCCAACTGCCAAGAATTGAACTGGATCCTTCTTTCATACAACCAAATAGTGGCATTCCACAATTTGGCAACACGCATCTTTTGAAAAAAGGTGCCAGAAAAAATCCAGCCCTTTTTTCGACAATCTAAACATCTAAATAATCTGGAACTGACCTGAACCCCGAAAATCGATCAGTTGCAAAGGTGACAAATGCCCTTAAACTAGTAACTAGAAAGGGAAAAAACACATGCGAAAAAGCAAATT
>Ga0268298_10006877_pt1 | contig 10204 bp, 5 predicted proteins | sample WWTPWeurt_MetaG_FD_194462 | JGI IMG/M metagenome (GOLD analysis project Ga0268298, IMG submission 194462) | Activated sludge microbial communities from WWTP in Nijmegen, Gelderland, Netherland - WWTP Weurt | ecosystem: Engineered > WWTP > Aerobic digester > Activated sludge | place: Netherlands... | reverse complement strand
CGAGTTCGTCGTCGTCGTCGTCGTCGTCGTCGTCGAAGTCCCCGTCGGCGCACCCGCAGCTGATCGCCTGGCGCAGGCACCGCGGGCAGCGCTCGGCGTCGCAGCTCGGCACGTGGTACTGGCCGGGGCGCACCCCGCAGTCATGGCACGGTCGGCCGCTGGCCGCGCCCCAGTCCTCGGCTTCGCCGCCGTAGCGGATGCGCGCATAGGCGACGCCGTCGAGCTCGTACGTGGTGATGGCCTGTGCGGCCGCGATCTCCCGTTCCCATCCCGCCACTGTCATGCGCGCAACCTAGCGCGCGCCGGCGCGTTGTCCAGCCCCGATCACTCGCCGCCGAGCACCACCGCCACCACCTTGCGGCCGAGGCGCTCGGCGATCGGCGGCGTGATGTCGACCGCCAGCGCGTCGAGGTGCGGCGCGTACGACGGCACCGTGCTCGGCGCGATCGAGCGGCGGGTCGCGGCCACCAGCGCCGCCAGCGCGGCGCGATCGATCGCGTGATCGCGGGCGACGCCCATCACCCGACCCGCGGTGAGCCGGCCGTGGCGGCCGCGCAGGTCGCCGGTGCGCGCGCCCAGGCAGCGCGCCAGGTGCACCTGGTGCAGCTCGAGCGCCGCTCCGCGCCACGCCGCGGCGAGCGTGCGCCCCGCGGCGACGCCCACCAGCGCCGGCGCGTCGGGATCGTGGGGCAGGGCGACGCACGCCACGACCGGCGGCGTGCGATCGAGCAGCAGCGAGATCACCCGGCGGCCCCGGCCGCGGTGCCAGTCGAGCACCCGGCCGATCGCCGGCGGCTCGCCGCCCTCGTCGAGCCGCGCCTCGACCTGGCCCGCCACCCAGGCCCGGGCGGTCGCGCGCCGCTCCCACGCCTCGAGCGCGCCGTGCTCGCCGGCGCCGGCCAGCTCCGCGGAGCAACCGACCGCGCCGCGGGCCAGCACCGTCGCCGCGTCGATCGTCGCGCGCGAGCCCAGGCCCATGCGGATCGCCGGCACGACGCGCTTGCCCGCCAGCCCGTCCTTGCCGAGCTGCTCGAGCGCCGCCGACACCACGCTGACCAGCGCGTCGCCGGCGTCGGCGCCGCGGCCGTGGACCTCGCGGGGCCACGCGAACACCGGGCCGACCAGCCGGCCGCGCACCGCCACCGGCAGCGTCGGATCGCCGGCGGCCAGCGACTCGACGCTGGCGAACACGCCGAGCGCGGGATCGAGCGCCTGGGCCAGCGCGCTGTCGTCGATGGCGGCGCGCTCGCTGGCGCGCGGGGAGGTGGGGCGGACGTCGGTGGCGGTGGCTCGCATCGGGGCTCCCGGCCCGCGCGCGGGCCTCACCGAGGTAGGTGCGCGGGGACGCCCTCTGTGACGCCAAGCGCCGCAGGTCTTTCCGGGTGTGCCAGCCTTTGCCGCGGCCCGCCGGTCGCGCAGCACGATCGCGGGCGCCACGCGGCGCGGTCAGGGCGCGATCGGCGCGACGGCGATCGCCGGGAAGCCGCGATCGGGGCGGGCGAACAGGTAGCCCTGCAAGAGCTCGACGCCGACCGCCGCGAGGGTCATGCGCTCGGCCTCGGTCTCGACGCCCTCGGCCACCACCCGGCTGCCGAGCTCGCGGCACAGCGTCGTCATCGCGCCGACCACCCGGCGCTTGGTCGGGTGCGCGTCGATGCCGCGGACCAGCGACATGTCGAGCTTGATCACGTCGGGCTCGAGCGCGGCCAGCGACGCCAGCCCGGCGTAGCCGGCGCCGAGATCGTCGACCGCGATGCGGAACCCGCGCTGCCGCAGCATCGCCACCCGGGCCGACGCGTCGGCGACGCGATCGAGCGCGACTCGCTCGGTGATCTCGAGCACGACGCGATCGGCGATCTGCGACAGCGGCGCGGTGGCGGCGAACAGCTGCTCGTCGTTGAGCTCGAGGCCGTGCAGGTTGACGAACAGCTCGGCGCCGCGCGGCGCGTCGACCGCGGCGCGCGCGACCGCGGCCCGGACCAGCCGGCCGACCTCGGGGATGCGGCCGAGCCGCTCGGCCACGCCGAGGAACAGATCGGGGCGGCGCAGCGTCGGCTCGGCGGTGCGCACCAGCGCCTCGTAGGCGACGATCTGGCCGGTGGTGACGTGGACGATCGGCTGGAACGCCATCCACAGGTGGGCGAGCGCGTTGGCGAACCGGGCCTCGACGTCGGCGCGGTCGCTGTCGTCGGCTGCGTCGCCGGTCGCGCCGAGCAGCGCCGCCGCCCGCCGCTGCATCCGCGTCACGCCGTGGCGTCGGGCGGCGCGCGCCACCGCCTCGGCCAGCGCGTCGGGATCGAACGGCTTGGTCAGGTACGACACCGCGCCGCGGTTGAGCGCGGTCATCGCGGTGTACAGCGACGGATCGCCGGTCACCAGCACGACCGGCACGTCCTCGTCGCGCGCGTGGATCTGATCGAGCAACGCCAGCCCGCCGGTGCCGGGCATGTTGACGTCGGACACCACGCAGTCGAACGGCGTCGCGCTCGCGGCGATGTGCTCGAGCGCCTCGTCGCCGTCGGCGGCCAGCTCGACCTCCCAGCCCTCGGCCCACAGCGTGGCCTGGCACAGCGCGCACAGCACCGGGTCGTCGTCCGCGACCAGCACCCGACCCAGGTTCTTCCGCGTCGTCACCACCATCGTCACTCAGTATAGAAGGATCAGCCGCCGTCGGCGGGCCGCCGCGGGATCCATTTGCGCAGGCCGTCGAGCCAGCCGGGCCGCGTCGCCTCGGCCAGCTCGCGCTCCAGCGCGGTCGCGCTGGCCGGGCGGTCGTCGGGGTGCTTGGCCAGCGCGCGTCGCACCACCCGCGCCAGCGCCGCGGGCACCTCGGGGCCCACCTCGGGCAGCGGCGCCGACAGGTGCTGCATCAGCAGCTCGCGCACCGTCGGCGCCTGGTAGGGCGGGTGGCCGACCAGCAGCTGGTAGAGGATCGCGCCGAGCGCGTACAGGTCGAGGCGGTGATCGGTCGGCCCGGCGCTGATCTGCTCGGGCGCCATGTACAGCGGCGTGCCGACCGTCCAGCCCTCCTGGGTCAGGCCCGGGCCGCCCATCAGCTTGGCTGCGCCGAAGTCGCTGATCCGCACCTGCAGATCGTCGCTGACGAACACGTTGGCGGGCTTGAGGTCGCGGTGGATCACGTCGGCCGCGTGGGCGGCGGCCAGGCCGGCCGCGAGCTGCCGCGCGACCTCGACGGCGTCGGCGATCGGCAGCGGGCCGGCGTCGAGCCGCGCGTCGAGCGTCGGCCACGGCACCAGCTCCATCGCCAGGAACGGGCGGCCGTCGGGGAGCTGACCGTAGTCGAGCACCTCGACGATGTTCGGGTGGCGGATCCGCGACGCCACCCGGGCCTCGCGCAGGAACCGCGCGACCGTGCGCGGATCCCTCGCCTCGGTCGGGCGCAGCACCTTGAGCGCGACGGGGCGGTCGAGGCCGAGGTGTTGCGCGCGGTACACGATCGCGGTCGCGCCCTCGCCGAGCCGCTCGCGCACGCGATAGCGCCCGAGCAGATCGTCCTTGCGCTCGGGCAGCGGCTCCTCGCCGCCGCGGCTCAGCCGGCGCAGCTCGACGCTCGCGCCGGCCGGCCTCGCCTCGTAGCCGATCATCAGGTCGGCCTCGGCGCTGGGGACGCCGACCACGACGCGCCCGTACTGCTCGCCGCGCCGGCCCAGATCGATCCGCGCCAGGCACGCCAGCCGATCGGCGGCGGCGCGCGCGAGCGCCGGCGGCACCGGCGCCAGCGGCACCACCAGCGCGCCGACCTCGAGCGCGAGCTGGTAGGCGTCGCCGGCGGGCGCCAGCGTCACGCCGACGGTCGGGTGGTACAGCGGGACGCCGGCCAGCGCGTCGGCCAGGCCCAGCGCGTCGCTCGCGGCGAGCGGCGGGGCCAGCGCGTCGGCGCCGGCGAGCGTCGCCGCGCCGTCGCGGCGCAGCTGCACCACCGCGGCGTCGAGCGCGTCGAACAGCGGCGACGGTGGCAGCGGGTGGACGCCGTCGTCGACGTCGATCAGCCGCGGGTCGACCGCGGCCAGCGCGGCCAGCGCGACCGTGCGGCGCTCGACGGCCTGCCGCGCCTCGTGCTCCCAGCGCAGCTCGTCGGCGCGGTCGAGCGCCGCGGCGATCGTCGTCGTGAGCTCGCCCTCCTGCCACGGCTTGGTCAGGTAGCGGAACACGCCCTCGGCGTTGATCGCCGACAGCGCCGAGTCCAGCGTGGGCTGGCCGGTGAGCAAGATCCGCACGACCTGCGGGTTGCGGGCGCGGATCTCGCTCAGCAGCGCCAGCCCGGTCATGTCGGGCATGTCCTTGTCGCTGATCACGACGTCGATCGGCTCGCGCTCGACCAGCGCCAGCGCCTCGGTCGGCGCCTGGGTCGTGAGGATGCGCCGCCCGGGCGCCGCCAGCATCCGCGCCAGCGCCCGGGTGATCGCGGCCTCGTCGTCGATGATCAGCACCGTCCGCAGGCGATCCATCAGCCGCCTCGCGGCAAGGTCAGGCGCACCACCGTGCCGCCGCCGGCGCGGTCGTCCGCGGCGATCGCGCCGCCGTGGAGCGCGGCGATCCGCCCCGCGAGGTACAGGCCGCCGCGGCCCGGCGCGCTGGCGTGGCGGGTGAACAGCGCGGCGCGCTGCGCCGGGTCGAGCGGCGCGCCGCTGTCGGCGATCTCGATCACCGCGGCGGTCGGCGCGGCGGCGATGGTCGCGGTCACCGCGCCGCGGCGGGGCGCGGCGCGCACCGCGCTGGCGACGAGGAGCTCGAGCGCGCGCCCGAGCAGCAGCGGATCGGCCCGCGCCTCGAGCGGCTCGCCGACGACCGTCAGCGTCACCAGCCGGCGCGCCGCGGCCGGCGCCGCCGCGTCGACCGCCGCCGCGACCAGGGCACGGAGCTCGACCGCGGCGGGGTGCGGCGCGAGCGTGCCGTCCTCGAGCTCGCGGATCCGCCGCAGGTCCTCGACCAGCGTCCGCAGCGCGGTCACCGCCTGCAGCGCCTGGCCGATCATCTCCGGCGCCTCGGGATCGGCGGGATCCCGGGCCAGCAGGCGCAGGAAGCCATCGACGCCCGCGACCGGCGCGATCAGATCGTGGGCGATCCGTCGCGCCAGCTCGTCCTCGAGCTGCGCCAGCCGGCGCGCGTCGGCCAGCCGCGCGGTCGGCGCCGCGACGGCCGCGCGCCAGCGCGCCCACACCGCCGCGCGCTCGCGCAGCCGCGCCGGGTCGAGCGGCGCGGCGAGGTAGTCGTCGACGCCGGCGGCGTGGGCCCGGGCCCGGTGGTCCGCCGTGTCGGGGCCGACCGCGAGGATCGGCAGCGGCGCCTCGCCGTGGGCGCGGCGCAGCGCGGCGACGGCGGACAGCCCGCCGTCGGTGGCGTCGAGCACCACCAGCGCCAGGTCGCCCGCCGAGGCCACGCCCTCGGCCGCGGCCGGGTCGGCGACGACGGGCGCCGGCGGGCCGAGCGCGGCGCCGACGGCGGCGATCAGCTCGTCGCGGTCCGCGACCACCAGGATGTGCACAGCCTCGCGTTCCAGCACGACGTCCATCGGGTCCACCCGGCCACACCATACCAGAGCCGCCGCGTGTGTGTTATCAACGTCACAACCGGGGGAGATGGCCGACGATGCCGAGCGGCGCTGCGATCTTGATCGTCGACGACGACGCCGCGCGCCGCGAGTGGCTGGCGGCGCAGGTCGCCGCGGCCGGCGCGATCCCGACCGTCGCGCCGAGCGGCGCGGCGGCGCTCGCGCACCTCGCGACGGCGACCGTCGACGCCGCGCTCCTGGCCGTGCGCATGACCGACGCCGGGGCGCCGACGCTCCTCACCCGCCTCGCGGCGGTCCGCACGCCGGTGCTGGTGATCGCCGGCGCCGTCGATCGCGCGGCGTGGAGCGCGGCGCTGGTGCGCGGCGCCGCCGAGCTGGCGGCGTGGCCGATCGCGGCCGCCGAGCTGGCGGCGCGGCTGCGCACGCTGACCGCGCCGCGGCGGGCCCGCGCCGGCGATCTCGCGCAGCGCTTGCTCGACAGCCTCGCCGAGCCGGCGGCGATCGTCGACGAGCGTGGCGCGGTGGTCGCCATCAGCCAGGCCTGGCGCGCGGCGCTGCCGGACGGCGACCGGGCCGGGGGCGGCGCGCTCGGGCTCGGCGCCGGGCCGGTCGAGGGCGCCGCGATCGCCCGCGGCGTGGCGCAGGTGCTCGCCGGCGAGCTGGCCACCACCGAGGTCGAGTACGCCCGCGACGTCGACGGCGCGCGCCGCTGGTACGCGTGCCGGATCGGCCGCCTCGAGGGCGGGGCACCGGGCGCGGTGGTGCGCCACGTCGACGTCACCGCGGCGCGGGCGACCGAGCGGGCGTGGTCCGATCAGGCGCAGCGCATGCAGCTGTTGCTCACGACGCTGCCGCTGGTGCTGTGGGAGGCGGTGGCCGGCGACGACGGCTTCGCGATCCGCTGGGTGAGCGCCAACGCCGCCGACGTGCTGGGCGTCGCCGCCGAGCGGCTGACCGGGCCGTCGGGCTGGATCGCCCACGTCCACCCCGACGATCTGCCCGACCTGCGCAGCGTCGACCCCGGCCGGGTCGACGGGCAGCAGTGGCTCGAGCAGTACCGCTGGGTGCGGCCCGACGGCGGCGTCGTCCACCTGCAGGCCGGCGTGACCACGCGCCCCGGCGGCGACGGCCGCGCGCTGATCGTCGGCTTCGCGCTCGACGTCTCCGACGCCAAGCGGCTCGAGCGACGGCTGACGCACGTCGGCAAGATGGACGCGATCGGCCAGCTCACCGGCGGCATCGCCCACGACTTCAACAACCTGCTCGCGGTGATCCTGTCGTTCGCCGGGTTCGTCCACGCCGACCTGCCCGAGGGCGACGCTCGCCGCGGCGATCTGGACGAGGTGCTGCGCGCCGCCACCCGGGGCGTCGCGTTGATCCGCCAGCTGCTGGTGTTCTCGCGGCAGCAGCCGCAGGTGAAGCGCCCGGTCGACGTCAACGCCACGGTCGCCGCGCTGACCAAGCTGCTGGCGCGCACCGTCGGCGAGAACGTCGAGCTGCGGGTGACGCCGAGCCCGCGCGCGGCGGTGGTCTACCTCGATCCGGTGCAGATCGATCAGGTCGTGATGAACCTCGCGGTCAACGCGCGCGACGCGATGCCCGACGGCGGCGCGCTGCGGATCGCGATCAGCCACCCGGTCGAGGCCGCGGGCGGGTTCGAGCCGGGCCGCTACGTGCGGCTGACCGTCGCCGACACCGGCAGCGGCATGGACGCCGCCACCGCCGCGCGGGTCTTCGAGCCGTTCTTCACCACCAAGGGGGTGGGGCGCGGCACCGGCCTGGGCCTGGCCACCTGCGACGCGATCGTCCACGACGCCGGCGGCACGATCCGCGTCGACACCGCGCCCGGCCGCGGCACCACCTTCACGATCGATCTGCCGGCCTGCGATCTGCCGGTCGAGGAGCTCGCGGCGCCGCCGCCGCTCGCCGCGCTGACCGCCCACGAGCGGGTGCTGGTGGTCGAGGACGACGTCGCGCTGCGCAAGGCGGCGGTGCGCATCCTGGCCGCCGCTGGCTACCAGGTGAGCGAGGCCGCCGACGGCGAGGCCGCGATGCGCTGGCTCGACGATCCGCGCCACGCGGTCGACCTGATCTTCACCGACGTGGTCATGCCGCACGCCGGCGGCCACGCGGTCGCCGCCCACGCGCGCCGGCGGGCGCCCGACGCGCGGGTGCTGCTCACCTCGGGCTACCTCGACGGGCGCGCCGCGCCGACCTCCGAGCTCGAGCCGCTGCCGCTCCTGTGGAAGCCGTACGCGCCGGCCAGCTTGCTGCGCGCCGCCCGGGCCACGCTCGACGGTGGCCGCGAGGCGCCGGCCACCACGCCGCCGCCGATGGCCCCGCCGTCCGCGTCAGCGCCGACCGCCCCGGCGCCGAGCGTCGCGCCGCCGCCACCCGCGCCGGCCGACGCGACCGCCGGCGCCGCCGCGTGCCGGGTGCTGATGGTCGAAGACGATCCGCTGATCGCCGCCGCCCACCGGCGGATCCTCACGCGCTACGGCGGCTGCGACGTGGCGCTGGTCGAGACCCTCGCCGACGCGCGCGACGCGCTGGCCGACGGCCAGGACTACGCGGTGATCCTGTGCGACCTGACGCTCCCCGACGGCTCGGGGGCCGAGCTCTTGACCTGGCTCGGCGCGGCGCGGCCCGAGCTCGCGGCGCGCGCGATCGTGCTGACCGGCGGCGCCGTCGACGCGGCCAGCCAGCGCGTGATCGGCGCCGGCGAGACCGAGATCCTGCACAAGCCGGTCGATCCCGATCTGCTGCTGGCGCGGGTGGCGGCGGTCGCGGCCCGGGCCGCCGCCGCGCCGCGCCGGCCGCGCACCACCGCGCTGGGCGTGCTGGCGAGCGCTGGCACGCTGACGCTGCCGCCGCCGCGGCGCGCGGCGCCCCCGACGCCGCCGATCACGCCGGTCGGCGCCGCGGTGCTGGTGGTCGAGGCCGATCCGGCTGTGCGCGCGGCCTACGCCGCGGCGATCACCGCCGCCGACCTGCGGGTCGTCACCGCGGCGAGCGGCGAGGCGGCCCTCGCGCGGCTGGGCGCCGGCGGCGTCGACGTGGTCGTCACCGAGCTCGCGCTGCCCGACCTCGACGGCCTCGAGCTCGTGCGCCGCGGCCGCGCCGACGATCCCGATCTCGCGGTGCTGGTGATCACCGGCACACCGACCGCCGAGTCGGCGGCGCGCGCCGTCAACAGCGGCGCCGCCGGCTACCTGGTCAAGCCGTTCCCGCTGCCCGAGCTGACGCGCGCGGTCGCGCAGGCCGCGGCGGCCACCGAGGTGGCGCGGCTGCGCCGGACGCTGCTCGCCACGCGGCTCGGCACCGACGAGCTGCTCGCCGATCTCGCCGCGACCCGGCGCCGCTTCGCCGCCGCGATGGCGTCGTTGCGGGTGGCGTTCCAGCCGGTGGTGCGGGCCCACGATCACTCGATCTACGGCTTCGAGGCGCTGTTGCGCTGCGACGAGCCGACGCTGCCGACGCCGCCCAAGGTGCTGGCCGCCGCCGCGGTGCTGGGCCGGTCGGTCGAGCTCGGCCGCGGCGTGCGCGCCGAGGTCGCGCGCGCGATCGCGCTGCACCCCGATCGGCGCGAGGCGATCTTCGTCAACCTGCAGGCCGACGAGCTGCGCGGCGGGCACCTGCGCGCCGCCGCCGAGCCGCTGGCCCGCGACGCGGCGCGGATCGTCTTCGAGCTGAGCGAGCGCGAGGCGCTGGCGCTCGACGCGGCGATCGAGGACGAGGTGCGCGCGCTGCGCGCCGTCGGCTTCCGGTTCGCGCTCGAACATCTCGGCGAGGGCGCCGGCGGGCTGTCCAGCCTGACCGCGCTCGAGCCCGACATCGCCAAGCTCGACGTCTCGCTGGTCCGCAGCGCGCCGCGCTCGCCGCTGTCGCGCGCCATCCTCGGCTCGCTGATCAACGTCTGTCGCCGCGCCGGCATCACCACCGTCGCCGTCGGCGCCGAGACCGCCGACGAGGTCGACCTGCTCACCGACCTCGGCGTCGACCTGATCCAGGGCTTCTACTTCGCCCACCCCGGCCCCGCGTTCCCGCCGGTGCCAGGCGGCTGAGGCGGGGACGAGGTCCGACCGCGGTCGGGACGCTGACTGGAGCCGATGCGCGGGTATGATCCGCGGACCTACGGTTTACGAAACCGTTGGCCTACGCCCGTGTCGCTCTGCATGTCGTTGATGGCGTTCATGATTCCTGGGCTACAGTCCGGACTGTAGCTCGCGGTGTAGCTCGCACTGTAGCTCGGCATGTAGCTCGCCCCGCCACCGTCGACGATTTGTTCGGCGGCGCGCGCGTCGGCTGCGAGCGCGGGCCGCGTCGTCGCTGGCTGCGCGGGCAGCGGTAGCTGGAGCTTCGCCAGCTCGGCGCAGATCGTCGGCCACGGGAACGACGTGTAGAGGCCGATGATGTCGCTGTCGCCGGGGTGCGTGAGCGGGCGCAGCACTTCAGCGCGCCCGCCGTCCACGCGGGCCAGCGTGACGAACGTGCGGCGCAGGTCGTGGCCGCGGCGCGGGCGCAGCCCGATCAGCGCCAGGTCGCGGTGGAACACCTTGAGCGTGTCGGCCGGCTTGCGGATCTGGTTGCGCTCGGTGGGCAGCACCAGGTCATCGGGCTCGGGCGCGCGGCCGTACTTGCCTGCCCAGCCGTCGGCCTTCCATGCGTCGA
>Ga0268298_10006876_pt1 | contig 10204 bp, 3 predicted proteins | sample WWTPWeurt_MetaG_FD_194462 | JGI IMG/M metagenome (GOLD analysis project Ga0268298, IMG submission 194462) | Activated sludge microbial communities from WWTP in Nijmegen, Gelderland, Netherland - WWTP Weurt | ecosystem: Engineered > WWTP > Aerobic digester > Activated sludge | place: Netherlands... | reverse complement strand
CACATAACCATACGAGCTGATCTTTTCGACCTTTTCCACCACCTCTTTCTCGGTGTGGGAAGAAAGAAAGATGATCGGGATATCCCATTCCTTCAAGATCTCACTGGCAGCCTGGGGGCCATCCAACCCGGGACCCAGGTTGATGTCCATCAAAATCAGGTCGATCCTGGCGCCATCCTGGCGCACCAGGTCCACCGTGCTCTCGCCATCCCCCGCCAGCAGGACGCTGTAGCCCTCTCTTTCCAGCAGCCTTTGCTCCGAGAGGGCAATCAGGGCTTCATCTTCCACCAGCAGGATTGTTTGTGCGGATTGATTGGTCATTATTTTTTCCCGTCTGTGAGCATGAGAAGGACGATATCATACGGCGCCAGTAGGAGGGTGTTTTGTTTCAACCCCGTGTCGGAAAGGCTGAAGATCAGCTCGGGTAGGGCGTCGGCGTCTTGCAAGCCGCCCTGTGCGGCAGCCGCGGCGCGCCAATGAAAGCGGCGGGGCTGCGGGGAGAAATTCAGCGTCACCAGCACCCGCTGCCCGGCATTCCAGCGCAAAAAGGCCAGAATATGGCGCGAATGTTCGTGGAGCATGGCCTGCTCGCCATCCGCCAGGCACGGGTAAGCCCGCCGCAGCTGGATCAGCCGGCGGTGGAAGTTGAGCAGCGATTTTGGGTCGTTCGCCTGGTCGGCGGTGTTGACCCCCTGGGAGTAATTGGGGTTTACGGGCAGCCAGGGCCGGATATCGGCCGGGCAAAAGCCGCCCTGGGGGGCGTTGTGCCAGTGCATCGGCGTGCGGCCTTTGTCGCGGGTGGCGCTGACGGCATGCGCCAGGGCCGCCTCGTGCGAAAGCTGGAGCAGACTGCAGTCGGTGGTGTAGAGCCAATTGGCGGTCACGTCCCGGATATCCTCGATCCGCTCCAAAATCAGGTGGTCCATCCCGATCTCATCGCCATTATAAAGGAAAGGTGTGCCGCGCAGGGTCAGCAGGGCGGCGGTGTGCAGGCGGGCCTGTGCCTGGGCTTCCTCCGGTCTAAAATGGCTGATGTAGTGCCCGGTGTCATGGTTGCCCAGGGTGTTGCAGGGCCAGGCGTTCACTTTGGCCAGATCGCTCAGCCGTTCGGCCTGGTTTCTGCGGACGGCTGCCGGGCGGAACGGGATCTTGCGCATCAGGGGAAAATTGAAAACCAGGTCCAGCTCATCGTTTCCATTCCCGTGGAAGGCAATTTTTTCATCCTCACCGACCAGCATCCTGTCGCCGGGGAATTCATCCATCACCAGGCGCAGTTCTTTCATCAGCTCATGCAGGCCCGGCTGTGAAAACTGGTGCTCAAAGGTTTTGGCCCACAATTTGCGAATTTTGGCCCTGCTGAGCGGTTTCTCGGCTCTGTCCAGGGCGCGCAGTTGGGCCAGATCATAACCCGAGGTGCTGTCTGGCAGGTCCTGGCGCTCAAAGGTGGAGGCGATCGCATCCAGCCGGAAGCCATCCACCCCCAGCCGCAGCCAGAAACGCACCGCCTCCCACATCGCCGCCTTCACCTCCGGGTTGCGCCAGTTCAAGTCGGGCTGTTCTTTGAGGAAGTGGTGATAGTAATACTGCCCGGTCTGGGCGTCAAATTCCCAGGCCGATCCATCAAATAATGAAGACCAGTTGTTGGGCGGGCCGCCGTTCTTGCCATCCCGCCAGATATACCAGTCGCGCTTTGAGTTGTGGCGGCTGGCGCGAGATTCCAAAAACCAGGGATGCAGGTGCGAGGTGTGGTTCAGCACCAGATCCAATATCACCCGGATGCTGCGGGCATGGGCAGCCTGCAGGAAAACTTCAAAATCCTGGAGTGTGCCATATTCGGGCGCTACCCCGCAGTAATCGGTCACATCGTAGCCACAGTCATACTGCGGCGAGGGAAAATGGGGCGAGAGCCAGATGGCATCCACCCCCAGCTCCTGCAAGTAGTCCAGCTTGCTGGTGATGCCGGGGAAGTCGCCGATCCCATCGCCGTTTCCGTCTGCAAAACTGCGCGGGTAGATCTGGTAAAAAACAGCTTTTTGCCACCATTTCAGCGTCATTTTCTTGCTTCCATTCACTTTGGTTTAAACTAGCAGAGTGTCAAGCATCAATCTATAATTAGTTTTGGGCGCAAAGCGCCTAAAAAAAATTATATAATCATCTTGAAGTTTATCTGTTAAAGCCCATTTAATCCAGTCCATTTCGGCAGCCGCAGGGCTTTAACAAAGTAGTGGTTTGGGGGTGTGAAAAGTGGCAAAGCCACTTTTCACACCCCCAAATCTACTTTTTTAGCTGGGCTTTCGACTTTATTAAAGCCCTGGGCAGCCTGGAGCAGTTGGTTTTATTTTGCGGACGAAGCCCGCAAAATAAAAAAACCTGTTTAATAACTTTATTAATCCGGTTAAACAATGTATAATCGCAACTTATTATTTTCTGTACGTCACGTGCGTATGGGGTGCTGTGGATGGCTCTGAGCCGCCCACAGCACCCCATACCCGCATTTTAGCCCTCATCCTTGAGCTGGCGGCAGGAGCATTAAAAATGGTTCCTCTCAGCACCCCATTTGGTTGAGATGGTACTAAAAAATGAACAATTTTGTTCATATTTTTCTCTAAATAGGATTATGGAAAATGAGTGGAATTTACGCTTCCTATCTTTCGCCCAAAGTAACTGCTCAACCTCACTGCGACAAGGGCGGCTGCGGGGTTTATGCCAGCGAAAAAATTTACAAGGATGAGCTGATTGTGCTCTGGGGCGGGCGGATTTTGATGGAGGATGAGGTGGATCCAGACATGCCCAACTTCACCCAGCGAATTCTGCAAATCGAAGAGGGCCTGTACCTGGAAACCCCTGAAAATCTGGAGCCATCGGATTGTTTTAACCATTCCTGCAATCCCAATGCCGGAATGACCGGGCAAATTGGCCTGGCTGCCATGCGCGAGATCGATCCGGGTGAGGAAATCTGTTTCGACTATGCCATGTGCGACGGTTCGAATTACGACGAGTTCGACTGCTCTTGCGGTGAAGAGACCTGTCGGGGCAAGGTTACTGGCAGCGATTGGAGCATTCCGGAGCTGTGGGCGCGCTATGCCGGCTATTTTTCACCCTATTTGCAGCGCCGGATTGACTTCATCCACAGGCAGTCCAGCCTGGAAGATGCCATCTCGCTGCGCGAACCAGACCGAATAGGCTACCGGGCATGAGGTAAACGATGAAACCCAGTATTCAACTTCAGGTGATCGCTTTCGAGATTTTTGGCGGCTTCTTGATCCTGGCATCGCTCTGGCTGGACGAGGTCCTTAATATCCACGACCTGTTTTTGCAGTCTCTCAACCTGAGCCGGGAGATGGACGAGCTGATCCTTGAGACTGGCCTTTCGATACTTGGGATCCTTATTATGGTCTCGGGGACCCTGATTCTCTTTGTGCGCCTGCGCAAACTCGAGTCGTACATCGTCATGTGCGCCTGGTGCCGCAAGGTCAAGCTGGATGGCAATTGGATTTCCTTTGAAGATTACCTGGTGCAAAAGCAAAACACCGAAACCAGCCACGGGATCTGTTCCACCTGCGCCGAAGAACAGATCCGCAAATATGAAGGCCGGCCCAAAAAGTAAGCCCAAACCATGGGGGTTGGCGGCTTCTCGATAACGGGAAATGTCGGCTTTTTTTGGGCAAAGCCCACAGAAAACAGCCAACTTTCCCCGTTTATTGAGCCAAAAGACATTTTGGCCAAATTTTTCACGTCTGTTTTATAGACATTTCGATCTGCCGCTGGCATAATGCAGAAAGTGGCAAGTCGGATAATTTTTTACGCAGCTTCCAGTTGGGGGTCAACTATTCTGGAAGCGCGCCTGGCGGTATAGCATGTCTGGTTCAGACGCCCCAGGTGCAGTCAGCAGACCTTCCGGCAGTTCAGCCCCTGAGAAAAATCGACCCTGTTTTGGAGACCAACTATGAAGATTCGTTTCATGCGGAATAGTTTATTAAGCGGCCTGGCTGTCATCCTTATGCTGGCAGGCGGCCAGGCTGCCCTGGCGGCCCGTCCGGAAAGCGCCCAGACCCTCGCCGGGTTGACCTTCAGCGTGGACAGCGCCCTGGATGCCCAGGATGCCACCCCCGGAGATGGACTCTGCAAGGCCGCCAGCGGTAAATGCACCCTGCGGGCTGCGATCATGGAGGCAAACGCCACCCCGGTCACCGACACCATCCATCTGCCGGCGGGGGCTTTCACCCTGACCCTGACAGGCGCCGGCGAAAACGCCGCCCTGACAGGCGACCTGGACATCAGTACCCCGCTGGTCCTGACCGGTGCCGGCGCCGGGCTCTCCACCATTAACGGCGGCGCCCTCGATCGGGTGATTGAAGTAAACAGCGCCCAGCGGGTGGTCATTTCGCAGCTGGGCGTCACCAATGGCAGCGCCGCGGCTTATCCTGCCGAAAAAGCTGCCGGGATCTATCTTTACCGCGGCCTGCTGACACTGACCGACCTGACGATCCAGGCCAACCTGGGTGCAGGCCTGATTGGCGACGGCCGGATGATGGGCAGCAACCAGCTCAATCTCAACGCTGTTCAGTTCATTCAAAACACCAACCCGACTGGCACCGGCGGCGGGCTGGGGGTATACAACCTCTTCGGTCAGGTCGAGATTAACGACAGCCAGTTCATCAGCAACACCGCCAGCTTTGGCGGCGGGCTGCACATCGGCGATCTGAACACCCTGACGATGCTTGATTCAGAGATCCGGGGCAACTCGGCCTCACAGGGCGGCGGCCTTTTCAACTCCGGCGGCCTGGTCAGCCTGACCAACACCCACATCACCGCCAACCAGGCCCTGACCCGGGGCGGCGGCATTTACAACGCCTACGACTACGCCAGCCTGAACCTTATCAATGTTTATTTGGCCGAAAACACAGCCCAATCGGGCGGCGGGCTTTACAATACGGTTGACAGTCAGGCAAATATCGTCAGTTCGTTCATTCTGAGCAACGCCGCCAGCAACGATGGCGGCGGGATTGCCGTTTATGGCTTCAAAGATCCGTCCACTTTTTACACCGGCGGCCGTTTGGCCATGACCGATACCCTGCTGTCTGGCAACACCTCCAATTCGGGCGGGGGCGCCGGGCTTAACCTCTATTTTGCCACAGTGCGCCTGGTAAACTCCACCGTTCAATCCAACCAGTCCACCTATGGGGCCGGCGGGGCGCTTCTGGCGCTCCACAGCGTCATCACCATCAGCCAGAGTACGGTTGACCACAACACCTCCACCTGGGGCCTGATCGGCGGCATGCGGCTCAACTCCCTTTCCACCCTCACGCTGGAGAGCAGCACCATCAGCAGCAATTCCGGCCAGGGAATCTACAGCACGGCTTCCAGCCTGCACCTGCTCAACACCACCCTCAGCGCCAACCCGCTCAGCACCTGCCAGGACACGCTGCAGGCCGAAAGCAGCACCCTCGAAGCCTTTAACCTGCGCTGTGCGGATAACAGCCCGGTCTTTACCAACACCATCGTCACCGCCGGGGCGGCCAGCCCTGCCCTGGAATGCCCGCTGGGCGGGACGATCCTATCCGGTGGCTACAACCTGATTGAATCCAACACGGGCTGCACGTTTACCCCGGCCGCCAGCGATCTCACCGCGGCGCCTGCCGGGCTGGGTCCGCTGCAGCACAACGGCAGCCAGCAGGCCACGCGCAAGCCGCAGCCCGGTTCGCCAGCCCTCGATTCCGGCAGCGCCGCCGTCTGCCCGGCCCAGGATGGCCGCGGCCGGCTGCGCCCGCAGGATGGCGATGCGGATGGCGCAGCAGTCTGTGACCGGGGGGCTGTCGAAGTGGACACCCCGCCGGCCGTCCACATGGAGCTGGTGGGCCAGTTGGGCGGGGATGCCCGCGCTCTGGCCGTCCAGGGCATCCATGCCTATCTGGCCGTTGGGCCGCGCCTGAATGTGTATGATGTCTCCAACCCGGCCAACCCAACCCTGGCGGGTGTTTCCGCTCCGCTGCCTGGGATCATTTATGACCTGGCTGTTTCTGGCAGTTATGCCTATCTTGCAGCCGGCCGCGCCGGTCTGCGGATTTTTGACATCAGCAGCCCGGCCAACCCGCTGGAAGTGGGGGCGCTGCTGACCGGGGATGAAGTTGTGCAGGTGGCGCTGATCGGCGGCGATGTATATTTGCTTCAACGCGGTGAAATAGGCGGCGGTTTGATGGTGGTCGATGTATCCCAGCCCAGCGCCCCGCTCGAAATAGGTTACCTCCCGGCTGCCGGCCTGTTTGATTTTGCACCGTTAGGGCCGTATGTTTATCTGAATACCATGCAGACGGTGCAGGTGGTGGACTTTTCACAGCCCGCCGAACCAGCAGTTATCGGCTTGCTGAACACTGCCGGCGTTTCAGAAATCGAATCCGGTACAGATGGCTTCTATCTTTACAGCCATTGGACTGGTCTGCAGGTCTTCAGCGCCCTCAATGCTCAGCGACCGGTTGAACTGGGCGAGTTTTATTACCCCCACGGCCGGGTTACGGCTGCGTTTCCTGGCGGGGTGGCGGTTCTGGGCGCAGACACCCTGGCTCTCTTTGACACCAGCGACCCGGCTGCCCCGCACATCGTCGGCAGCCATGCGGTTCCCAACCAGACCGAGGACATAGTCATCGTGAACGACACGGTCTATCTGGCCTATAACCAGGCCGGTCAGGCGGGGCTGCAAATTATCAGCGGCGGTGCAGCGCCAGCCGGCCCAAGCGTGATTGGCGTCAGCCAGCCCACTCAAGCCGGTTGGTTCATGGCGTTGGCGGGCAGCCGCCTGTATGTGTCTGAGGGCGTGTCTGGCGATCTGCTGATTCAATCCACCGCCCCCGGTCAGACCCCTACCCTGCTTGGAACGTATGATGTCCCCGGCTACGCCCGCGGGATTGCCGCCTCTGGCAGCTATGCTTACCTGCTCGAAAACACCAACAACGGCTCTGGCAGCGCCCTGCGGATTGTGAATGTGGCCAACCCGGCCAGCCCGTTCAGCGTCAGCCTGACTGCCCTGCCCGACGACACTGCCAAAATTGTGTATGCCTCTGGCTATGTCTATGCTGTGGGCAAAGCCTTTGGGCTCCAGATCTATCAGGTCAGCACGCCCCAGACGCCGGTTCTGGCTGGAGATTATGTCCTCTCCTCCCATGTAAGCGCTCTGGCGATCAGCGGGAATTATGCCTACCTGGGTGAATCTGCCTACCTGGATGCCGGGATTATGAAAGGCAGCGGCGTGCTGCGGATTATGGACATCACCAACAAGGCCAACCCGCTGGAAGTCAGCTCGATGAACCTGGGGACACACATCGACGCCCTGGCGGTGGCCGGCGGCTATGCCTATGTATCGGTCGACGCCGACCGGCTGAAGGTGGTCAATGTCAGCAATCCGGCCGACCCTGCCCTGGTTTCTTCCCTGTCCGTTTCCAGCATCCGCGGTTTGACGATCCAGGCCGGGTATGCTTACCTGGCCAGCGACGATTTCGGGAACGGCGGTCTGCGGATTGTGGACCTGGCCAACCCGGCCGCCCTGCTGGAAGTGGGCGCCTTTGGTACGGTGGCTGGCATGGATGTGGCCCTGGATGGGGCTCAGGTTTATGTTTTGGGTTGGGATGCTTCGGCTTCTTCGCTCTGGACGATAGAGATCAGCGACCCGGCCAACCTTGGTTTCAGCGGCAGCGCAGCAGTTGAGCGCATCTCGAACCTCGCCAATCTCGATCTGAGTGGGACGGCGGTCATCGCCAGCCCGGCCGATGCCTGGCCGCAGAATTATTTCCACCTGGTGGACAGCGCCGACCCGGCGGACCTGCAGCCAGTATCCAGCCAGATGGTCCAGCCCCAGGTGCGTGACCTGATCCTGACGGACGGGATGGCGTACGTGGTGGAGAAAGACGGCCTGCGGATTTTCAGCCTGGCCAACCCATCCGCCCCCAGCCAGACCGGCTACCTGGCCGGCGTCTGGCATTCCGGCAGCCACGTTGCCAGCCTGGCTGGCAGCCGCCTTTACCTGGGCGGTTTGAATAGCCTCGATGTGGTCGATGTCAGCAATCCGGCCGCCCCGCTCTTGAAAAAGAGCCTCGTGCTGAGCGGCCAGGTCAGCGCCGCCGCCAGCACCGAAACCCGCCTGTATCTTGTTGCTGGCAGCACCCTCAAAATCTATGATCTCAGTCAGCCTGATAATCCTGCCCTCCTGGGCAGTCTGGCCCTGCCCGGCCCAGTCTCCGACCTGGCCGTCAGTGGCAGTCACCTCTTTGCCGCCCTGCCCGGGGTTTGGGGTGGGGGCGTTCTGACCGGCGCCGGTTTAAAGGTTGTGGATATCAGCGACCCGGCCAACCTGGCCTTGATGGGCGGCTTTGCCACCCACGAGCCGGCCCAGGGCCTGGCCGTGAATGAGCCTTTTGTCTACCTGGCGGCTGGCGAACTGGTTGTTCTGGATGTGCACGACCCGGCCAACCCGACAGAGGCCGGCAGCTTCCGCCTGTACGGCTTCGCGGGTCAACTGGCCGTTCGCAACGGCTATATCTACCAGACCGACTCGGCCGGCGGCCTGCTGGCCCTGCGCCACACCCCCGTCACGCCCCTCAGCCCCGCCGCCCCGGCCAGCCTGGCCTCTTCGGATGGGCGGGTGGCGGTCCAATTCCCGGCCGGCGCCCTGCCCGGCAGCGGGCTGGTCACCTTCACCCCCCAGAGCGCCCCCCAGCCGGCCCTGGGCTACCTGGCCTTTGGCGGGATCAGCTTTAAGCTGGACGCCGTGGACGGCGCCGGAAGCCCCCTGACCCAGTTCGCCAAACCTTTCACCGTCACCCTGACCTATACCGACACCGACCTGACCGGCCTGGATGCCGCCAGCCTGCTCCTTTACCGCTGGGACCCGGACACCCAGAGCTGGCTGGACGCCGCTGAGACCTGCGCCCCCGCCTCCACTTACCTGCGCAGCCCCGCCCAGCACACCATCCAGGTGGCCATCTGCCACCTGACCGAGTTTGCCCTGCTGTCGCCCAGCGCGGCTGCCTCGCTCGCCAGCAGTGTTGACCTGCAGGGCCGTGCCGCCCCACCCAGCCCCAGTTGGGTTACCAGTCTGCGGGTCAGCCTGACCCCGCTGGGCTCGACTCAGCCGGTCTACACCGCCACCGTCACCACCGATGCCAGCGGCGGCTTCACCCTCAGCGGCCTGCCGGCTGGCAGCTATACCGCCACGGTCAAAAGCCCGCACAGCCTGCAGAATGCCCTGCCCGTGACCCTGCACGGGGGCATTAACCCAATTGACTTTGGCGTGCTGCGCGAAGGCGATTCGAACGACGATAATTTTGTGACCCTGCAGGATTTCTCGATCCTGGTGCCAGCCTTCAACACCTGCCAGGGCGACCCGGGCTACGACAGCCGCCCCGATTTTAACGAGGACGACTGTGTGGTCTTGAATGATTTCTCGCTGCTGGCGACCAACTTTGGCGCCCAGGGTTCGGACCAGCCCCTGGTCTCGGCCCAGCCCGCCCAACCTGCCGCCGGCCAGCGCAAAGCCTCGGCCCCGCATGCCCCCACCGCCGCCAACCTGACCCTCAAACCCGCCAGCCGCTCGCTGACGGTCGGTGCCACCTTCACCATGACCGTCATGGTGGATGCCGGCGCCTCGCAGGCTGATGGGGCAGCCGCTTACCTTAACTTTGACCCCGCCCTGTTGAAGGTCCTCAGCATGACCCCTGGAGACAGTTTGTCGACGGTTCTTTACAACCAGTTCAACAACACCACCGGCCGGATCGATTTCGCTGCCGGCAAACTCACACCGCCCAACCCATCCGGCAGTTTTGAGCTCGTTACGATCACCTTCCAGGCCCTGGCCCAGCCCGGAACCTCCAATCTGACCTTTAACAGTGTCATGCCGCGCAAGTCGGATGTCACGCTCAGCGGTATCTCGATCCTTGGCAGCACCACCTCGGGCTCAGTGGAGGTCAGGGCCTCAAAGCTGTACATGGCTTTGATGAGCGCTGCGCAATACGTCGCCCCCACGCCTACGCCCACCGCGACCGCCACCCGGACCAACACCGCCACAGCCACCCACACGGCCACCTCAACCGGTACACTGGTGCCCACCAACACCCCGACCCAGACCCCGACGGCCACAAAGACCAATACACCGACCGTGACCCCCACCCCCACTCATACTTTCACGCCCACGGCGACGAAGACCAATACCCCTACG
>Ga0268298_10006875_pt1 | contig 10205 bp, 2 predicted proteins | sample WWTPWeurt_MetaG_FD_194462 | JGI IMG/M metagenome (GOLD analysis project Ga0268298, IMG submission 194462) | Activated sludge microbial communities from WWTP in Nijmegen, Gelderland, Netherland - WWTP Weurt | ecosystem: Engineered > WWTP > Aerobic digester > Activated sludge | place: Netherlands... | reverse complement strand
CGACAGCGAGATAAGGTCCAAATACTGCTGTGCCTCCTTCAAAATAGATCTTTTCATCTGGCCCTATGATTGGAGCTAATTCTTCTTCGACTCCGAATGTGCCTCGTAAATATATCACCGTCTTACTATTCCGAATGCTATCCTGATTCCTATTAGATAGATCCATCTGATAAACAGCGTCTCCTCCACTGACATACAGCTTACTATTGTCCGATGAAAACTCACACCAATAAACATCTTCTTGATTTGTAGATCGATCCATCACCTCTACACCATTACTGATGATCCCAGTGGCAGGATCAAACTGATGGATTTCTATATAATGCACACCTGTGACTTCTGCTAATGTGGAGCCATCGTGTGAGACCTTGATATGGCCATAAGTGCCCACGGCTCCAAAATCATTGTGATAAACACCTGAATATCCTGTCCATACTGGCGCTGCGGACAAGCCCTGATCTGTGAGCAACCAAACACTATACTGTTCATCTGTGGCTCTCTGTCCTATGACCCACCAGTCCTTGCCATTACAATGTCGCGCGGCGGTGACGCGCTCACCACTATAGGCGAGTATCTTTCTATCTTTCTGGCTCCCTTTGATCAGTCCCTTCCCCCCATTCGCCAATACATTGATGACTGTATGGTGCAAATACTCTATTCGTCCAGTGCGATCATTCGTCTCTGGTTGAAACAAATGGTAGAGAGAGTCATTTCCCGGTTGGGGAAGAAGCAGGGTCATGACACTAGAGCTTCCATACCAAAACCAATGCATACTAAAGTGATTTTTATTATAGAGTTCTAATCCATTCTCGTACAATAAGAGATTGCCATTTCTATCACAAATACTGGTATGTCCTTCTCCTAGTCTTGCCTGAAAATAGCTGATAGTATCTGGTCTGCCTTGATTCCAATCCAAGCCACTATAGCCCATATACCAGATATTCGTCTCTTTGCCACTGGGGCAAGTGTCGATACAGGTCTCTTCCACTCTCACACACACAGTCACGATACTATCACAATACTTAGGGTAGTGCAGTGTGATATCGAAACAGCTATCTCTCTGTAGATTCTTGAGATGGATAGTATCGCCTGTCTTCTGTCCACGGATGCTATAGTCTGTGGCATTGCTCTCGAAGATCATGGAGGCATCTTGCCCCTTGCAGACGACTGTATCTAGTCTGGTCCATCGGAACTCGATATCACAGGCGCATGGACTCACTGTCACCCAAGCTGTATCGGTGCGGAAGCCACAGCGCGCAGGATAGCTCGCTGCGATGCGATAGACTCCTGGCTGACCGAAATAGACATCTATCGTATCCCCTTGATGTGATCTCAGCTCTGCACCATCAAGCACAGTCCACTGCGTCGCCTCATGAGCACAGGCATCCGTGAGTCGGAATCTCAGTACAGTATCTGGACAGCTGTGCAGAGGCCCATAGATATACGCCTTGTAGGGGAACTGCATCCCTGAGGGAAATAGTATCGATCCAAAATTACTAAAATAAGGCATCTTCAGTCCCTTGCGTTCGAACTGACAGGCTACACCCTTCTCGTTGGGCTTATGCACGACAGCGAGATAGGGTCCAAATACTGCTGTGCCTCCTTCAAAATAGATCTTCTCATCGGGTCCTATGATTGGAGCTAGAAAATTTTCAACCCCGAATGTGCCTCGTAAATAAATCACCGTCTTACTGTTCCGAATGCTATCCTGATTCCTATTGGACAGATCCATCTGATAGACAGCGTCTCCTCCACTCACATACAGCTTGCTATTGTCCGATGAAAACTCGCAGAAGTATATGTCTTCTTGATTGGTGGATCGATCCATGACTTCCATCCCATTACTGATGACGCCGGTGGCAGGATCAAATTGATGTATCTCTATATAATGGCTTCCGGTGACTTCTGCTAATGTGGAGCCGTCGTGAGAGACCTTGATATGTCCATAAGTACCCACGGCTCCAAAATCATTGTGATAGACCCCCGAATATCCCGTCCAAACCGGAGCTGCGGACAAGCCCTGATCGGTGAGCAGCCATACACTGTACTGCTCGTCTGTGGCTCTCTGTCCTATGACCCACCAGTCCTTGCCATTGCAATGTCGAGCGGCTGTAATACGCTCACCACTGTAAGCGAGTATCTTTCTGTCTCTCTGACTCCCCTTGATCAGTCCCTTCCCCCCATTCGCCAAGATATTGATGACCGTATGGTATAAATACTCCGTTTTGCCTGTACGAGAATTTGTCTCCGGTTGGAACAAATGGTAGAGTGAGTCATTGCCCGGTTGGGGCAAGAGCAGGGTCATGACACTTGAGCCACCGTACCAGAACCAATGCATTCTGAAGTGATTTTTATTGTAAAGTTCTAAACCATTCTCATACAATAAGAGATTTCCATCTCGGTCGCAGATGCTGGTATGACCTTCTCCTACACGATACTGAAAATAACTGATGGTGTCCGGTCGGCCCTGATTCCAATCCAAGCCACTATAGCCCATATACCAGATATTCGTCTCTTTGCCACTGGGGCAACTGTCCTGTGCAGTGATTTTGGAAGGTGAACATGCAGAGTACAATGTAGTCTTAGCGGATACAGCATCCTTTATACTACAAGTCTGTGTACTGTCAAGAGGTCGCAATGAACAGCTAAAACTAGGGCTAGGGCTTGCTGTATGAATCAAATTCTTGGTGATGACCCCAATCCATAGGACGCAGCCTATCAGACTCAAGAGCCTGACCGGACTTGTATTAGGATTAATCTTGGAATTCATACTGATTCACTAATCGCTGATTTAGATCCGTTGTATAGCTGTTCACTACAAATCTAATTCCATTGTGTTGAATATGAGCTGAATTCGCTTAAATATTTTCAATTTAACTGAGATTTAAGTAGTTTTTCTTCATTTTTTAAAAATAATTAACGAATTCTTTGGCATTCAGCTCTTTTTGCTTACTTTTGCTTTAAGAATATCCACACACTCATACTCCTATTTTTTTTCATTCCTGATGTATAGCACATATCATTGATTGCTAAACTCATTTCTCAAAGGATGTTTTCATTTGTGACCTGCTCCATGCTCTAAAGAAATTCAATTTTATTAACACATTAAAATTTTTACAAGATGAAAAGATTCTTCTCTCTTACTACTTTGCTTGTTTTAATCACTACCGGATTGAATGACAGCCATGCTCAAGGGATCATAGGGCCAATCAGCCCCTGTAACCACAGCCAGACCAGTTACACGGTTGACATGTCGAGCCTTCCCAGTAATAAAAACTACTCACTCAAGTGGTCACTCCAACTGAATAAAGGAACGATAATCAAAGATAATATCGACCCTTGCGAAGTCATGTGGAATACCTCAGGAGCTGATACCTTATCGTAAAAATAACAGCTACTCAATTCACTCCTGTAGAATATAAACTCGGCATCCAGGTCAATCAAATGGAGGATTTTAAGATTGAGCTAAGTCCAATATATTCATGTCCATATCGAAGTGATATTCATATACCTTCCATATGTGTCAATGATACAATTACCGCAAGTACTATATCCGGCAACGACTATGATTACATTTGGGTATATGATGGCATGCTGATCGGGACTAACTCATCAGTGAAATTCACAAGAAGCACAGCACAGCTAAAAAACCTCTGCCTGCAAGTGACCCATAAAGTCAACAAATGTATTTTTTCTCAATGTATCCCTTTGCAATTTGTTGAAAAACCAATGGCAAAAATTGAACTGATAGACTCCTTTCACCAGCCCCTTATTATCTGTAAAAATGAAGAGATTAGATTCAAAAATAAGTTCATCAATTCACACAGTGCGCAATATGAATGGCAGATTCTTAAAGCGAATCAAATCCTAGCGCGATATTATACTAATGAAATCAGCCATAGATTCACTGTTTCCGGGGAAATCAAAGTAAAACTAATCATCACAAACTGCGCTCAATGTGTGCAGATAGATGAAATGAACCTGACCGTGGAAGACAAAAGAGCCATACTCATCTCGTGTCCTAGCGTGGTATGTCAAGACAGTCAGAAAATAGTGCGTTATACTGCTATGGACAGCTGCTCACAGTTTACATGGCAAGTGATCAATGGTCAAATCGTGGCGCAACAAGGGAATACACTCGACGTCATTTGGTCAGAATATCCTCCCGATGGATTTGGCTACGTCATCCTTGATGCGAGTGCATGTGATAGTACTGTCTGTTCTCAAAGAACCATAGTCAAAGTGCCTATCTTACCGACAAAAGGCGTCGATATAGTTGGACCAAAATTGCTCTGCAATCCTGGTCGCGCTACTTATATGATGCCAAAGTGGCCCGGCGCCATGTATTATTGGTCGGTGAGCCCTATGGATTCGGTGCATATAATCAATTCTGGTGCCAATCTTTCGATTGTCAATATTGACTTCTTAAAAGCAGGAAACTACACCATCTCTGTAAGAGTAGAACATCCCTTGGCGGAATGCAGCTTCACCAAAGAATTGGATGTACTGGTGACTCTATTATCTATTGAGCATCGCGATACATTCTGCTTAGACGAAACCAAATCGTTTGAACTTACAGGACTGCTAAATAGTCCTTATGAAATCATTTGGACTATATACAATCCTCCATTTTCTAAAGCAACAAGTAACACCAGATTATTAGATATCCAAGCATTAGATTGGAAATACACCGGATCAAATACTATTTATGCTAAAGTTATGGATAAAAATGGATCGTGCGACGTCAGGAGCGATTTTTTGGTAATCAAACCACCCAAAGACTCCATCGCAGGTCCACGAATCATCTGTCCAGATAGTAGCTATCTCTATAGCTGCAATGATCCAGAAACAGAATGGGATGTCAGAGGTGGAGCAGTCATCCAATCGTCGCCTACTTCGAGAGAAATCCAATGGAATCCAAGTGGGCCTTATTTTATTAAATATAGAAGCAAATTGGCATTCTGTTATTCACATTGGGATAGTATCGAAATTCAATCGCACTTGAGCCAAGAAAGTGGTATTACAGGCCCTACAGAAGTATGTGAAGACAGTCGCAGCAGATACAAGGCAATGTACAGTCCAAAGGCCATCATACAATGGCTATCCCTACCAGATTCCATCGGATCTTTCCAACTCATCAACAATAATGAAATAGAAGTCTATTGGTTGGCATATAAAGACTCTACGGCTACGATAAGAATTCAAGTAAGTGACTGCGGCATGACATACTTTGATAGCCTCGTAGTACATATCAATAAGCGATCTAAAGCAATCATTACGGCTTTGAATTTGTGTCAAGGCAATGATGCAATGTTCTCGGTCAATGCCAATTCTTCAAGCTACCTCTGGGAATTTGGAGATGGAGAGACCAAGACGAGCAACACAAATGAAGCATCTCACCGATATAAAGAGCCTGGGATCTATACCGTAAGAGTCTATTGGGATAAAGGTGGTGATGACTGCATTCTAGGCAGCTATACTCTCAAGGAAATAGAGATCATCGCTACAGAATCACCGAGACTCAGCATGGTTAATCTGGATACGGGAGAAGACATGGGCTGCCTTACAGACGATCCTGTCAATGTGATCATTGTAGCATCGATGCCTCGCAGTCAGAATATAACGAGATATTCATGGTATGTGGGGGATTCATTGTATAGTGACACGGGTAGTACATTGACACTATACCATGCCTATCCAAGCTCACCGACTCTCTGCAATGATATAAAATGTATCCCGCATGGAGTGGATTGTCCTGGAGTAGGAAGCATAGCTGTCGCACCCTGCTCTATTTGTGACAGTGAATGTAGCCCTGATATCACGCAAATCTCTGCTAAATGTGCTAGAATAAATTTTGAAGGTCAATTCATCAATTGGGATGATTCATGTATCGTACCAGACCCTCCTATAGGAGATAAATCATTGAAAGGGGTTTGGCTTATCGATGGCCAAATAGTTAAAGAAATTAGAAGAAAAATTGATTTAGAAAGTCAACAATTTGAAGTACAAGAGGCTGGATGGCATACGCTAAGCCTCAAGGCATATATGCAGGGTGAATCGGATACCACTATAGTCTGTGGCGATACCATCGGCATATATCCCAAGGACGCACTGGGCAACTATCCTCAAGATACCTTCTGCGAGCTAAAAGTGGATACTAGCATCTTGGTCAAAACTGTGGCGAACTTTAAAGGCATCTTCTCATGCAACGGCGACCAATACAAGCTGCGACTCAAAGAGTCATTGAGCTATGTGCCTGGTCTATTTGACCCAAATATCTACCGATGGAAAAATACTGAGACAGATGTAGTACTCGGAGAGGGGAAAGAGATAGAGATCCTAGTAGATGGCGGTACTGAGATCATGGTCCTGCTCGAAGTCTTGGACACCAGCAATCCGAATCAAATTATCTCCTGTACCAAGGAGCAAAGTTTCCAAGCCCCAGACAAATTGTTGGCACCAATTATAATTCATAATCAAGTACTTTGTAATAAAGCTTTTTATGATTTTAAAATCGGCAATGATCTCAAAGATATTGTAGAGATACATTGGGACTTTGGTGATGGCTCAGAATCAAACCAATATCAACCCTCTAAATTATATGATAGCCCAAATACTTATATTATTAAAGTCACACTAGAAAACAAATACGGCTGTATAACAGAAAGCCAAGATACAATATTGGTGAAGCAAAATAGAATAAGTGGCTATATACTTATAGCACCGGATACTTGCAAAAATATACAATTGCTCTATTTTCAAAACACATCGCAGGATCCTGTTTCCAGCTATAAATGGAGCACGGGTTCTACTGATTCATTTACTTATGTGAATAAAGACGGTCAATATATGCTAGAAGTGACTAATCCAATAGGTTGCTACTATAAATTTTCAAGAACAATAAAGAATCAGTTACAATTAGCATTCTTGGATACGATCAAGGGACCGAAACAATTCTGTACAAATGGAGCCTTAGTTAAATACACATATCGAATAAATAGAGATACAAACCTATATAGATATGAATTCAGTATTGAAACTATACCTGCCACAATACCTATCACAAACTATTCGATGAACAATAGTTCAGGAACGATTACAATCACTTTGAATAATCTATTGGGCTATAAGGGCAGTTACTTAATCACAGTTCGGGCATTTAGAAAAGGGTCGAATATTCTATGTGACGAATTGGTGTATGAATTTAAAGCAAATGAAGCACAGATCCCTTATCCAAAAATTGACTCAACTTCGATTCAATGTGATCCATTTTCAGCCAGATTATATGATTCACTAGGAAGGAATATCATTTGGACTGATTTCAATATTACATCAAATGAAATTATTATCACAAAACCTGGTTTTATACAAACAAAACTAATAAGTATAGATGGTTGCATTTCGAACAAATCAATTTTATTAGATCCTTTACCCGATTTTTCATTTTTCTTATCGGGATGTTATGAAAGATGTGACACAACGATATACACCAATAAGCTCGTTATTCCAGGAAGTGCAGACACTAGAAAGTATAAAAAATGGGCATACATCCAAGACGACAATGTCATTTTATCAGGACAAAATAGTGTGGTAGGCGATCTTCATCTCGGTGTCGAAAACGAAGGAAAAATTTATCTTGTACTAGAAAATTATCTTGGATGTAAAGATACATCAGAAGCATTTTGTCTTGTGATAAAATACTGTCGTGATACTTTTGTCTGTGACTCATTACATATACTCTATGACAGTATAACTGTCATAAAAGATAGTATAAATTGCGTCAATGGCGAACAGTATTTCACCATAAAAGCCGAACTAGCGACCAATCCTATCACAGATATATGTGCGCCTAATCCAATCCTAATTACAAATGCAGTATGGACTAAACCGGTGCAAGCAAGAAGGAACGGAGGAAAATGGATCTTGGATCAAGGTCAATTTAAATTATCAAAAGAGCAATGCGAATCTGTAACTAAAGCCACAATAAAACTGTGCTACAATAACATTGAATGTGATGTTGATATACCATTTACATTAGATTGTACTGATGATTGTTTTGATTGCTCTGTTGTGCCTAACTTTAGTTGCCCACATATTTATATCCAACAAGTTAGTTTTGACTGTGCTAGTCAATCAGGCTTCTATACCATTAATGGTGAATTGGCGGCACCATCAGGATGGAGTATATGTAGTCCAAACCCAATAGAATTAGATAGTTTAGTTTGGGATGAATTACCTACAGTTACTCAAAATCCATTATATCCACAGTTGTTTACTATTACCGGAGGCAAGTTTAAAATTCCTTTGAACCAATGCACTGGAAGTCTAAAAGTCAGAATACGATTATGCAAAGGAGCGACAGTGTGTAAGAAGGAGTATGTCTGGCCATTTGCATGCTATGGTCAAGGTCAATGTTATGATGAGCAAGTTACAATCCAATTAAATGGTGAAGGACCTAGTATTAAAATGAATATAACTGGCATGGTGGATAATATATTGAATTGTAACCCAACGTATCCATATCTAAGAGCAGTATTGTATTATTGGCCTCAGTGTACACAAATGATAGCTCAAAAAACGATTACCAAACCACAGTATGGAGAAAGTTATAATTTTGATTTTACACTCTTTCCACCTATACAAACCTGTTATTGTGTAAGATTATTTTATTGCACTGCATTGATTGGGGGAAATTGTATTCCAGCATGTACATTTAATTCATGTAATGGTTATTATGGGGATTTAAGAACTGGAACAGATGGAAATATTAATACAAATATTACTTGTGTTGAAAACAATCCTATTGCAGGTTTAAACAGTTACAACTTTAATATAAACTATGGAGGAACAGGAACTGGTGTTATCATAGATAGTCTGAATATAATTACTAATAATATTTCAATCAATGGAATTTCTAAAACTAATGGTGAACTCAATGGCTCCTTTACATTACCAGATACCATTAGTAATATTAATTTCGAAATTTTTGTAGGGAATCAAAATTATTCCGAATCAACAGTAATTGTGTTAGGTAATAGTACTTTGCCTCCGTGCGGTCAAATCAGTAATCAGAGATCAAGAACAGTTTTTAATTATGATTTGCAAATTACTCCAAATCCAAGTAATGAAAGTACGATCGTAAATTACAAATACAACAAAGATTGTAAGAAATGTTATTTACGATTATTTAATTATTCAGGAGAAGAAATCACAATTAAAACCCCTTGTGATCTCAGCAACAAGTTAGAAATTAATACAAGTAAATACGCAGAAGGAATTTACGTAGTGGTGCTTGAAGAAGATGGAATTTTCAGGTCTATGGAAAGATTAGTTATCATGCGTTAGAAATAATTTCAATAACTACAATAATAAAGGCGAGGAATCCTCGCCTTTATCATTTCCTGAAATGGACATGAGTTCAATTATCCCAGATTCCGCATTAGGGAAAAAGAAGTTATTCTGTGGTCAGAATCCTACAGCTTAGCGTTAGAAAAAAAGTCATATGAAATTCGAGCTATCCTTTACAAATAAAGAGCTTACACCATGGCATGGATTGGTTTTTTTGAAGTAAATGTTAGACAAAATTGACTCTAGGGGGCAAGTTGAATCTCGCCATCCATTATCCGGTCAAAGTTCTCATATAGGTCATTGTGTTCCTGTATTCTTAGAGTCATTCGTAAGCAGAATTTGGTGTAGGGCCAAACGATTTTTGCATAAGGATTCACTAGTGCTGATCATGCTCTTACTAAAGTCTTTAATGAGAAGCAAGTTCAAGGTCAAGATGCATACCAGAGATATCTAAGCAAACTTGATCAGAAAACAAACATTAAAGTAAATCGCCATTTTCATTCATGGGTCTTTATCTCCTTGCAACTCAAAAAAATACAACTTTTCCAAAAAACCAAAGAATTGTTTACTTTTGATCATTAAAACTTAAACAAAATCATTTTTTATGGAAGGACTAATTCACATTAATTGGATTGCACTTTTTGTAGCATCATTAATCCCTTTTGTCACAGGATTTATATTTTATCATCCCAAAGTTGCCGGCACAAAGTGGATGGTGGCAGCAGGACTAACAGAAGAACAATTGAAAGGTGCTAATATGGGCCTCATTTTTGGGGTATCTTTTATCCTAAACTTTATGATTGCATTCGGAATACAATTTTTTGTGATCCATCAGTGGGGCATGATCGGTGTACTGA
>Ga0268298_10006874_pt1 | contig 10208 bp, 10 predicted proteins | sample WWTPWeurt_MetaG_FD_194462 | JGI IMG/M metagenome (GOLD analysis project Ga0268298, IMG submission 194462) | Activated sludge microbial communities from WWTP in Nijmegen, Gelderland, Netherland - WWTP Weurt | ecosystem: Engineered > WWTP > Aerobic digester > Activated sludge | place... | reverse complement strand
TTTTTCAAATTTCTTTTTGAACTTTTTCAGCGCTTTGTCAAGTGACTCGTTTTCTTTTACGTTTACAATGATCATACAACTATTTTGAAAAATTGGACTGCAAATATAGAAGGTACCTGTTAATTTTCAAAGTTTTAAATTTAATCCTTTAAAACACTTCGTGAAATCACAAGTTTCTGAATTTCAGAGGTTCCTTCTCCAATGGTGCAAAGTTTTGAATCACGATAGAATTTTTCAACGGGAAAGTCTTTGGTATAACCATACCCGCCAAAAATCTGAACGGCTTCAGTTGATGCCCACACGGCTGTTTCTGAAGTATAGTATTTGGCCATGGCCGATTGCTTAGTAACCGGAAGTCCTTTGTTTTTTAAATCGGCTGCCTGCAAAGTCAGAAGCTCGGCTGCTTCAATACGGGTAGCCATATCGGCAAGCTTGAAAGAAATAGCCTGAAAATTTGAAATAGGCTGTCCGAACTGATGACGCTCTTTTGAATATTTTACAGCCGCTTCGTAGGCTCCTTTGGCAATACCTAATCCAAGGGAAGCGATGGATATTCTTCCTCCGTCAAGCACTTTCATAGCCTGAACAAAACCGTCTCCCGCATTTCCTAAAATATTATCTTTATGAACCCGGCAGTCTTCAAAAATAAGTTCGGCCGTTTCACTGGCACGCATGCCCAGTTTATTTTCCTTTTTACCGCCTTTAAATCCGGGTGTTCCCCGTTCAATTACAAATGCGGTAATACCGCGGGAATCCAATAATTCTCCGGTTCGCACCAACACTACTGCCACATTACCTGAAATGCCATGAGTAATCCAGTTTTTGGTTCCATTTATTACCCAATAATCTCCGTCTTGTTTGGCTACGCATTGCATACGCATGGCATCTGAGCCGGTATTTGCTTCGGTTAAACCCCAGGCTCCAATCCATTCGCCCGATGCCAGTTTAGGCAACCATTTCTTTTTTTGTTCTTCATTGCCAAATTGCAAAATATGACCTGTGCATAATGAATTATGTGCAGCCATTGACAATCCAACTGAACCGCAAACCTTAGCCAGTTCAACTATGGCGGTTACGTATTCCAAATAACCAAAACCAGCTCCTCCATATTGCTCGGGGACTAACACGCCAAGCAAACCAAGTTTTCCCATTTCAGCAAACATTTCGCGGGGGAAAATCTGTTTCTCGTCCCACTCCATAATATTTGGACGAATATGCTTTTCGGCAAAATCCCGAACCATTCCGGCTACCATTTTTTGATTTTCGGTTTGGCCGAAATGCATTTGCGAAGTGGATTCTGAACTGCTCATAGACTTAACGTTACTAAAATTGAACGGCAAAAATAAGAAATGCCCTTGTAAAGTTTACTATTCAAAGACAATATATTGTATTTACTCGAAGTCTATATATGGCTGAATTTGTGAAATAGTACTATCTGAAACCAAAACCACCTTACTTAAATCGTCAACCGAACGATAAGGACCATGCTGGTCACGGTAGCTAATGATTGCCCTGGCAATATTAAACCGCCATATATAAGGATGATTCTTTAACTGCTCAATAGTTGCTGAGTTGACTTTTATTTTTTGAATCGTTTCAGCCCTCACAAATACCTGTGGACTTACCAATTGGAATAATGAATCAGTAAAGCCCCATACTTCCATCAACTGCTCAGGTTTTATAAATCCGCCAAGTTGATTCCTGTATTTTAAAATTCGTTTTGCAAAAGAAGGGCCTATCCCCTTAAGGGAAACCAACTGAGCCGAATCTGCCGAATTCAGGTCAAGCACCGGTTTTGATTTTGATTCAAAGGCAGTGCGGGGTTGATAGTCTTTTCTGTTTTCATTTTTGACCAACGAAACTGAATCGGGCAAAAGAATATATGCCTCAATTTTATCAAAAAAAGCCTCATCAATGCTATACAATTTAAGCAAATCTGTTTTTTTTCTAAAATGCCCACCAGCCCGCAAATAGTGTTGAATATTTTGAATTTGCCGCTTGGTAAACCCAAGTTTTTGGCCGTCTGTTTCGCTAAGTTTATTGGGGTCAAAAGGAAATAATCCGGTAAGGTCCGATGACTGGTGTGCATCATTGCTTCCCACTTCTGTAGTCTGGTGCCTCTTTTCAGATATTAAAGTGTCTGTTTGGCTTTGTATCTGATACATTGCTGAATCGGCCAGTTGCAGCAGTTCCTTTTGTGGTGACACCCACAAGGGCATAGTTACGTATACAATTAAAGTTATTGCCAGCAACACCAGCAGCAATAATACTCCACGCCTTTCACTTACAGAAAATGCGAAAAGCAGGCGCAACTGGCGTTTTAACTCCTTCCACATAATTGATTGTTTAACGGAGATTCAAAACTAACAAACACAAGTAATTTTTGGCTGATTAGCAACCGATTTAATGTAGGACACAAATGATTCATAGAGACATAGTGTTTAGATTTAGTGATTACCTATTTTGAGCTGATTATCTAGAATCAGGAGCCCCTCCTCAAAGCTATTAGGTTCGTACCTGAGATTTACTTTGGCCTTATTCAGAATAAAACCTGTGATGGGAGGTCGCTGTGCCGGCTGTTTTATATCTGTACTTTTTGCCCGCCTGATAAGCGACTTATCTAACTTCCAAAAATCGGCCACCCGCAAGGCAAGGTCATACACACACATAAAATCTTTGCCCGAAATATGGAATATCCCGGTAGCTCCCTTTTCGGCTATAAGAATACAGCCCGCTGCTAAATCTTCGGCAAGAGTCGGGGTTCTGAACTGGTCATCAACCACCTGAATACTTTTGCCTTTTTCAAGCGCATCTTTTGCCCACAACACAATATTGCTTCGGCTCATTCCATCTACTACCCCATAAACTAACACGGTGCGGACAATAGCCCACCTGCACGTTGATTGCTGAACAAGTTTTTCGCCCTGTAATTTTGAATGCCCGTAAAAACTTACCGGGTCAGGCTTTTCTTCTTCGCTTAGGGGGCCATGTGTTCCGTTAAAAATAAAATCAGTGGACAAATGAATTAAATGCGCCTGATACTTTTCTGATGCTTTTACCAGATAGCCTACTGCATCAACATTCATTTTTAAACAACTGCTGTGATCCTGTTCGCAGGAATCTACATTAGTCATGGCTGCTGTGTGAATTACAATATCGGGCTTTACGTTTTGAAATACCTCTTCTACCCTGTTTTCATCGGTAATATCAAGCGAACGGTAAGTATATCCCGAGGTGAGTAAACAGCGGTTTGCCCCTTTTGAAGTAGCTATTAATTCAAAGGATTTGCTGTTTGCGAGCGCGTGTATCAGTTTTTGCCCCAGCAATCCATTACTTCCTGTAACTAATATTTTCTTCTTTAACATTTAGGTAATCGGGTTAAGTATTTACAGTGCTTTAATGTAGCACCGTTTGCGTTTATGCTGAATATGTTCGTAGTTTTTCCAAACCTGAATGGCTTTTTCGTTTGTTTCAAACATTCCGGTTGTTTCGGTATAATAAATTCCCATATCCAGCATTGACTTTTGAAGCTCGGTTATTAATATAGCCGGAACTCCCTGAGCCTGCATCTTCGGATGAACGCCTGTTAATATTAAATCCATTACTTTGGGGTTTTGCAATGCCTTTTTTAAATGCCACCAGCCAAAAGGCCAAAGTTTTCCATTTGCTTTTTGCATGGCTTCGGACAGTGATGGCATTCCGATAATAAACCCAACCATTTGATCTTCCTTATCAAGCACTACTTTTACCAATTTAGGATTTAGAAAAGTCATGTACTTAGTTACGTAATAATCCCGCATATGATCATTGAGCGGAACCACACTGAATAATTCGGCAAATGCTTCATTTAATAAGTGGAAAATACCATGAGCATATTTTTTTAATTCATCATACGAAGTAAATGATACCAACTTAAGCCCGAATCGCTCTTTAATCAATTCATTTAGCCGTAAAGCCTTTTCAGGAATTTCGCGGGTAGTAAGGCGAAACTCCACCCAATCTACTTCTTTGGTATAACCAAGCTGCTCTACGTGCTTATGGTAATAAGGCATATGGTACACCGATGCAACAGAGGGTAAGTGATCAAAACCTTCAACCAACATTCCCTGATGATCAAGGTTGGTAAAACCTAAAGGGCCCTGAATTCGGTTCATCCCGTTGGTACGGGCCCAATTTTCGGCTGTATTCAAAAGTGCCTGTGAAACCTCAATATCATCAATTACTTCAAAGCGGGTGAAACGGGCCGTTTTTTCGCTTTTCTTTTCGTTCCACAAAGTATTGATGATACCGCCCAGTCGTCCTACTACTTCACCATCCTTATAGGCGAGCCACCACTTTACCTTGCAAAATTCAAATGCCGGATTGCGTTCGGGAATAAGCGCGTTGTACTCCTGACTAATCAGATGGGGCACCCAATAGCGATTGTGCTTATATATTTTAAACGGTAGTTTTACAAAAGCTTTTAACTCCTTTTCTGAAAGAGCTTCTTTTATTGTTATTGACATGAGCTAACCAACTTCTTATTCGCCAAATATATCTGATAAAAACCGTTGAGCAAAGTATAATTCTCTTATCTTTTTCAAAAACAGGTAAATGAATTTAGTTTCCTCTGCCAATTTGTCACCAAAAACCTTACCTTTGCACCACTGTTATCCACAAAAATGAGAGGATTAGTAGGAGATATCCCCGTTGCCACAGGCAGCAAGAATTTGTACATTGAAACATATGGCTGTGCTATGAATTTAGCCGATAGTGAGGTTGTAGCAAGTATTCTTTCAGAAAACGGCTATAAAACCACCAGCGATGTTAAAGAGGCTGATGTAGTTTTTATTAATACCTGTGCCATCAGAGACAATGCCGAGTCGAGGGTGTGGGGGCGCCTGCGCGAACTGCGAACTGTAAAAAAAGGGAAACCTGATTTGATAGTTGGAGTGTTAGGGTGCATGGCCGAACGATTAAAATCGCAACTGCTGGAAAAAGAAAAACTAGTAGATGTAGTAGTGGGGCCTGACGCGTACCGTGATTTACCAAAATTATTAGAAGCAGCTGAAGACGGAGAGAAAGCCGTAAATGTGCTCCTTTCACGCGAGGAAACATATGCCGAAATAAGTCCGGTTCGTTTAAACAGCAATGGAATTAATGCCTTTATATCTATTATGAGAGGGTGCAATAATATGTGCTCTTTCTGTGTAGTTCCGTTTACACGCGGAAGAGAGCGAAGCCGCGATCCGCATTCGGTAATAAATGAAGCCCGGGACTTATTTGAAAAAGGCTACCGCGAAGTTACCCTGCTGGGGCAAAACGTAGATTCATATCACTGGAAAAATGAAGAAACCGGGGAAGAATGCAATTTTGCCCAGCTTATAGAAAAAGTAGCTGAGATTAATCCCTTGTTACGCATTCGTTTTTCAAGTTCTCACCCGAAGGATATAACAGATGAAGTACTTTATACAATGAAAAAGTACGAAAACATTTGCAACTATATTCACTTCCCGCTGCAGTCGGGCAACTCCCGTATTTTAAATTTGATGAACCGCACCTACGACAGAGAATGGTTTATACAGCGTTTAACTAAGATAAGAGAAATACTTCCTGATTGCGGCATATCAACCGATGTAATCGCAGGCTTTTGTACCGAGACAGAAGAAGAGCACAAAGATACTGTTGAATTATTTGCCTGGGCTCAGTTTGATTTCGCTTATATGTATCAGTACAGTGAGCGCCCCGGAACCCTTGCCGCACGACAATTTAAAGATGATGTGCCTGAAGATGTAAAAAACCGCAGACTATCAGAAATTATTAATTTGCAACACAGCATTAGTGCTGCAAAAAACAAATTACATATAGGCAAAACATATAAAGTATTAATTGAAGGACACTCAAAAAAATCGACTGACGACTTAGTTGGAAGAAATGAACAAAATATAAAAGTAATATTCCCGAAAGAAGATCATTCACCTGGCGAGTATGTGCATGTACTTATTGAGAGGAGCACCACTACAAGCCTTATAGGAAAAGTAATAATCCCTAAACCATAAAATGTTATGAAAAAAGTTCAAGTATTCGCGTTTCTTGGCATTCTGATGATGGCAGCTGCCGGTTTGATGGCGTTTAATGTAAACTCCGAAACAACCACGCATGCCGGAACACCAAATGCCTATTTAAGTATCATTGCCGTTTCGGCTGAAGATTCCCTCTCGCTTGTATTAAGTGCCAAAGGGAAAACGTTTAAAACACTTAATTACCCAAACAGAGAAACGGCTTTTGATTTAACCCCTGCCCTGAATTGGGTGCTGGAACTGGAAAAACAAGGCTATGATTTAATGAATCAGTCAACAGCATTTGACAGTAAGCACGGGCACATGGTTTACACGTTTCTAATGCGGAAAAAAGGGCTTAAATGAGTTCATTGCAGGAAGTAAAAAACCGTTTTGAAATAATAGGCAACTCACCGCTTCTTAACATTGCACTTGAAACTGCCATTAAGGTAGCTCCTACCGATATTTCGGTGCTGATAACGGGCGAAAGCGGGGTTGGGAAGGAAGCTTTTTCCAAAATTATTCATGCCCTAAGCAAACGAAAACACGGACCTTTCATTGCTGTGAATTGCGGTGCCATACCAGGCGGCACCATTGATTCAGAACTTTTCGGTCACGAAAAAGGGTCATTTACCGGAGCACATGAAACCCGTAAAGGATATTTTGAAACCGTAAACGGAGGAACCATTTTTTTAGATGAGGTGGGTGAACTTCCCCTTGAAACCCAATCACGACTTTTACGTATTCTTGAAAGCGGAGAATTTTTCAAAGTAGGCTCATCAAAGGTTCAAAAAACCGATGTGCGCGTAATTGCAGCCACCAACAGGGATTTACTTGAACTGGCTTCGCAGGGAAGATTTCGGGAAGATTTGTATTACCGCCTGTGCACGGTTCCTATTAAGGTTCCGCCTTTGAGAGATAGAAAAGAAGATATTCCTACCATCTTCAGAAAATTTGCCATTGATTTAGCCGATGCTTACCATATGCAGCCTGTAACTCTCGATGCCGAAGCGCTTCGTTTATTAACCAATTTCAGGTGGCCTGGTAATATCAGGCAGCTTAAAAATATTACCGAACAATTATCGGTACTTGAAGAAAGTCGGATAGTAAATGCTGAAAATATTTTGCGATACCTGCCACAGGAAAGTTCGTTGCCGGCAATAAGCCATACCAATGGAAAAGACAACGGATTTTCGGAGCGTGATATTTTTTACAAGGTGTTATATGATATGCGCAAAGATGTGTCGGATTTAAAAAAATTAGTAGTAGGCCTTATTCAGCACAGTACAAATAAAGAAGAATTTATTGAAGATAATCAGGAGTTGATTGGAACGCTTTTTAACAATGAAGTCATTGGAAACCAAACGGCCAAAATAGAATCCGCCCCGGTGGTTAACCGGTCGAATTTTGTAGTTACCGCTTACCCTAAAGAACAATTTATTGAAGCGAAAGAAACGCATGCCGATACCGTCACCGAATCGCTATCACTGGAAGATAAAGAAATTGAAATGATACGCAAAGCGCTTGACAAACATAAAGGCAGACGCAAAAAAGCTGCCGATGAACTGGGCATTTCAGAGCGCACCCTTTACCGTAAAATTAAACAATACAATATAGAAAGCGAATGAAGCGCTTATACTGTTTAGTTCGAACCGGATTTGTTCCGTTTTTGTTTATTCTGCTTTTTAACGGATGCAGCGTTTCTTTTAACGGGGTATCCATTGATCCAAATGCCAAAACAGTTTCCATTGCTTATATCCAAAACGTAGCCCCTATCATTTCTCCAAGACTCAGCCAAACGTTTACAGAAAAATTCAGGAACAAATTTGTAGTTGAAACAAAACTTCAGGTGGTTCCGAATGACGGAGACTTACAATTCAGCGGAAAAATTACCGGGTTTACCAATGCCCCTGTTTCTATAAGCAGCAACCAAACAACTTCTCAAAACCGCCTAACCATTACTGCTACCATTAAATTTGTAAATAAGCTTGATGAGAAGAAAAACTTTGAAAGCACATTTACCAACTTTGAAGATTATCCCAGCACCAAAAACTTTTCAAGTATAGAAAATGACCTGATTGATGCGGTTACAACAAAAATGATTCAGGACGTTTTTAATAAAGCTGTTATTAACTGGTGAACCGCTCGGTATTTATACAATTATTACAAGAACCTCAGCTCAGTAACAGGGAGCAGGAAAATGATTTGCGCGAAATTGTGAATGCTTATCCGTATTTTCAGTCGGCACAAATTTTACTTGCTAAAAACCTGCACAACCAAAACAGTTATCTTTACGAAAAACAGTTAAAAACTGCAGCCCTTTATGCAGGAAGCAGAAAATTACTTTACCATTTCATACAGCAGCCTGAAACCGAAACCCCGGAATTGGCAACCGAAGCGGTTGCTGAAACTCATCCCCCCCTCATTGTTGCAAACAATCCGGCAGAAGAGCCAGTACCACAGCCTCAGGAGTTAATTCCGGAGCCTGCCATTATTGAAGATAAATTGCCTCCTGTTGCTGTTCCGCAAAAAGAAATTACTCCGGAACCCACTATTGAACTTCCTTCTGAATTAATAGAAACAACTCATCCTCCCGAGGAAATTAGCGCCATACAAGAGAACGTTGCGATTGAAACACCCGGCATTGAACCGGTAATTATAAATGCAAATGAGCCGCATAGTTTTGATGAGTGGCTGAATTTGATAAGTGGCAAATATCAAATTGATGCGATTGACCCATCAAATGCGGATGAAGAACTGGCAGCAAACACGCACCTGATTAAGGAGGAAAAGCCAATTGAAGAGGAAATAATTAAACCGGCTGCCGAAGCTCCGGTAAATAAAAATAAAGCATTTGACTCCGATTCAATTATTGAGAAGTTTATTAAAGAAAGTCCGAGCATCAGCAGACCTAAGGCTGAGTTCTTTAATCCGGTGAATATGGCCAAAATAAGTATTGAAGAGGATGATGATTTAGCCACTGAAACGCTGGCAAAAATTTATACCAAACAGGGTAACTATAAGAAGGCCATACGGATTTACGAAAAATTGTGTTTGAAATTTCCGGATAAAATGCCGTATTTCGTTGCCCTTATTCAAAAAATTAAATCGGATAATAAAATAGATTAAAGCATATGTACCTTTTACTCACTATATTAATCATTATTGTATGCGTTTTACTCGCACTGGTTGTATTAATTCAAAATCCAAAAGGCGGAGGCATTGCCGCTAATTTTGCTTCGTCAAACCAGATTATGGGGGTTAAACGTACGTCAGAAACCGTTGAAAAAGCTACCTGGATTTTGGCCATATCTTTAATTGTACTTACCCTGCTCACCAATTTTGCCCGGCCTACTGAAGGCGGAACGGCTACGGAATCTAAATCAATGATTGAAGATGAAGTATCAACTGCCCCGGCCCCACAGCAACAGCAGGCCCCGCAGCAGCAACAGCCTCAGCAGGCACCAGCACCTGAAACTCCGGCTGCAAAGTAATTATATCCTTTTATCCTGTTCTATATAACGTATCAATAACCTTTGGGTTATCGGTTCTATTGTTTCGCACAGGGGAAATTGCATTTCCGACATCATGGCATAGGTTGCCGGATTGGGAAGTTTGTTATTTGCCTTAATCAAATCGCGCTTTATCCACTCAAATGTATTGGTAATAGAATGCCTGTAAGTAGCAATAAAACGGGTATGCACTCCGCGGTATTTTGATAATTGTTCTTCAAAAAGGGTAATCTGATATTCGTAAACACGCGTATCATTTCCTGCTTCTTTCACCAGCAAATATCCTTCGTTTTTATACAGTGGTAAAATACCAACAGGGGTAACAGATATATGCTCTTCTATAAATTCATAAATTTCTTTGCCTTCGTCCAATGCCACCTTAAACTGAGGCAGGGCAAATTGAACAATTGTTTCAACTTCTTTCATCAGTTCATCATCCTGTACCACTTTTTCATAGGCCAGTCTAAAATTTTCCAAATCGACTTTCGAAATTCGCTCAGGAAAACTACCATACAATAATTGCTTGCCGCTAACAAAATCATTTAAATTTCGGTAATGCATTACCAAATCGGCCAGATGGGGATATAATTTTTGCTGAACAAAATTTTGTTTTACATGCTGCAGGTATCCGAGTAAAACATATTTTTTGTGTTCAAAA
>Ga0268298_10006873_pt1 | contig 10208 bp, 8 predicted proteins | sample WWTPWeurt_MetaG_FD_194462 | JGI IMG/M metagenome (GOLD analysis project Ga0268298, IMG submission 194462) | Activated sludge microbial communities from WWTP in Nijmegen, Gelderland, Netherland - WWTP Weurt | ecosystem: Engineered > WWTP > Aerobic digester > Activated sludge | place: Netherlands... | reverse complement strand
GCCTGGCCCATGCCTCCTATATCCTGGGCTCCGGACAGGAAGCTTGCGTCATCGACCCCCAGAGGGATGTGGAGGAATACCTGACGGAACTTCAGTCTCAGGGACTCAAGCTCAAGTACATTATTGAAACCCACCTTCACGCCGACTTCGTTTCCGGGCACAATGAGCTGGCCCAGAAAACCGGAGCGGAAATAGTTTTCTCCCACAAGGCCAGGGTGGAACTACCGCATATTGCCGCCCAGGATGGACAGAAACTGAGCCTCGGCGACCTGACCCTCACAATTTTGGAAACGCCGGGACATACGCCGGAAAGCATCTGCGTGCTGGCTGAAGACGCCATGAGCTCTAAGAAGATGCTTTTCACCGGCGACACTCTTTTTGTAGGCGATGTGGGCCGCCCCGACCTTGTCTGCCAGTACGGTTACGAGCCGGAAGAAATGGCAGGTCTGCTCTACGACAGCCTGCACAAGAAGATTATGCCTCTGGATGATGCGGTGGAAGTCTATCCGGCTCACGGCGCCGGTTCCCTCTGCGGCAAAAATATCTCGCAGGAACGCTCATCCACTCTGGGAGAGCAGCGCAAGTTCAACTGGGCCCTCAAGCCCATGGACAAGGATAGTTTCATCGAATCTTTAACCAGAGAGTTGCCGGAGATTCCCAAATATTTCGGGCTGGCGGTTCAGACCAATCGCCAGGGAGCCAGACCTCTGGCCGAACTGCCGCCGCTCCAGGCCATGACGGCAGAGACCGTAATGGTCAAACAGCAAGAGGGTGCCCTGCTTCTGGATGTGCGCAGCCCGGCTGAGTTTTGCCAAGGACATCCGGCCGGTGCGCTCAATATCGGTCTGGGCGGTCAGTTCGCCAGCTTCAGCGGCATACTGGTGGACGCCGATCGCGAAAAAATCATTATCGGCTCAAAAGAGCAAGCGCAGGAAGCAGTGGTGCGCCTGGCCAGGGCCGGTCTGGAAAACGTTTCCGGCTATCTGGAAGACTTCCGCACAGGCTTCACCGTGGTTTCAGTGCCGCAGGTGCACGTCGAGGAACTGGCAGAACGAATTGCCCGGGACCCGTCCATAAAGGTTCTGGATGTGAGGCGCAAAGCCGAATACGTAGCCGGGCATGTACCAGGTGCGCGCTCCATCCCCCTGAGCGAACTGGCGGCAGCCGTGAGCGATCTGGACAGGGATACCACCCTGCACGTAATCTGCGCCGGCGGTTATCGCTCCACCATGGCCGTCAGTCTGCTTCTACAACATGGTTTCGAGAAACTGGAAAACATAGAGGGCGGCACCATGGCCTGGCGCAAAGCCGGTCTAGACGTACATGTAGATAAGCCTTCGGCATGCAGCGCCGGCAGCTGACCTAATCGAGAGCGGTCTTCCTGTCACCAAAACGGTATTTGCCACTGGCCGTGCCGTCGCTGTACCAGGGGCCATCCGAATCGGCTGAATCAACTTTTCCCGGGCGCACTGCCCCATTATCCTGATAATCAGAGCCACCCGGCTCATGAGCGGGGGCTCCCGCGTCCGGAGCCTTACCGCCTCCGGCGACGAACTCCTTATCATGGAGAGTTTCTGAATCACCAAGGTATTTGCCTGGTTTAGCCAGACCGTCCAGATACCATTTACTATCGGGATCTTCCGTCGGCAAAAAATTGAATTTCTCTGAACCATCTGCATTCGGAACTCTGCGACCGTCGCCATGGGTCTCAGCCCCCGCGTTTTCAACCAGCATCAGTCCCGGCAGAGACTTCCCGGCGTCAGAACCTGAGACCAGGTCCCGTCCATGGGAAATAGATCCCGGCATATTGATAGACAGATCAGCCAAATTTAAGGGACTGCGTTCTGTCTCCAGCTCCGGTTTCACCTTCTGTGGTTCATCGAAATTTGCCATTTCACAACTCTCCTTGGGGGTTGGAACCATACTAGTGACAGGCTGTGTTAATGTCCGGTCGAAACTGTGGCAGCCCCGTGTCAAACAAAAATGCCGCCCGACTGAGCGAGCGGCATATAGAGATAGAAAGAAGCGTCTCTAATTCAAGCCCAGGAGTTTCTTCCACCAGGGTCTTTTGAGGTGCTCATTTTCGGCACGCAAAGCATCAAGCCAGGTTTCCAGTTCCAAAACTTTCTGGGCTTCGACTTCCAGATCTTTAATGCGAGCCACCAGGAGTTCTTCTCCCATGAGCAGTCCCTCCAGTTCGCGCACCCGTTCCCGGGTCTGAGCGAGCTGATAGCCGGTCTCGAGCACTAAATCGTTTACATTTTCGAGCTGAGCGAGCAGATCGAGAATCAGCCTGGTTTCACTTAGAGGCGGCTCCGCAGTGACGGAAGGAGAGAAATCAATTGTCTCATCCTGCTTGACGGTTTCCAGAGTGGCATTTTCTAAAAACGACTCCAACCCATCAAGGCTGAGAGTATCTTGCGCGGGAGCAAGGAGCTTTTTATTCTTGCGAGTTTGGGCCATACAGCACCGCCTTCTAGCAGCAGGAAACTGATGACATTATGGGCGGTGGCAGGACGAAGGGCAACTCTTGACTATTCAAAAACCGCTCGGACTGGGAAAATCGGCTAGTTATCAGTCAAAAATTGACAAAGCGATCAGGACGCAGCAGGCGGACCTTCTTTATCGGTCGCTTTAGCGCCGGCTCGTGCCTGGGCTGCGGCCCGATGCCTGGCGTCTTCTGCCTGCTCAGCCCCCCAGCCTTTGTACAGATAAAACATAAACCCGGCGAAGATGGTCAGGGCCAGAAAGGCCATCAAAGACACGCCGGCTACCATAAGGTAAAAACCATTGGGGTCGGTCTTCTGCATCTGAGTAAATTCATAAAGATAGTCTTCCACGGCACTGGCCCAGACGACATTAGCCCGGCACCAGAGAAAACTCGCCGCCAATGAACAAAAGAGCACCTTGCTGCGCACCACCGGCGCCACCATTAATCTCTTTCCTCCGGCAAATTGCGCTCACGCCAGGCGCGGATTCCGCCGGCCATGGAAAGTACATTCGTATAGCCCATCTTCTGCATATTGTCAGCCGCCAGTGCAGAACGGTAACCGCCGCCGCAATAGAGAACTACCTTCTTACCTTTGTCTTCCACGACCTTCTCGATATCACGCTCCAGTATGCCGCGACCAAGATGAATGGAACCGCAGGCACGTCCTTCCCGCCACTCATGATCTTCTCGCACATCCATAAAAACGAAGTCTTCCTGTGCGGTCTGCCAGGAAAGTACATCATCGATGGTCACTTCCTTAATGCGGGGTTTCACTTCCGCCACAATCTTTTCAAAGGCTTCTGAATGTTTCACTCTGCACCATTCTCACTTAACGAGGCTAATCTCAATTTAACCGGATCGATCCCCTTGCCCCCTTGGCATCCTGCAGTTTATAACGGCATGTTTGAGATTTAGAGGTCACACCGTACAAAAATGGGACAATCACCTTCTTATTCTCTCAAGTGGAGACGCCATGCTTTACAAGAACTTTTCTCATGAAGTAGAAATATTCGGTCAAAAACTGCCGGAACCAAGAGTACTACTGGATTTTCTTGGTTTCGAAACTCATATAAAGCAAATTCGCTCCAAACGCGGCGCCGATGTCTGGCCCGGCTGGTATGACCACGCCGCCTATTACATAGTCGACCTGCCGGCCGATAAAGTCTACGGACCGGGAGATGAAGTACCTTTGCCGGACTGCGTCCTGGCCCCCGATTACGAATTTGAAATAGGCTGCCTGGCCACCAGAGAAGCTTTGATTACCAGCGAAGCAGAGGGTCTAAAATACTTTCAAGAACATTGCTACCTGACCATCCTCAATGACTGGTCGGCCAGAGACATTCAGATGAAGGACATTCAGGGGCTCGGACCGGCCAACAGCAAGTTCGTAATGGGCAAGAGCATCGGACCTCGTTTTGTGCAAGCCGGCTCCCTGCCGATGGACGACAACGGCGTTTTGTTTGCTGAAATGACTCTCAAGGTGAACGGTCAGGTGCGCAGTCAGTCCAATTATCAGAGTCTCTATCATACGCACCCGGTCACTCAAGCAAAGGCCGCCTGGAGTTTTCCTCGCATTTTTGCCTGGCTCGGTAGGCAGAATATAGCCATCCACCCCGGTTACTTGTTTGGTTCCGGCACCGTCGGTAATGGCTGCATTGCCGAATTTTCCGCCCAAATAGACCCCACCACGGGGGCTGAGCTTGCGCCGGCTAAATATGGCTGGCTCAAGGACGGCGACGAAATAACCATGGAAGTGGAAGGTCTCGGCAGCCTCAGCAATAAAGTCAGAGCCATGGCCAACAACGACTCGAAAACCCAACAAAAAACGGCAGTTCTCTAAGAGCCGCTGCCGTTTATTTGCATGCTAAGAAAATTGCCCTTGGAGGGATTCGAACCCTCAATCCCTTACGGGCATCGCATTTTAAGTGCGACTCGTATACCAGTTCCGACACAAGGGCAGAAGCCTAATTTTAGCACTAAAGCAGCTACCCCTTCAGGGTAGAGCTGCTTTTGAGACCATCCGATTCCGACAACCTCTTAGCTACTTCGGCACTGCTGACACCGGCGCGTCTGGTGACAGTCTTGAGCGTAAAGGCGAGAGCCAGAGCCCAGAGGCTGGAGATCACCAGCGCCAGGGTCTTTTTACTCTGTGAAGGTTCGTGAATGAAGTCACCGGTGAGCCCTGAGATGATCAGAGTGAGGGGATCGGGCGCAGTCAAGCTGCCCTGTTTGAGCCAGTTCAAAAGCTGAACCACAAGCAAACTGAGGAAGAGAAAGGCACAGGCGGCCACGGTCCTGACAGTCAAGCTCGAACGCAGGCAAAATACCGTCTCTCGATCGGCAAAAATCTTAACAGGGAAGAGCACATAGAGTCCCAGACCGATGCTCAAGAGGCAAGCCAGTAGCGACTGGCCGGCCAGAGCTTCCTGTATCACCGATTGCAGAAAATAGAAGCCGGCCACCACGAAAGTACCATAGGCCAGCTCAGCGGCGATGCCGGCGCTTTCCAGTTGACCAAGGGGGGCACGCCAGTAAGCGGCCTTTTCTTTCAAGAAGCGCACCGGGATGCGGCTTATCAAGAGTGCCAGCAGGAAGTAACAAAAGGCCAGCATCGAATCGATGGCCGCAAAGGCCCGGTCTGACTGATAGCGAGCCAGCATGGCTGCAGCTTCCGGCTCTTCGCCGAAGAATTCGAAACAATTTTTTGTGAAAGTGTGAAAGGCGCGGCTTTGTGAAAACTGCTCCATACGCCAGGAAAGGAAATCACCACTGAGCGAACGCAGTCCGTAATAGGGCGAGGCCAGTAAGCTGTAAACGCTGGAGTTGACAAAAGTGGAATTGGCCACCGGAGCCGGCAAGATTACCGGGTGCAGGAAACGCGGATCGCGGTGAAACTCCCTGGCCGCCCAGGAACGCAGAGCTTCCAGAGCCTCTGCATTTTGCTGGGTGTATTCATCGCTGGTCAAAACCAGGGCGAAAAAAACGGTCTTCATTACCTTGTCGGCAAAGCGAGTATCCCAGACGCCGGAGGTAGAAGCCCCCGCCATCAGCTTGTCGGCATTGACGAGAGTGGCGACCTTCTCCCGGGGTTTGATAAAAATGGCACTGACCACAAGCATTGCCGCCGCAAGCACAATGATAGTGGCGACTCCAACTCTCTTTTTGATGGCACCGGACATAACTCACCTGATCGGGCAACTAGCTAAGCAGGACTTAGTTTAGACGATCTCAAGCAGCGCAAGGGGAAGCCAAGGTTGGAAGCAATTAATGCGCAGCGGGGGCTCTGCCAAACTGCCTCCGATTCAGCAATCGACTTCCAGGTTCCCGTCTTCATTCAAAATTCGTAATGGAAGATGGCTCAGTTTTGAGAAGCTGCGCTGGCCTCTTCTATCTCTTCCACAATCACCAGAGGATCTTTGCCTAATTCCTCTTCCACCCAGTCTTTGACCAGGTAGAGCATGTTGTCCTCCAGCATAAACATCATGGGCACGATGCGCGCACCGTTGAAGAGCCGTGTCAGTCGGCGCGCCTCTTTGACGGAGAAATCGATAGCATCGGAAATCTCACGACTACTGGCATGCTTATCGAAGAATCGCTTTGCCTCTGCCTCGGTCCAGCCGTGATGAGTGGTGAGAGCACCCACGAAATCCTCACGCTTGGTATGAGGGTCGGACATGATGCAATGGTTGTGGGCGATGAGAGCCATATATTTGATGCCTGCCGAAAGGGCCAGGGCCAGCGAAAACTCAGAGCCGGCCATATTGGCGCCGGTGCGCCTGATCACGTAGGCGCAATTCTGAGGCAGGGTGAGAGACTTGCGATAATCGATGCACATACCGATGATCAGTTCAGGACTATCGGAAAGAGAACTTTCGACCTGACCCAAATTCTGGCATTTAAGAAGAGTGGCTATGGGAGTATCTTTCAATGCATCAGGAATGTCTTCCTCAGCTTTCACAGGCAAGAGCCTGGTAATATCGCGCTTGATGGCTTCATATTGTCCGGTGCGCATTTTCTGCGACCGATCCATACGATTCTTCAAAATCTTTGCCAGACGGCTGTTATCCATGAGCAGGGCAGAGCGCAAGCGGCAATCCTTCGGACCGTCGTCCTTGACGCTCTTGTTGCCCTTCAAGCCTACCGAGCAGCCTTCGCAGACCGTCGTGAGAAGTTTCTCGTTCACATCCAGAAGCGCTTCTTTGTAGTCGTAAAAATAGTTCTCAGCTCCCAGAACATTCAAGGCCCCGCTGTTGCGCAATAGTTCCAGGGGTTGACCAGGCAGTTCGGCAATTACCAGTCGCACGCCCTTACGCCTCAACTGGGCATGAATGGAAAGCATAGTCTCCACCCCGGTCATGTCCATAATGGTCACTGCCCGCATGTGTAGAATTAGCGCGCGCAGGTCCTGGGTAATCAAAATCGTCTCAGTAAATCGCTGCACCGCCCCGAAGAACAGCGGTCCATCCACAAGGTAGGTTCGGACAAACTTACAACTGGGGATAAGCTGACCGGCCGAAAGGCGCTCATCCATGTCATCGCCCTCGGTGACCATCTTCACCGAACTCATCTGCCTGACAAAGAGCACACAGGTCAAGAGCAAACCAGCCACCACACCCGCCGTCAGGTCCACTGCCACCGCCGCCAGGGTAGTGATAACCACCACCCAGCCTTCCGTTTTCGAGCCCCGCCAGATTTCCCTGATTTCATCCCATTCAATTAATCGGAAGCCGGTGAGGACGAGGATGCCGGCCAGGGCTGATAAAGGAATCTGCTCAGCCAGCCGGGTCAGCGTCAGGGCCATCAGCAAGAGCACCAGGGAATGCACTATGGCCGAAAGCCTGGTTTTAGCACCGGCACTGATGTTTACTGCTGTTCTGGCAATAACCCCGGTAACGGGAATGCCGCCGAAGAAAGGCATGATGATATTGGCCAGCCCCTGACCGAACAGTTCTTGATCAGCCCTGTGACGGGAGGACATGGTCATACCATCCGCCACTGAGGCGCTGAGCAAAGACTCGATACTGCCGAGCATGAAGATGGTCATGGAGTAAAGCAATAGTGACTGAAACTCACCGGGTCCGACATTGATAGGAAAAACCGGCAGACCAGGCAGCAGATCAATGGGCGGGATGGGTGCGACATTAATGATGCGGGGCACATCGAAATGAAAGGCATAGGCGGCCAGGGAGGCTACGACAATAGCCACCAGCTGCCCCGGTACGACCTTGGTAAACCTGGGCACCAAAACCGCCAGAACAATTACGAGAATACCGATGGCCAGGGCTTGATAATTGGCCTGACCGTGCAGCACCACTTTCTCAAAAAGTATGGAAACGTCTTTTATGAATTCCGGAATGAAGGGCGCCGCCCCCAGAACATGGGCGCCTTCTGCCCTGTTGGAAAGCACCTTGCCCGGCAAGCCAAAAAAGTCACCGAGGGAGTTGAACATAACCAGAATACCGATGGCATTGGCAAAGCCCACAATGACCGGCATGGGAATGTAGCTGATTAATCGTCCCAAACGCAAAAGTCCGGCAATAATCTGCAGAAGACCGGCAATCAGTCCCACAAACCAGATGCCGCTCAAGCCATAGGTATGGGCAATCTCAATCAAGACCACAGCCATTGCCGCAGCAGGGCCGGTGATGGCATAACGTTGCCCGCCGAAAAGGGCCACCACGAAACCAGCCACGATGCCTGTTGTGATACCAATAGAAGGATCAACGCCGGCAGCCACTGCCAGAGCGAGGTTCAGAGGCAGCGCCACCATAGCCACCGTGATACCGGCCATGATATCGCGAGGCATGGTGGAAGGCGAGAACATCGACTTCCACTCCTTGAGCAGATACTGGAAGTCCACGGCTTTCTCGATTTTTGCACCGGCGCTATTCACGGAAGACTGAACCTCTGGAGTATTTGCGGTAGAGAAGATGCACTTGTGACAGTACCAGTAGAATCGTCTTCCTTTCGAAGATTCCACCAGTCCATCAGTTCACAAGTCTACTGGTCCACTCGTCAACCAGTCCTCTCGCCGTCTCGTCGTATTGTCGACAAGACGTATCATCGACAAGGCGATTGTCCGAACCAGACTTCAGACCCTTATGGAACTGCTTCAGTCAACTCTAACGGTTGTTGTATCCTTTCAGGGGTAAAACATTTTTGACCTCCATAAATACCAATTCAAAAGAAATGCCAGAGTCCTCTTTGCAAGATCCCCTACTTATCCTTGGCCTTGCGCCTGACGCCTCCCTTTCGCAGATAGAGGAAGCGGCACGCAGCCTTAAGGAGCGCCTCGTTGGGCTCCAGGACCAACGCTCTCAAAAGGTACTGGAAAGCATCGAGCGCGCCCTTACAGCCATCGAAGGGGGGCAGCCCGGCAGCGCCGCCACTCAGGAGCGCCTCAACAGCCGCCTGCGCCTCGGTCAACTCTGCCTGGCCTCAGGCATGATCTCCATCGAACAACTGGCTGAAGCAATGGAGTTGCAGAAGCAGTCCACCAACGCCGATGTACCCCTGGGAGAGATTCTGCAGGAAAGACAATTTATCTCCCAGGAAGAACTGGACGGTTTACTCATAGCCCAGGACTTGATAGAGGGCGTGGAAGAGTGTACCGATCAAGAAGCTCTCAGACTTCTGGCCATGGATCTTCTGACGGAGGAGATGGTGGCCATAAGTCTTCTTGAAAAGCGCTTTGCTTCCAGTTCTCTCGCCGAGGTGTTAGCCAGGCGAGGATGGTTGTCACAAGAACTTTTCGAAGCCATTTTCAAACCCAGCCTTTAAGCCCCTCAATTTTTTCCTTTTGACGGACAACCAATCCCGAAAGCAAAAATGCCCTTCCGCCAGCCTAAAATTCCGATCCCCGAAACCCTTGCACAGCAAGCCTTTGCGACCTCGACAGCAGTCGATGAAACATAATATACATTATCGGAACCAAGCCGCTCCGGAAAGAACCTGTTTTGCACAGTCACGAACCTAACTATTTCCTATCCAGTAAGCGCATCGGCTTTCGCCCCTGGCAAAAGGACGACTTACCTCTGGCCCTGGCGCTCTGGGGCGACAGGCAAGTAACAAGACTCTTCTATAAAGAACCGCTCAGCCAGGAACAGGTAAGCGAGCGCCTGCACTTGGAAATTGCCGGTGAAGCCGCGCACCACATACAGTACTGGCCGATCTTCCGCCGGGAAGATGGTGCCCATTTAGGCTGCGCCGGACTGCGACCGGCTAGCGACTCCAGGCTGGAGTTCGGCATACACCTCAGACCACAGTTCTGGGGGCAAGGTTATGCCACCGAAGCCGGCGCCGCCGTAATCAGGCACGCCTTTCAGAACAACCTGTGCGACAGTGTTTTCGCCGGTCACCATCCGGACAACAGAGCCTCACGTAACACCCTATTAAAGCTGGGCTTTCTCGGTAGCACGGCTACCTACTACCAGCCCACCGGCCTGCTTCACCCCTCCTACCTCCTGTACAAAAGCAAGCCGCCTTTCACAGTGAGAGCGGCCCGCAAGGAAGACGGCAAGGCTCTGGCCATAGTTCACTGCCAATCTATAGAAGCCACCTTCAGGACTTCCCTTCCTCAGTATGTAGAGGCCCGATCCCTGGAACACTGCGAACGATCCTGGCAAGAGCGCCTGGACGTCAATATCGAAAACACAGTGGTGCTCTGTGCCGGCGAGCAGATAGTCGGTTTCGCCGGCGTGGGTCCCTGCCCGGATTC
>Ga0268298_10006872_pt1 | contig 10209 bp, 4 predicted proteins | sample WWTPWeurt_MetaG_FD_194462 | JGI IMG/M metagenome (GOLD analysis project Ga0268298, IMG submission 194462) | Activated sludge microbial communities from WWTP in Nijmegen, Gelderland, Netherland - WWTP Weurt | ecosystem: Engineered > WWTP > Aerobic digester > Activated sludge | place: Netherlands... | reverse complement strand
CGCCGGCGGTGCGTCTGTCAGCGGGCTATGCGCTCTCGGGGGACGAGGTCGATGCGTATGGCTCGAAGGAGCTCGAGCATCAGCTCACCTTGAGCGCCGCGCTTCGATTGCTCTGAAGATACCAGGGCTCCTTGAGCTCACGTGGGATTGAGCTGCGGCCGTCCGCGCCGCGAGTCGTCGGCATCCCCGGTCACCTGCAAGGAGGCCGTCAGAACCGAGCACTCGTGGGGACGCACTTCTGCCGCCGCTGCCATCAGACATGGTGGCGCTGCTCCGTTCCACAGTCCTTCGTTCGGAGAGCCCGGAGTAGGTTGTCGGCGAGGGGCCTCGCCGCGCGCTGAAGGGCGTGGCTGCCCCGGATCCTCGGCTCATTGAAGTCGTCCGCAAGGTAGTGCATGTCGGAGATGGCCTCGTAATAGGCTCTTCGCTGGGTGACTTGCCTCTTCGCGCGCAGGAGGTGGGCAGTGGCGAGGGTCTTGATCTCGTCGAGCGTGGTCGCGTATTCTTCCGAATTTCTCCCTATTTCTGGTGGGAGGCTCTGTGCGTGAGACGCGATCAGGGCGAGGGGCACGGCGATCTCGATCGGTGTGAAGAGGAGCCGAGCGCGATAGGCACGTTCGCTGCGGATGAGGTCCAGCGCCGCGAGGAGGAGAGGGGAGATCGTCCGGGGCTTCTCCATCACGGTGGCCTCGATCCAGAGCGCCATGGCGCGCAGGCGCGTCAGCATTGGAAAGCTGTAGGCACACAGGAGGTCGATCAGGACCGTTTCGGGCGTGAGATCGGCCATCTTTGCTTTGGCCCTCTCTGGCGAAACCGATGCTTCGGGGGACGTGCCGCCGAAGCCGGCTGGGACCTCTCGCAGCCTTTCCCACAGCTTCTGCATCACCGCCTGGGTCTTGGGGAGAGAGGTGTGGGGGGGCCGGGACGCGGTGCTCGCGTTGGTGGTTGATGACAGCCATCGAGCGATGGCCAGCAGGCGACAGGCGGTGACGAGCAAGGCATTCCATTGTCGGTTCACGCCGTCGGCCCCCCCTCCTCTGCTCGGCGCTGGAACAGGGCTCTGGCCACCGCGGTCCCACCACTCGAACGCCTTCTCGATGGACTCGTCGGCGATCCAGAGGAGGCAAGCGCACCCGTTCGCCACGCTTTCGGAGGGTTCGGGCGCGCCTGGCGTGAGGCGTCTCCACCAGAGCAGGCGAGACAGAGCGTCGGCGATGCGCTGCTCTTCGAGGGCGGCGTCCCACGCGCTCCCTTCCTCGCGCATGAAATCGGCGGCTGCGAGCGAGCAGAGCACTCCAGCGATGAGCGGTGAGATCTCGTCGGCGCCCTGTCCGTCGCGCGCGGGAGCGCCGAGATCCCAGAAACCGCCAGCCGAGGGAAGGAGCCACTTGACCTCTCCGACCTTCTCGTCATCCGCCAACTGCGGCGAAAAGCAGGCAGTAGACAATGCGAATTCTTTGAGGCGTTGAATCGCTCTCGGCAGCCCGGCCCGGATGTTCTTCGTCTGCTCTTGGGCACAGGCTTGGCCGAAGAGGGCTTCCATGGTGAGCCTGTCGTCGAGGAGGACCGGTGTCGTGTCAGCGCTCGTGGGGGTGACGAAGAGCGCCCCCGCGAGAAAGGCATCCGAAAGGCTCGCGAGGATCCTCGAGCAGAGTCGGTCTCTGTGCGGGGAGGGCGCCTCCGAGAGCTCACGGAGCGCGGCGTCATAGCTTGAACGCCCGGGCAGATCACGGGCGGTGCCTGGCGAGCCGCGGAAGAAGTGGAGATCGCCGCGGCGAGCCAGAACGTCCGCGCGGACGATCCGCATTCCCGGGTCAAATCGAGCGTCGAGCCCGCCGAGTAGCTCCCCGAGATCGTCCGTGGAAGACACCCCGGGGAGCCCCAGCTTCTCCGCGGCGAAGACCTCCGCGAGGCCGGGCTGCACGAGCAGCCGGTGGAGCGAGCCGAGCGGGAGCCCGGCGAGAGAGGGCAATGCATCCGCCCCCGTCGCTCGCGGGTTCAATGCGTTCAGGATGACCGCAGCCAAGATCCGGGCATTTCGATATTCGATGAGCGCTCGATCATAGTCCTTCTCGTGCTCGTACGTGAGGCCGATCTGGAGCATGAGGCGCAGTCGCGCGTTCGCCCAAGGGAGGCGGCGGGCGGCGATCGCGACGCCCTTGTCCTTCTCTCCTCGGAGGACCTCGTACACCGCGGCGACCGCATCGCCGCCGCCGAGATCGTGATATCCACCCCGGATATCGACCTGGAGCTTCTCATCGAGCAGCTTGGTCGCGAAGAGGTAGTAATAGCGGGCAGAGTCGTACTCTCCGTCGAGGTCGTGGATCTCGCCGAGAGCCGCCGCGATCTCCGCGCTCGGGGTCGCCTCCGACGCTTCGAGCCTCGCGCGATAGAGGTCCTTCAGCGTGCGGGATTCGTCGAGCGCGAAATGGAGGGCGGCCATCTCTTCTTCGGACAATCGCGCCGCGAACTTCAGCTCCTGGGCCACTTCCGAGCGGAATCGATAGGCGAACACACCGTTGTGCACGGGGCGGAGCAAGGGGCCAGTCCACCACCCGAGCAGCTCGTGGACGACGCCTCGGATCTCGGGCGACCGGTGCACGTCCACGACCTCGTCGATGCGCTCGAAATTGGCGAGGTTGAACGCCTGGCGGTGGAATTTGAGGAGGGTGTTGGAGATGTAGAACAGTGAGGTGACGACCTTGTCGTCCCGCATCATTGGTGTCCCGTGAAACGCCCGTTCGATGCCGCGGTAGATATCGGCGAGAAGCTGAATACGGTGAATGTCCTCGTCGTGAAAGACGAGGTCGTGCTCCCGCTGCTCCGACTCGGACCCTCGCTCGGCGCCCTTTCGCGGTTGGAGGAACACCTCGATCAGCTCGCGCAGGCGCTTGACGTTGCCGGAGGAGCGATAGGCGAGAAAGGCGATGAGGTCGTTCCAGAAGGCCTGCGCGGGGGGGCGTGACCCCGTGTTTGCTGTCTCGAACCAGCTGGTTGGGTCGGATTCAACAGGCGGCCAGGAGGCTCGGCGCGATTCGGGTTCGAACGTGGCGTGGCGGCGGTCCTCTTGCCAGATGCCCAACCACGCGCCGTGGCGAGCGCGAGACCACCCTTTGAGAAGCTCTCCTGCTCTCCAAATCTGGGTCCTCAAGTACGCCGCGATCTGATCGTGAGACGCCGCCCCTGTATCGGCGGCGTCGGTGAGGAGGGAGGGGAGATAGACCTCGTCGTCGAAGATGCGCGTGAGCAGCGGCTGTCGGGCCATCTGGTCGGCGAGCCAGGCGTCGTGGAGGTCGCGTCCGCCGACGAAGAAGAAGCGAGCCGGAGCCGCGGAGAGGACATTCTTCATATCGGCGAAAAGCGCGAGGAGCGCCGCGAGGCGACGGGCGCCCTCTGGCCGTGGATCATCTGGGGTCTCGTCCTCGTCCTCCTTGCTGCGGGGAATTTCCAGGCTCGCTTTGTCGAGCTCGTCGAAGACGAAGATGATCTCCGCGGCCGGCAAATGAAGGCGAGCGTTCTGGTTGAGCGGTAGCGTGAGCCCGGCGAAGTGGATGTCTCGCAGCACGGAGAGGAACATGAGCTCGACCCTCCTGGAGTCGAGCGGCGCGGTGCGGGTCTGCACCGAGCGCTCCCGCTTCGGAGCGAGCGGGAAGTTATTATAGCCACTGCTCCAGCCTTCGGTGGCAGTCTCATCGATGCTGCTTGTCAGGCTGTCGAGCACGCGTTGTAGCCGTTTGCTGATGTCCTGATACGGGAGGAGCGGCCATCTCTTGAGGAAGGCGCCTGTGATCCAGTAGAGGAGGAGGATCAGGAAGACATGGTAGGTGCGCAGCTCCACTTGCTCGCGTGTTCTGGACGAGAGACCATCGGTGGCGCCGAAGAAGGAGGTCGGCAAGAAGTAGTTGCCGAGGTGCTTCGGCTCTTCGGCCACGACGCTCCGGTAGGACGCCGAGGGATCGAGGAAATTGAACCGCAAGCCGCGGATGATGTCGTTGCCGTAGCGCGTGGAGCAAGCCCAGTCGTAGACGTGCGACACCTGGCCCTGGTCAGCGCTACCGGGGTGCAGGTCGTCGAAGTGGCTTTGAAGATACCCGCAGTAATTCCTGTTGGCGAGCTCTCCCCCTTTGTCGCTGAACGAGAAGAAGAAGCTCCCTCCAAGGGTCATGAAGAAGAGCACGACGCCCAGGCGCAGAGAGGCGCCGAGCACGCTGAGGGGGCTCCTCCAGTGGGCGAACGTCCTTTGATAAGCGTCGCGGAGAGCGGTCATCATGACCTCGATCACCCGCCGATGGCTCAAGGCGTCGATGCCCAAGTTGACGTTGACTTTGAGGACGGGGAGCCATGCCTCCCAGACTGCATAGAAGAACGTGCGAGATTGGCTGTCGCTGACGAGCTGCTCCAAAGCGGGGCCCATCTCCTCGGCGCTGCCGCTTTTTCGTCCAGGCTTCGTGGAGGTGGGGCCGGCGAGCTCTTTCTCCGAAGGGCGGTGAATCCAATCGTACTCAAGTCGTGTGATGGCCATCAGAAAGAGCACGGACCAAAGGATCCACAAAAGGTCATGCGAGACATCGAAGGGCCACGGGCGATCGAGGGGCCCATTGTCGGGGGATAGGCGAATTTTCGCCCAAAGAATAGCCGGTTGCAGCAGATTCGCAGAGATCAGGGTGAGGCCGGTGCTCTTGGCGACGACGGTGAGCAGGAGCGGGGCAGAGGCGCATGTTCGTCTCCAGAGGCTGCGCTCTCTGGAACCCTTGGAGTCGGCTGCCTTGCGCTCGGTCAGGATTGCACTCGGGGGGTCTTTGGCCTGCGTACTAGGAGCGTTGCTTTGGGGATAGGCGTCGTCCTCTGGACTCGCAAAATAGTGGGGGATGCCCAGCTCCATGATGGTGATGGTCAGGACGGGAAGCCACAGCTGCTCCAGCGTGCGCTCGCGCGCCAGAATGGCGTAAAGCACAAGGAGCGCGCCCGCCAAGTAGAGGAGCACGAGCAGCGCCCGGATCCCGCGGACGAAGCGGAGGCCTCCCATGGACAAAGCAGTGAGATCGAGCGCCCGGATGAGCGAGATGAGGGCAGAGAGAACAACCACGATCCCGAGGGGCACGATCGGTGGAACGGAGTCACCAACGAAGTACACCAGTGTGCCGAGGACGATCGTCAGGATGATTTCTGCACCGTTGTTCATGAGAATCGGGAGTGCGATCCGCCGTCCGTTTTCGGAGGAGACCCCGAAGAGGAAACAAGACAAGACCACGCTCACGCTGGCAACGCTCATAAGATCGTTGCTCTGCAGGTAGGCAAAGAGCCCCGCCAGGAAGATCGCCCCCAAACTGACAATCATCGCCGGTAAGCCCACTCTCTCGCGCAGCCCCTCATGGGTCTTGTCGCCACTGGAACTTACTTCGGTTCGGGAGTCAGCTCGCGCTTGGGTCGATCCCCTTAACCGAGAATACGGTTCTCGGATGAAAAGGGCGAAGACCAAGAACGCTCCCAGCGCCGCTGTCACGTGCGCCGTCCAAGGCCAGCGGAGGAAACGGACGGACCACGTTGCGGGTGTGGCGCAAGGCACTCCATCGTGGGACGCAAAGATCAATGTCAACAAGCCTGCCCAGATCGCGCCCCCGCCGCCCCATACTCGGTCAGCCAAGGCGCTTATCGCGTGGCTTCTCGTGTCCGCTTTCGGAGAATCGACCTTTCGCGAGAACAACCACTTCACGACAGGTTCGATGATCCCTGCTGCCATGAAGAGAGGGAGGCAGAACACCACGACGATCGGAATCGCCACGAGCCCCGGAAGGCGAGGGGCTGTGGGATTGAGGAGGAGGAACCAGAGGAGGTGCTTCAAGATGAGGAGGCCCGTCACCATCGACACGAGGAGGCCGAGGAGGCCCAGCCTGTCCAGGAAGAAGCCGCGCCCGACGTCGGAGCGGAGGAAGCGGCGGAAGACGTCCCGACGGTAGGTGGCGATCGCGTCCTCGACGAAGGATGTCTTCCCCGCGCCCCGGTGGCCGGTGATCAGATAGGCGCCCCGTCGGCCTTGCGTGAAGAGGAGATTCAGGAGGCGCGCCCGCTGCCGGATGCGGCCGATCATGCTCTCGTGCGCAGGGGCAGGCGCGCGGTCGGAGCCCTCGTAGCGGCCGAAGGGGATGGTGTACTTCCGGGACGAAATACTGGGTTCGGCGACGAGCGTGGAGGTCTCGCCGGTGGAATTCGGCTCCCCGTGCGACTGGGATGGTGGACTCCCCTGCGTTTTGTCCGCCGACTTGTTGTTGCCCCGATCCATGTGCGCACCTCTGGATGTCTCACGATGAGAGCCGGCGCGTGGGCATGCTGTCAACAGTCACGTGGGACGGAGACAGAACGGCCTGTGCGTCACAAGGCGGACGACGCAACGCGTTGTATGCGGCCACGCGGACGGTCGACTCGTCCGTGACCTCGCCGCTCGCGCCCGTTGGGATCCCCCCCAGGAGTGGGGTCAGCTCGGGGCGAGGACCTCGGCGATTCGGGCCAGGCGGGGGAGATCGTGGATGTCGTAAGGGAAGGCCGGGACGTGCACGACGAAGCTGCCGCCAGAGGCCTCGTCCTCCAAGGAGCCCTCCAAGCCCATGAGGTGGAGCTGGTCCTGGCGGCCAAGCCGGGTCTCGTCCTCGGCCGCGCGAAGGAGGCGCTCGGAGCCGTGATCGGACAGGGTGAGGCCCCGCTTGGTGAGGGCCTCGGCGACGGCCGCGGAGGTGGGAGGCTCGCCGAATACGGGGTGTACGCGGTTCACGACGAAGGCGTCGCGGCGCATGCCCTGCTCCTTCAGGCGCTCGGCGAAGAAGCGGACCTCGCGGACGCTCAATGGGTCCGGCGTGGTGACGAGGACATAAGCCACGTCGGGGCCGCGGAGGGCCGCGGCGATCTCGTCGGCGCGCTTCTTCCAGCCGCCGAAGACGGCGTTGATCTCGGTGATGAAGGCCGCCACTTGCTCCAGGAAGCCTCCGCCCGTCATCTTTCCAATGCCGCGCAGGACAGCGGCCGCGCTGCGGGCGAGCAGGTTGAAGGAGAACTTGCCAGAGCCCTGGACGGCGTCGAGGAACCACTTCGTGGCCGCCGAATCAATGGCTCCCACGAGCCTCTCGGGGGCGTCGAGGAAGTCGAGGGCGTTGGCCGTGGGCGGGGTGTCCAGGATCACGAGGTCGTAATCGGGGCTGCCGCGCATGGCATAGAGCTTCTCCATCGCCATGTATTCTTGCGTGCCCGCGAGCGAGGTGGAGATGTAGCGGTAAAGGACGTTGTCGAGGATGCGGTCGCGCTGCTCCTTCGTGGGCGCGAGACTGGCAATCAGGCCGTCAAAGGTGCTCTTCGTGTCGAGCATCATGACTGTCATGCTGCCGCTGACCTCGATGCCGGCGTCGGTGAAGCGGGAGGGGGCGACGCGCTGGGCCTCGGTCTTCATCTCGGCCAGGCCGAGGCTCTGGGCGAGGCGGCGGGCCGGATCGATGGTGAGGCAGAGGACGCGCTTGCCCCGGCGGGCCGCGGCGAGGCCGAGCGCGGCGGTGGTGGTGGTCTTTCCGACGCCGCCGCAGCCGACGCAGAGGATGACGCGCCGCGAGGAGAGGAGGTTGGTCAGCCCAGGGGAGCGGGCGGGCGCTTCGGGCGAGGTCGCGGGAGCGGCGGGCGGCGGCACGGTGCGCCTCTTAGCACGTTTCGTCGGGGGAACGTCACTCGGCGCCGACCCCGATGCTGCGCGCTCGGGGCGATTCTGAGAACAAAGATCCTCCGTGAGACCTCTGTGTCCTCCGCGTCTCCGTGGTGAAAAAGTCCCCAGAAATGGCCCGAATGATCCGCATTGACGCTAGCCAGGCTCTTCCTTCGCGCGGGCCAAACCAGGGACCTTGGGCCAGTCGGCGAGGAAGCGCGCGCCTCCCTCGGGCGGGCGCTCGTGGCGAAGGACGCCGCCGTGACGCTGGATCCAGCGCGTCGCGAGCGCGAGGCCGATGCCCGTCCCCGGGTGCGCATGATCGCGGCCGCGGCCGGTGACGAAGAGCTGGAAGAGGCGGGGCTCGATCGCGGGCGGCACGCCGGGGCCGTTGTCGGTGATCGCGATCTCGACCCGCTTGCCGCGATCGATCGCTGTCACGCGGACCTCGGGGGAGGGGCGATCGGCGACGGCGATCGCCGCGTTCGTGAGGAGGATCGTGGCGACGTCGAGGAGGGCGCCGCGATCGGCTTCGACGAAGAGGGGAGGGGCGTCGGGATCGTCGAGGTGAAAGAGATCCGGCGTCGCGAGGGCCTGGCGCACGTTGGACGCGGCGAGGGCGAGGACGCTGCGGACGTCGATCTCGCGCACGGTGAGGGGACGGGGCTTCGCGAAGCGGAGGAGGTCCTCGAGGAAGCGCTTGGCGCGCTCCACCTCGCCGCGGATGGAGGTGAGGTTTTCGGCGTCGGCGCCCTTCTTTTCGAGGACTTTTGTCTGCGCGAGGATCACGCCGAGGGGGTTTCGGATCTCGTGGGCGACGGCGCTCGCGAGGCGGCCGAGCTCGGCGAGGCCCTCGGATTGTTCGCGCTCGATCTCCTTCGTTTCAAGCTCTTTTTCGAGGTGCGGGACGGCGATGGGGCGAGCGAAGAGGCGCGCGCCGATGGCCTCGACGGCGAGGGTGCGCAGCGGATCGAGAGGGAGCGCGGCGAAGAAGACCACGAACGCTGTCCACGCGAACGTGGGCTCCGGGAGGAGCCGCGGCAGGGCGCTGAAGAAGAGCGCGAGGCCGAAGACGGAGAAGGCCGCCGTGAGCCCCGCGAAGGCGAGCGCTTGAAGGAGGACCTCGCGGGCGCGGCCTGTCTCTTCGTAGATGACGGCGAACGCGGCGAGCAGGATCGAGAGCAAGAGGAAGGGCGCGGCGACCGCGACAGGGGCGAGATCGAAGACGCGAAGGAGGACGACGACGCCTCCTCCGATGTTCGCGGCGAGGTTGGCGATGAGCAGGGCGTAGGCGCGCTTGCGACGAGGGAGCGGGGCCCTGCGCGCGATGCGAAAGAGCCAGAGCTTGGTGATCCCGACGCCGATCGGCGACGTGATCGCGAGGGGGTAAAAGAGGGGGCCGGGGCCGCGCGCGCCGGGGCCGTAGAGCAGACGCGGGAAGGCTCCGCCGGTGATCGCGACGACGAGGCAGAAGGCGTAGACGGCCTGGACGAAGCGACGATCGCGCACCTCCGCGACGTCGGCGCCCGCGTGGAGGAAGGCGCCTGCGAGGAGCATCCCGAACGGCAGCACGCGCTCGGCGATGTCGAGCGAGACGAGGGCGTCGCGCGCGGCGTCGGCGCTGACGAGGAGCAAGAGGCCGCTGACCCAGATCGCGAGGGCGAAGCAGAGGATGACGAGGCCGCGGCTCTTGTTGCGCGCGAGGCGGAGCGCGGTGAGGCCGACGGCGAGCGCCACGGCCCAGATCGGGTAGAGGGCGAGCGCGGCGACGGAGCTCATTGGGCGGCTGAAACGAAGGGGATTTTACACGGGCACGGGGCCGCCGAAGGCGCCGAAGAAGCGGGCGATCCACAGGGCGACCATGGCGACGCCGAGGACGATCCACGCGGCGGTGAGGAAGCGCGACTTGAGGCCCTCGGAGGCGAACCACTGACCGCGGCGCACGTAGGCGTAGGCGTTGTAGGAGAAGGCGACGGCGATCACGGGCGTGACGACGAAGACGAGCGGGTGCATGTGCGCCGCGGCGTGGATGTCGCCGTGAAGGAGCGAGATGGTGGCGCGCGTGAGGCCGCAGCCCGGGCACGGGTGACGCGTGACGATCGCGAAGGGGCAGAGGGGCACGCCGATGAACATCAGGCCGAAGAGCGCGCCGAAGGTCGCGAAGAGGCGGACGGCGCGACCGAGCGGGCGAGAGGTGTCGAGGAGGGGGTGACGAAGGCGAGCGGGGGCCGCGGGAGGGGGAGGGATTTCCGCTGCTCGTGCGGGGGCCGCGTTCACGTCATTCTCCGTCCAGGCGACTTGCGTGTGCTCGCGATGTGGGGACCCCGCCCATCGCGCGCGAAGCGAGCGATTTGGGAGGGGCGGACGGCGCGGAGGGCGAAGCCCGAGCACCGGCCGGGGGTGGGCATCGTCGGCATGCGCGTGTCCCTTGCGAAGTCGAGTCGTAGCGCCTGCGGTGCCGCTGCGGAAGGAGTTTTCACGGACGTCCGTGAACGGCTTCACGAGCGTCCGTGAACGGGAGAGAAGCGGAG
>Ga0268298_10006871_pt1 | contig 10213 bp, 14 predicted proteins | sample WWTPWeurt_MetaG_FD_194462 | JGI IMG/M metagenome (GOLD analysis project Ga0268298, IMG submission 194462) | Activated sludge microbial communities from WWTP in Nijmegen, Gelderland, Netherland - WWTP Weurt | ecosystem: Engineered > WWTP > Aerobic digester > Activated sludge | place... | reverse complement strand
CCGAGCACGACGAACTTGCGCAGTCCATCCTGTTGTGTCCCGATGCTGCCTTCCTCGACCGGGTGGCGGCGGCCATCAAAAGATTGTTGCCGACCATGCCGCGCAAGGATGTCATTGCCGCTTCGATAGGCGGTCGCGGCGCATTGATCCATGTGAGCGACCTCAACGAGGCCTGCGTGATCGCCAACCGCATTGCGCCGGAGCACTTGGAGTTGTCGGTCGAAAATCCGCGTGCGTTGGTCGACAGGATTCGCCATGCCGGCGCGATCTTCCTCGGCCATTACACGTCCGAGTCGCTGGGCGATTACTGCGCCGGGCCGAACCATGTGCTGCCCACTTCGCGTAGCGCGCGCTTCTCCAGCCCGCTCGGCGTCTATGATTTCCAGAAGCGCACGAGCATCATCGAAGTCTCCGAGGCGGGCGCGCAGACGCTCGGTCCGATCGCCTCGACGCTCGCCCACGGCGAGGGCCTGACCGCGCACGCCCGCGCGGCGGAGCTGCGCATCAAGCGTTAAGAATTTCTCTTAGCGCCGCGACGAGTATCTCGCACTGCTCGTCGGTGCCGACGGTGATGCGCAAGAACTGCCCGATGCGTGGTTGCCGGAAGTGGCGGACGATGATGCTGCGTTTGCGCAATGATTTCGCCAATTCGCCGGCGTCCTGTCCGGGGTGCCGCGTGAAGATGAAGTTGGCTCCCGACGGCAGCACCTCGAAACCCAGTTCCCGCAACTTCCGCGTCAGCTCGCCGCGGCTGCGAATGACGGCTTGGCGCGTGCGCTCGAACCACTCGCGATCCTCCAGCGCGGCAACCGCGCCGGCCAGCGCCAGTCGGTCCAGCGGGTAGGAGTTGAAGCTGTTTTTGACGCGCTCCAGCGCCTCGATCAGCTTCGCGTCGCCGACCGCGAATCCCACGCGCAATCCCGCCAGCGAGCGCGACTTCGAAAGGGTGTGCACGACCAGCAGATTCGGGTAACGGTTTACGAGCGCCACCGCCGACGGAGCGCCGAAATCGACATAAGCCTCATCGACCACCACCACCGAGTCCGGGCTGCCCGCGACGATGCGCTCGATTTCCGCGAATGGCAGCGCACAGCCCGTGGGGGCGTTCGGATTCGGAAAATGATGCCACCGTTGGGTTGGAGATAGTCGTCGGGGCGAATCGTGAACTGCTCGGTCAACGGCACCGTGCGGTACTCGATGCCGTACAGGCCGCAGTAAACCGGATAGAAGCTGTAGGTGATGTCGGGGAAAAGAATCGGCCTGTCGTGCTTGAGCAGGGCCAGGAAGGCGTGGGCCAGCACCTCGTCGGAGCCATTGCCGACGAACACCTGCTGCGTGGCGATCTCGCCGAAATAGGCCGCCACGGCGCTCTTGAGCTGGGATCCCTCGGGATCGGGATAGAGGCGCAGGTTGTCGCCGGTCTCGCGGCGGATGGCTTCGATGGCCTTCGGCGAGGGGCCGTACGGGTTCTCGTTGGTGTTGAGCTTGACGAGGTTCGGCAGCTTCGGCTGCTCGCCCGGCACATACGGCGTCAGCGACTTGGTGACTTCGCTCCAGTAGCGGCTCATTGCGTTTGCGGCGGGCGGTTCATGCGGTCCGAAATGGTATCATGGCCGCGTTTTCGTCTCTCGAAGCACATCCTGAAATGCGCAGCGCCGAAGTCGAACGCAACACGCTGGAAACGCGGATCCGCGTCAAGCTGAACCTCGATGGCAGCGGCCAGTCCACCCTGTCGACGGGCGTCGGTTTCTTCGACCACATGCTCGACCAGATCGCCCGCCACGGCATGATGGACATCGAGATCGCGGCCACGGGCGACCTGCACATCGACGCTCACCACACCATCGAGGATGTCGGCATCACGCTCGGCCAATGCCTGGCCCGCGCCGTCGGCGACAAGCAGGGCGTGCGCCGTTACGGCCATGCCTACGTGCCGCTCGACGAAGCGCTGTCACGCGTCGTCATCGACCTGTCCGGCCGGCCCGGACTGGTGTTCGACGTTCCCTTCGTGCGCGGCACCATCGGCGAATTCGACGTGGACCTGGTACGCGAGTTCTTTCAGGGCCTGGTCAATCACGCCGCCATGACGGTGCACATCGACTGCCTGCGCGGCGACAACGCACACCATCAGGCCGAAACCGTGTTCAAGGCCTTCGGTCGCGCCCTGCGCATGGCCGTCGAGGCCGATCCGCGCGCCACCGGCGTACCTTCGACCAAGGGCACGCTCTGAGTCGATCATGAGTGCCAAGGGTGTCGTGGCGGTCGTCGATTACGGCATGGGCAACCTGCGTTCGGTGGCGAAAGCCATCGAGCACGTGGCCGCCGGCGCGCGGGTCCTGGTGACGTCCGATCCGGCCGTTGTCGCGGCGGCGGAGCGTGTCGTGGTGCCAGGTCAGGGCGCCATGCCGGACTGCATGCGCGAGTTGGCGGCGTGTGGCCTGCGCGAGGCAGTCATCCGCGCGGCGACAAAGAAACCATTCCTCGGCATCTGCATCGGGCTGCAGATGTTGTTCGAGCACAGCGAGGAAGGCGATGTCGCCGGGCTGGGCATCCTGACCGGCCAGGTGCGCCGCTTTCCCGCGGCGGAGACGATCGCGAAGGGCCTCAAGGTGCCGCACATGGGCTGGAACCAGGTCGATCAGGCCGAGGCGCATCCGGTCTGGGCGAACATTCCGGACGGCAGCCGTTTCTATTTTGTGCACAGCTATTACGTCGAGCCGTCCGAACCCAGCGCAATCGCGGGCTCCACGGTCTATGGCATCCCCTTTACCAGCGCGGTGGCTCGCGCTAACATTTTCGCCGTTCAGTTCCACCCGGAGAAAAGCGCCCAGGCGGGCCTGCAACTCCTTGGCAATTTCATGCGCTGGCAACCCTGACGTTGCCGCGGCGTGTCACCATCACTGACTTTCATTTCATCACTATGCTGCTGATTCCCGCGATCGACCTGAAGGACGGGCATTGCGTGCGCCTCAAGCAGGGCGCCATGGACGATGCCACGGTGTTTTCCGAACATCCGGCCGCCATGGCGCGCCACTGGATCGCGCAGGGCGCGCGCCGGTTGCACCTGGTCGACCTCAATGGCGCCTTCGCCGGCAAGCCGAAGAACGAGCCGGCGATCAAGGCCATCCTGGAAGAGGTTGGCGACGAGATTCCCGTGCAGCTCGGCGGCGGCATCCGCGACCTCGACACCATCGAGCGCTGCCTCGACGACGGCATCAGCTACGTCATCATCGGCACGGCGGCCGTCAAGAACCCCGGTTTCCTGCACGACGCCTGCACGGCCTTCCCCGGCCACATCATCGTCGGGCTCGACGCCAAGGACGGCAAGGTGGCCGTCGACGGTTGGTCGAAGATGACCGGCCACGACGTCGTCGACCTCGCCAGGAAATTCGAGGACTACGGCGTCGAGGCGGTGATCTACACCGACATTGGCCGCGATGGCATGCTGAGCGGCGTCAACGTCGAGGCGACGGTGAAGCTGGCCCAGGCGCTGCGCATTCCGGTCATCGCCTCCGGCGGCATTGCCAGCGTCGCGGACGTCAAGGCGCTGTGCAAGGTGCAGGATGAAGGCATCATGGGCGCCATCACCGGCCGGGCGATCTACGAGGGCAAGCTCGACTTCAGGAAAGCCCAGGCGGAGGCCGACAAGCTGTCGGCGAAGTAGGACACCCATGCTTGCCAAGCGCATCATCCCCTGCCTCGACGTCAATGCCGGCCGTGTCGTCAAGGGCGTCAACTTCGTCGAGTTGCGCGATGCCGGCGATCCTGTCGAGATCGCCAGGCGCTATGACGAGCAGGGCGCCGACGAGATCACTTTTCTCGACATCACGGCCAGTTCGGACGATCGCGACATCATCCTGCACATTGTCGAGGCTTGCGCCGAGCAGGTGTTCATCCCGCTGACCGTCGGCGGCGGCGTGCGCCGCGTCGAGGACGTACGCCGTCTGCTCAACGCGGGAGCCGACAAGGTGAGCATGAACACCGCCGCCGTGAACGATCCGCGACTGGTCGCCGATGCTTCGGCGAAAGTCGGCTCGCAGTGCATTGTCGTTGCCATCGACGCCAAGCAGACCAGTCCCGGCAAGTGGGAGGTTTTCACGCACGGCGGCCGCAAGAACGCGGGCCTCGATGCCATCGAGTGGGCGCGGAACGTCACCGAACTGGGCGCGGGCGAAATCCTGTTGACCAGCATGGATCGAGACGGCACACGCAACGGCTTCGACCTGGAGCTGACCCGTCGCGTCGCCGAGGCAGTGGTGGTGCCGGTGATCGCCAGTGGTGGGGTCGGCAACCTGCAACATCTTGCCGATGGCGTGCAGCAGGGCAAGGCCGACGCGGTACTGGCCGCCAGCATCTTTCATTACGGCGAATACACGGTGCGGCAGGCCAAGGAATACATGAAATCGAGAGGTATCGAGGTGAGATTGTGACAAGCAAGTGGTTGAATGAGATCAAGTGGGACGAACAGGGCCTGGTGCCGGTGATCGCCCAGGACGCCGCCAGCGGCGAGGTGTTGATGTTTGCGTGGATGAACCGCGAGGCGCTGGAAAAGACCGCGGCCATCGGCCAGGCGGTTTACTGGTCGCGCTCCCGTCGCAAGCTCTGGCACAAGGGCGAGGAGTCCGGCCACTTCCAGAAAGTACTGGAAATCCGCACCGATTGCGACAACGACGTGGTATTGCTCAAAATCGAACAAGTGGGCGGCATCGCCTGCCATACCGGCCGCAAGAGCTGCTTCTTCCAGAAACTGGACGAAGGTACATGGTTCGCCGCCGACCCTGTCCTCAAGGACCCGAAGGAGATATACAAGTGATCAATCTCGAAGTCCTGCACCGCGTTCAGGCGACGCTGGCGGAACGCAAGGGCGCGGCGCCCGATTCCTCGTACGTCGCCAGTCTCTACGCCAAGGGCACCGACACCATCTGCAAGAAAATCGCGGAAGAGGCGGCCGAGGCGATTATGGCGGCCAAGGATGGCGATCGCCTGCATCTGGTGCGCGAGACCTGCGATCTCTGGTTTCATACCATGGTGCTGCTGTCCCATTTCGACATTGGTGTCGACGACATCATGGTCGAGTTCCGCCGGCGCGAGGGCATTTCCGGCATCGACGAGAAGAACTCGCGGGGCTGAGATGAGCGATTGCATCTTCTGCAAGATCGCCCGCGGCGAGATTCCCTCGAAGAAGGTATACGAGGACGAAGACCTGTTCGCCTTCCACGACATCCACCCGCAGGCGCCGGTGCATTTCATGATCATTCCCAAGCAGCACATCGCCTCGCTGAACGACACGGACGCCCGCCACCAGGCGGTGCTCGGCAAGCTGTTCGCCAAGGCCGGCGAGATGGCTCGCTCGCAGGGGCTCGCCGACGGTTTTCGCACCATCATCAACACGGGCAGAGTGGGCCGGCAGGAGGTGTATCATCTGCACGTACACATCCTCGGCGGTCCCGAGCCCTTGGGCGCGATGCTACCGAGAAGCTAGGAGAGAGACATGGGTTCCTTCAGCATCTGGCATTGGTTGATCGTCCTGGTCATCGTCATGTTGATATTCGGCACCAAGAAGCTGCGCAACGTCGGCCAGGATCTTGGCGGCGCCGTCAAGGGCTTCAAGGACGGCATGAAGGAAAGCGCCGCCGACACGCCGGCCGAGACCGAGCGGGTCGGCCATACCATCGAGGGCGAGGCCAAGAAGGAGAAGGTCTGAGCGGACCTCTCGGCCGCGGATACCAGGGAGCGGGTGATGCCCGCTCATTTTTTTCGGACGCCGGCATGCAATGTTCGACATAGGTTTTTCCGAGTTGGTGGTGATCGGCCTGGTGGCTCTGATCGTCATCGGCCCCGAGCGGCTGCCGCGCGTCGCGCGCACGGCGGGCCATTTGCTCGGACGCCTGCAGCGCTACGTCAGCGACGTTAAGGCCGACATCAATCGCGAAATTCAGCTTGAGGAGCTGAAGAAGCTGCAGGAGGAGGTGGAGAGGAATGCCAGGAGCATGGAGCAGTCGGTCAGCGAGCGCATGAACGAGATTGAAGCCTCACTCAACAAGTCGATCGCGCCAGGCTCCGCCACCGAAATGGCCGGCGTGCCGCCGCCACTGACTTTCGGCGAAACGGACAAACCGAAGACCTGAGATGTCCGAAATCCAGGAAACCTTCATTTCCCATCTGGTCGAGCTGCGCAACCGTCTGCTGCGCGCGGCGGCGGCGGTCTTGGTGGTGTTCTTCGTCATGGTCTGGTGGTCGGGCGAGATCTACGACTTCCTCGCCAAGCCGCTGATGGCGACATTGCCGCCCGGGTCGAAGATGATTGCCACCGGTGTCATCACGCCTTTCATGGTGCCGCTCAAGGTCACGCTGCTCGCTGCCTTCGTGACGGCGCTGCCCGTTGTGCTCTACCAAGCATGGGCTTTTGTCGCCCCGGGCCTTTACGCTCACGAGAAGAAGTTCGGCCTGCCGTTGGTTGTCGGCAGCACGGTGCTGTTCCTCGCCGGCATCGCATTCTGCTACTTCTTCGTCTTCAACACGGTGTTCAGCTTCATCGGCAAGGTCGCGCCACAAAGCATCACGCCGGCGCCAGACATCGAGCAATACCTCAACTTCGTGATGACCATGTTTCTCGCCTTCGGTATCACTTTCGAGATACCCGTGGCGGTTATCCTGCTGGTGCGCTTTGGTGTCGTCAATGTCGAGAAGCTCAAGGATTCGCGCCCCTATGTGATCGTCGGCGCCTTTGTCATTGCCGCCGTGGTGACGCCGCCGGATGTGCTGTCGCAGTTCATGCTGGCGGTGCCGATGTGTCTGCTCTTCGAACTCGGGTTGTTCCTGGCCCGTTTCGTTGGCAAGCGCCCCGAGCCGATGCCGGGCGAAAGCGACTATGTCGCGCCCAGCGAAGCCGAGATGGATCGCGAGCTCGACCAACTCGACCGGCGCGCCTGATCAGTCGCGCGGCGGTTTCGGTCGCTTGCCGATCGTGGCGCGCAGCTCGATCTCCTTGCCATCGCGGCGCAGGGCAAACGTGCCGGTGTCGCCCGGCTGGAGGGCGGCGATCAGCGCGAGCATGTTTTCGGCGTCTTTCACGGTTTTACCGTCGATGGCCAGCAAGACATCGCCAGGATGGATGCCGGCCTTGTCGGCCGGACTGCCGCGCATGACCCCGGCGATCAGCGCGCCCTCGACCGAGGGCAGACCGAAGGATTCCGCTAGTTCCGGCGTGATTTCCTGGACCTCGACGCCAATCCAGCCGCGCGTGACGCCGCCGGTGCGGATGATCTGTTCCATGACGTTGCGCGCCAGCGAGACGGGGATCGCGAAGCCGATGCCCATCGATCCGCCGTTCTGGGAATAGATGGCGGTATTGATGCCGACCAGATTGCCGTTGCCGTCGGTTAGCGCGCCGCCCGAGTTGCCCGGGTTGATGGCGGCGTCGGTCTGGATGAAGTTCTCGAAGGTGTTGATGCCGAGATGGCTGCGGCCGAGGGCGGAGACGATCCCGGAGGTGACCGTCTGGCCGACGCCGAAGGGATTGCCCACCGCCAGTACGATGTCACCGACCCGCAGGGAATCGGCGGGGGCGAAGGTAATGGCCGGCAGTTTGGCCTCCACTGGAACGCGCAACACGGCAAGGTCGGATTCCGGGTCGGCGCCGACCACTACAGCCTTGAACTTGCGCCCGTCGTTGCTGGCCACTTCGATCTCGTCGGCGGCTTCGACGACATGGAAGTTGGTGAGAATGTAGCCTTCCGCCGAGACGACGACGCCACTGCCGAGGCCCGAGCGCCGCTGCGTGCGCATGCCGTCGCGATCGCCGAAGAAGTGCTGCCAGAAGGGATCGTTGGCCAGCGGATGGCGGGATGAGCGGATTTCCTGGGCGGTGAAGACATGCACCACCGACGGCACCGCCCTGCCGGCGGCGTCGGCGAACGAGGCCGGGCGTGTTGCCGCGCCCGTCTCGGGCGCCTCCTTGATGGCCACGATGCTGGCGGGCGCCTGGACAGCCGTTCGCGAGCGCAGGTCGAGCCACTCGGGCTTGAGGGTCTGAACGACGAACAAGGCCGCCACGGCAATGGTCACGGCTTGGGCAAAGATCAGCCAAACGCGGCGCATAATCTGACGATCCGGGGACGATGAATTGGCGGGAAAGGCAATGAAGATGCCAACGATACGGCGCGACGAGCTCAGAGACTATCTTGATGCCATGCTGGACGCCGTTGCTTTTCGTGATTATTGCCCAAATGGTTTGCAAGTGGAAGGCCGGCCCGATATCGGCCTCGTCGTCTGTGGCGTCACCGCCAGCCAGGCGCTGCTCGACGAAGCGGTGCGTCTGGGCGCTGACGCCGTGCTGGTGCACCATGGCTGGTTCTGGCGCGGCGAGGATGCGCGGGTGACCGGCATCCGCCGTCGCCGGCTGGCGACGCTGTTGGTGCGCGACATCAACCTGTTCGCTTATCACCTGCCGCTGGATGCCCATCCCGATCTGGGTAACAACGCCCAGTTGGCTTGCCGTCTGGGCTGGAACGTCGAGGGGCGCTTCGGCGACCAGGATGTCGGATACCTCGGCCGACCTGAAGAACCGCTGGCCGCGGTTGCCATTGCGGCCGAACTGGAACGCGTTCTGGGCCGAACACCGTTGCTGGTCGGCGCGGGCGATCGCGTGGTACGCCGGCTGGCGTGGTGCAGCGGCGGCGCGCAGAACTGGTTCGAGCAGGCGATTCTCGCCGGCGCGGATTGCTACGTGAGCGGCGAAATTTCCGAGCAGACCGTGCATCTGGCCCGGGAATCGGGCGTGCCTTACATCGCCGCCGGCCACCACGCGACCGAGCGCCATGGCGCCATGGCCCTGGGCGAGCACTTGCGCGAGCAGTTCGGTCTCGATTGCCGGTTCGTCGACCTCGACAACCCGGCCTAGCGGCCCAGTTCCTTCAGCAGGGCGACCAGCAAGAGAATTTCCTCGACCACCGGCTGCGGGAAGCCGGTGCGGGTACCGCCCCGGTTGTCCTCGAGCAGGCGGTTGAGGTACTCGGCGCAGGATCGTCGCGGCCACAGCTCCTGCACCCGGCTGATGATGTGCGCGTAGCTTTCCAGACCGGGCGGTCGGGCATCGGTGTCGATCGGTTCCCAGTCGGGCGGCGCCATGTTGAAGTGTTGCTGAATCTCCTGGGCCGATTTCTCGAAATCATTCTTCATGCCCGACTTGCGGTAGATATCGAGCAGTTTCAGCCAGTGGAACAAGGCCTGGCGCGGATGGGCGCGGATGTGATCGGTCAGGGTCTGGGCGGCGCCATCGGTCAGGCCCATCGACAACATCACTTCGGCGAGTTCCAGCGAGAGGTCTGCGTCGGCGGCGCCCGTATTGTCGGCGACTTCGGCCGCGGGTGACGGTTGGGTCTCCGCCACCGTGGGTGGCGGGGGCGAGGAAATCCCGACCGGAGTGGCGAGCGGCGCGGCGGCGGGCGCCGGCGGCGTGGCGCCGGCACTGACTTTGCGCTCCGCTGTCGCCGGCTTTGTCAGTGACGGCGGCAACGACGGCTGGGTGACCGGGATTGACTCGTTAGTGGCGCGCCTTTGGCGACGCTGCCGCCACAGCAGGCCCAGCAACGCAAGTACCGCCAAACCGGCCGCGATGGGTTGCCACGGCACGTCGGCCAGCGAATCCTCGGCTACCTTGGTCTTGGCCGCGGGCTTCGGTGCGGGTGCGATCGCCGGCGGGACAGTGGGCGAGGCGATGGCCGCCGGAGGGCAAACCACGGGTTCCGGCGCCTGAGGACAACGCTGTGCCGGGATGGCTTCGATGATCGTGTGCAACTCGGCCACGGTTGCGTTCATTCGCTGTACACGCGCCAGCACTTCATCGATAACCGCGGTTTCACCGGCTTTCGACTGGGCGGCGCGACTCTCGAGCTTGGTCAGGGCCGGTTCGACGCTTGCGGCAGCGGTCTGCTCGCTGGCGACGACCGTGGTGGTGGCCGTCGGCAGCAGCAGCCAAAGCGTGGCGGCGAGAACGGCGCGTCCGTCGCGGCTAAGTTTCATTCCAGAAAATGCTTGGATCAGGGTCGAGGCGAAACCTTGGGCGCGTGCGCTGACTGCTGCTCGTCACCAAGGGCTTGTTCATGTCGAAGGCGTTCGTGTCGCGGAATGTCCGTGGCATCAGGATGCCAGAGGCGCGGCCGATCCTAGGGCGGGAAAAGCGCCTTGAAACCGGCCCAGTTCCTTGCTGATG
>Ga0268298_10006870_pt1 | contig 10214 bp, 9 predicted proteins | sample WWTPWeurt_MetaG_FD_194462 | JGI IMG/M metagenome (GOLD analysis project Ga0268298, IMG submission 194462) | Activated sludge microbial communities from WWTP in Nijmegen, Gelderland, Netherland - WWTP Weurt | ecosystem: Engineered > WWTP > Aerobic digester > Activated sludge | place: Netherlands... | reverse complement strand
CCGCGACTTTGGCTTGGTCTTTCAAGACTATGGGCTTTTTCCTCACCTGAACATTTTCGACAACGTGGCGTTCGGGTTGAAGATGAGAAACGTCCCCGCTGAAACAATAAAACCAAGAGTCGCCGAGATGTTGGATCTGGTCAATTTGACAGGCTTCGAAAACCGCAAAGTGACCGACCTTTCAGGAGGAGAGCAGCAGCGTGTGGCGCTCGCCCGCGCCCTCGCGCCAAGTCCGCGCCTGCTGATGTTCGATGAACCACTTGGGGCTTTGGACAAATCTTTGAAAGATGATCTGCTGAAGCAGATACGCAACATCTTGCATCAAACAAAAATTCCTGCCATTTATGTCACACACGATCAAGATGAAGCGTTCACCATTGCCGATCGTATTTTGCTTTTGCATGACGGTGAGATCATCCGCGACGGCACGCCAAGTGAAGTGTGGAATCATCCAAACTCTGTCCACGCGGCGCGGATGTTGGGGATGGGGAATGTTGTTGTGGGCAAGATCAAGGATGAAGGCAGAAGGATGAAGGATGAGTACAAAGAATGGAACGTGGAAAGTGAAATTGGCGTGTTTCAATCAGTTTGTAAACACAATCATTCGAAGGAAGATAAGGTCTCGTTGTTGATTCGGCAGTCGGGTGAGGGTGAGGAGATAAAACTCACAGTGGAGGATGTGCTTTTTGATCGGGAGCAGTTTCAGGTTAAGACAAGAGACGGGCTTGTCATCCACATGAAAGACGCTCCGCGAATCGATGAAATGATCCGTGTGCGGGTTAAGGTAGAATGTCTGGCATGAAAGTTTTGAAGAAAAACCTCGCAGAAGAAGTGACGTGGCAATATGAAGGGGTGGTGTTGAGCCGCGCAGAAAATGCCATTACGCTGGAGGCGTTGTTCAATCGCGACGATATGCCGTTCATGGATATTGTGCTGAAACGCAATGACCGTTTCGTGGAAACCTTTTACTCTGACCGCTGGTATAACATCTTTGAAATTTACGACCGCGATGATGGGAAACTGAAGGGTTTCTACTGCAATATCGGCAAACCCGCCGTGATCGAAGATGATTTCGTTTCATATGTAGACCTTGCACTGGACCTGTGGGTTTCGACAGATGGCAGGCAAACGGTTTTGGATGAAGACGAATTGGAAGAGTTGAATTTGGATTCTGAATTAAAGCAGAAAGTGTATGCTGGGCTGAAAGAATTACAGGGGTTGTTTAAATCAAAAAATCCTCCACTTTAGAGTGGAGGATTTTTTACAGTCAATTACATTCCAAGCGATTGGACAATGGTGTCGCCGTAGACCCAGCCGCCTGCCGCAATGGCACAGCAGCAGCAAAGCAAAACTACAACAACTACGCCGATAATAATGGGGGTGTTATTTTTCTTCGGCGCTTCAGGGGAAACAGGCATGTCATTCATGATTTCTACTCCTTTTGATAATTGAATCGCGCGACACGAATTTTGCGCGTGCTGAACAGATTTTTGTTTTTTTTGTCAGCAGTACGAATTTGATTGGCCCGATTATATCAGGCAGTTTGCGCCTTGTCTGTGCGGCGCCAGAGCCACCAAAGTACTAGTGCCAGCAAAATGACCAGCAGGGTGCCGACGATAATCGGGAGAAGAATTGCCAGCAGGGAGGTGACGAACGCGGCGATATCCTCAGCAATGGAAACGGGGACGTTCCCTGCCCCGCCTGTAGTGGCTGTAACCGCCGGACGCACGGCCACCGCCTTAACCGCATGGACACTGCCTGCCATGAGCAGACCACAAGCCAGCGCAAGTACGGGGCTGATGTCGGTAATGACGTTTGCACTGGCGGCAAAAGCAATGGCCCCCGCCACAGGGCGGACGATGGTTTGGATGACGTCGTTGATGTGGTTGACTGCGGGAACTTTATCGGCCACCATTTCAATAATGACCAGAACGCCCAACAGGATGAGAATCCATGGGTTGGCGAGCAGGTCCCAAGGTTTGCCGAGGGCAAGCGTATCAGGGGAGTAATGAGCCACCACCCCCACCACCAAAAGCGGAATATAGGCATTGAGCCCCGCACTGGCGGAAAGGCCAAAAGCAGAAAATATACCGAGCAACATTTCCATTTTTCTCTCCTTTAGTTTCTCACGCCATCTATCCCGTCATCCCGGGGAAGCCGCTCCACGTACCTGTAAATTGCAGGCGGACCATATCAATGCTGAGGATCATCAACAAAGCAAGGGTCAGACCGGAAAGAAAAGGCAGCCAGAGCTGGCTGGGGGTTTCAAAGCTGTTATCCTGTCTCATGATCATAATCCACAAAATGGCAAAGACGATCACCAACAGAGAAAGAGTACCCAAGGCGCTGAGGTAGGCGATCGGGTACAAAACAATGGGGCTGTCTGTAAGAATCAGTAGGTTGAGGACAATGATCAGTGCGATCAGGCCGCCCAGTGATTTCCATTCGAGAGCGGGCTGGTCATCCAGGTTACGCCACAAAGTCTGGTTGATGACAGGATACAACATGGCTGCGAGAGCGATCCCCATGCCGCTGCCCGTAAAAAGGCGCAAAGTATTGTTGGGGACATACAAGTTTGGAATTTTATCCAACGCACCTGATGAAGTTTGTTTGAGCAGATACAGGTACGAATTGCTCCCGTCCACACCAAAGGCAAGGAAGAAAATGAACAGAACAGCGATCATGCCGCGGGAAGGCAGTTTGCTGCGTTTGCCGCTGACAAAGACCTGAAACAGCAGTGCAACACCTGCCGCATAAAATTCACCCGTACAACGCGCGCACAGCGGAAGCTGGCGGTCATCGATCTGGAAGGAGCGCACATCAATGCGATGACAGACCGCATAACCAATGGCGTCCAGTTTTCCAAGTGCGCCTTCAGGGGAAAGATACATCCATGCCGCGAAAGCAAAAGTTGCCGCAACAGGCACGAACCACTTTAACAATGTATAAAAACGTGATGTTGGATTTATATTCATCGTTCACATTATATGGGGAATAAGACGGGAAGGCAAGAAAGCGAAAATTTCAGATGTAGAACAGACAAAAGAAGGTTGAGGAAATTCCTCAACCTTCAAATATACAGCTTGATTATCGTTAAAACTATTTATCGAACACAAACTGGCCATTCTTGTAGAACAACTCACCATCCACAAGAATTTCCGAATCAGTGCGCATATCGCAGATCATGTCCCAGTGAATCGCGCTTTTATTCTTTGCACCAGTCTCCGGGTAACCTGCCCCAAGTGCCATATGGAAGGAACCGCCGATCTTTTCATCGAACAGAATGTTGCCGGTAAATCTTTGAATATCAAAATTGGTGCCGATGGCAAATTCACCCAGTGTACGGGCCCCCGCATCAATATCAAGTGTCTTCAGCAAAAACTCCTGATTCTTATCAGCCTTGGCCGTAGTGACACGCCCATTGGAGAAGATCAACTCAGCGCCTTCCACACTGGTGCCGCCGTAATTGGCTGGATAAGTGAACTTCACCCAACCATTCACAGAGTCTTCCACGGGACCGGTATAAATCTCACCGTCAGGCATGTTAAATGTACCGAAAGAATTCAGGAAAGTGCGCCCTTTTACGGAAAGGGTCAGGTCTACATTGGGGCCGCGCAAAATTACTTGACTCTTGCCCTTCATATAGTCCACTGCAGATTGCTGCTTGCCTTCCACACTTCGCCAGAATGCAACGGGATCATCTTCATTGGCATGTACAGCACCAAACACAAAGTCTTCATACTCAGACAGGCTCATATTGGCATCTTGGGCATAACCATCGGTCGGGTAGAGGGTGGTCACCCATTTGAAAGACCCATCTGCCCCACGGCGGAACTGCGCTTCCGTGATCACAGATGTGGCCTTGCCGCGCCGTTGAAGTTTGGCGGGGTCAATGTTCGTTGTCCCTTTTGTATTTGTAGCCGAATGAATACGGATACGTCCTTCGAATTGTTCATATGCCAATTTATAAAATGTCGGCACAAAATCAAGTTGCGTATCCTTGGCATAGGTCAAAAACAATTCATCCTGACTGAAAGGCATCAACCCGGGAATCGCCATCATTAAATGAGGGTGACCGCCTTTTTCCAGAATCTGAATATATAACTCCCGCAGCAACGGCTCTGCCGCTGTTGTCCCTTCGAGCAAAATACGGTCGCCGGGCACAACACGTGCAGAATGTTCCACTAAAACTTTTGCAAATTTTGCAACACGAGAATCAGCCACTGAAATGCTCCTAAAATGGAATGGTGAAATTATATCACCTCATTATTTCCACTCTTGCAGAAGGGCAAAATACTTCGTAATATGGAAAATGTAACTTTTGTCACATGAATTTTTTGCAAAAATGGATATGATAGGTGGTAATTGGTTTATTTGTAAGGAGAAAGCATGGCCGTTCTATCAACAAAAACTACCACAGCCTGGGCAGAAGTGGACGAACACGGACGCCTCATCATTCCGCCTGAAGTTGCCCAGCAATATGGGCTGAATCCCGGCTCGAAGGTCCGCCTCGACGAAGGCACAAATTTTGTCCGCATGCATCGCCCGGTGACGCACCTCACCAAGGTCTATATTGAACCCACCGTCGCATGTAATCTCGACTGCATCACCTGCTTCCGCAATGCATGGGATCAGCCCATCGGTCGTATGACCGAGGAAACTTTCGAAAGTATCCTCAACGGGTTAAAGAAAATGGATCCGATCCCCAATGTATATTTTGGCGGCATTGGAGAACCACTCTTCCACCCAAAAACAGTTGAATGGATTCGACGTGTCAAGGAATTGGGCGTCAAGGTTGAGCTTATCACCAATGGCACCATCCTTACTGAAAAGAAGTCACGTGAATTGATTGATGCCGGTCTGGATGTTCTGTGGGTGTCCATCGACGGTGCCACCCCCGAAAGTTTCACCGATGTGCGCATGGGCGCGGAATTGCCCCTCATCCTCGAAAACCTGCGCCGACTATTCAAAATGCGAAAAGGCGGGCATTTCCCCCAGCCTGAAATTGGCGTGGCCTTTGTTGCCATGAAACGCAATATTAACGACCTGCCGAAGATCATCAAAATGGGACACACCTTTGGAGCCCGTTATTTCTCCGTCAGCAATGTTCAGCCTGCAACAGCTGAAATGCAAACCGACCGTTTGTATGATCGCACCATCCGCAATATCGCGTACCTGCCCTCCCCTGTTCTGCCAAAACTCAGCCTGCCCAAAATGGACTTCAACGAAGAAACCCAGGCGGCTCTTACTGAAGCCTTCAATAGTGGCTGCAATGTCAGTTTTGCGGGCAACAACTGGGGCGGCGCAAATGATGTCTGCAACTTTGTTGAAAGCGGAACCATGTCCATTGCGTGGACAGGTGAGGTCAGCCCATGCTGGCCATTGATGCACACCCACATGAGCTACCTGCATGGCAAACCGCGCCTCTCCAAAAAACATGTCATCGGCGATGTGCGCAATCAAACCCTCGAAGAGATCTGGCTAAACCCCGATTATGCAGCCTATCGTGAACGCCTGCATAACTTTGTCTTTGCGCCTTGTACCTTCTGCGGCGGCTGTGACCTCTCCGAGACCAACGAAGAGGACTGCCTCGGCAATGACATCGCCCCTGTCTGTGGTGGGTGTTTGTGGGCGCAGGGAATTGTGCAGTGCCCATGAAACAAGCTTCTTCATAAATCAAAACCTTGTCACCCTGAAAAAATTCAGGGTGATTTTTTATCATGAACATACGTTAACATCCTAAAAACAAAGATGATAAAATTTGAAAAAGGAAGCAAAAATGCAGCTACGTTTTTACGCCAATATGCGCACAACCGTTGGAATGTCTTCGCTTGAGATCGGAGATGAGCAGATTGCTTCATTTCGCGGGCTATTGAAGGTATTGCTGGAAAAATACCCCGATACAGCGTTTCACCTGCTCAACGCTCAAGGTGACTTGCGGCCTGATGTACCTGTCTATGTGGATGGAAGAAACCCGCGTCTGACTCCGCTCGGAATTGATACTCCCCTCAATCCTGATTCTGTCGTCAGCTTTTTTTCTCCCATTTCCAGTGGTAAGATAAACGTGGAAGTTCTACGCGATTAATAAAGGAGATGATCTCATGAAAGTGAATTTCTTTGCCACCCTGCGTGATATTGCTGGCGGAAAAACCGTGGAATTCGATGTGGACCACGGCATTACCGCCCAAAAATTATTGGATACGATTGTCGAAAAATACCCGCTCATGAAAAAGGAATTGATCCATCCAGACGGGCATATGTATGGGCATGTCCACTTTTTTATCAACGGGCGCGATGTGCAGTTCATGGATGAGGCGTTTGAAACAAAAATAACCGCTGAAGATACCGTGAATGTCTTCCCTGCGGTTGGTGGTGGGTAGGACGAAATGAATTTCGTCCTGTAATTGCAAAATAAATTTTGCAGTACAGAAAAACGAAGCAGGGCGACGTGAGTCGCCCTGCTTTTTGTTTACGGGGAGATTCTGTTTCAGAAAACAGAATCAGGCTTCAGTTAGGAATGAAGCGGGAATTAGATGATCTCCAATTCCTTGAGTTTGGATTCAGGTACAACGCCATTGACCCATCCGCGCTTCTCGTAGTATTCCACGAGCATGTCGTCGAGTTCGCAGACCTGACCCTTGCTGCCACCGTAGGTGGAGGGTTCATCGGTGAAGCGCTTCGGCAGGGTGTCGGAGCCTTCGCGGAAGCCGTTGAGGTTGTTGATGTGGCGTTCGAGGTTGTAAACGCGCTCGCCGACCTTGAGCAGGTGACCCGCATCACAGGGGACGCCCGTCATGGCTTCGTATTGCATGGCGAAGGAGTCGAGGGATTCGGCGAAGGTGGCGAATTTGCAGATGTCGAGGCAGTCGGTGACGGCGTGAACGTTCTGGAAGATGAAGTTCATTTCGCCCTTGCCCTTCCACGCGAGCGGATCAGCAACGGTTGAAGGTCCAAGTACGTTGCCGACGACTTCGGCGGCGGGGGTGTAGCCGCGCAGGTGGCAGGCACCGCGGTTGGATGTGGCGTAGCCCAGGCCCATGCCCTTAATGCCGCGCGGATCGTATGCGGGCACGCCCTGACCCTTAACGGTCATGGCGAGTTCGGGGTGGCCAAAGTGAGCAGCAACTGCATTCGCGCCGTTGGCGAGAACATCGCCAAAACCCTTGCGGTAGGCGATCATTTCAGCGGCAGCAACCATGGCGGCGCCGTCGCCCCAGTTGAGTTTGCCAGAGCCGTTGGTGTAGCCGCGTTCGCTGGCTTCCATCCAAACGGAGAGCGGGTGGCCAACTTCGATGGCATCGAAGCCATAGTCGTTGGCGCAGTCGATCATCTTGGCGACAACGCGGATATCGTCATTACCGCAGTTTGTGCCGACCGACCAGGCGGGTTCGTATTCCACTGATTCCATGCGGAGACCAGCGTACGGACCATCTTTGATTTCAACTTCCTTCTTGCATGCAACGGGGCAGGCGTGACAAGTGGGGTTATCTACGAGGATGTTGTCATTGACGTATTCGCCGCTGACTTTTTCAGCGTGCTCCCAACCGGTGAACTGGCTGTTCTTGGTGGGCAGACCGCCGATGACGTTGGTCATGTTCATGAGCACGTTGGTGCCATAAACAGAGAGACCACCCTTGCGGGGAGAGGTAACGACGCGCTCGTCCATGATTTCGGCGAGGGCTTTGGTGTGGGCTTCTTTCCACTTATCGCGATTCGCGGCTTTGACGATCTTCTTCTCAGCCTTGATGACAATGGCTTTGAGGTTCTTTGAGCCACCAACTGCGCCGGTGCCGCCGCGTCCGGAAGCGCGGTCATTTTCATTAACCCAGCAGGCATACTTGACCTGGTTTTCACCAGCCTGACCAATGGTAATGACGGTGAGGTCTTTTTCACCATATTTTTCTTTGAAGTGCTTCACGGTGTCGTGAACGCCCTTACCCCAAACTTCAGAGGCATCAAGCAGTTCGAACTGGCCATCATGAATATAAATATAAGTGGGTTTGGCAGCCTTGCCTTTGAAGACCAAGCCATCGTATCCAGCCCAGCGTAAACGGGCAGCAGACCAGCCACCATGGTGAGAATCAGTTACGGTTCCAGTGAGAGGCGATTTGGTCACAACAGCCATGCGTCCACTCATGTTGGCTTCAGAGCCTGTGAGCGGGCCGTTCATGAAGCAGAGGATATTATCGGGGGAGAGGGCATCGACCGTGGGGCCGTTGTCGAAAACATACTTCACGCCCAAACCGCGTCCGCCGATGTATTTGCGGGCATCGTCTTCGGCGATGGGTTTGAATTCCACTTTACCAGCGGAAAGGTCCACCCAAGCAACCTTGTTTGCATAACCACCGAGTTCCATAATGAATCTCCTTTTTTTGACAAATGAATATAGAACGGCGCAAGCCGTCCGTCCTGCGTTCAGAATAGCATTTGGTGAAATCGATTTCAATAATTAAGTAAAAACTTAATAGTAAAAGTGATATTCTTCCTTTTCGCTATTTTTCACATCAATTCCATGCATTTTGATTTGCGTTATACTTTCAATACTTGGCAAAACTATAGAAAGTTCATCCATGAAACAACTCCTTCAAAACATCAAAAATGGAAATACCACGGTAGAAGATATCCCCATCCCCACCCCACGTGAAGGGCAGGCTCTGATCAAGGTGGCAGCAAGTCTTGTTTCAGCAGGAACCGAACGCATGGTGGTGGAATTTGCAGAAAAGAGCTATCTCGGCAAGGCACGCTCTCGTCCTGACCTCGTGAAGCAGACCCTCGATAAAGCCAAACGCGAAGGTATCATGCCCACGGTCAACGCGGTATTCAATCGCCTCGATCAACCCATGGCACTTGGCTACTCCACTGCTGGAACCATTGTGGCACTCGGCAAAAATATGCAGGGCTTCAAAGTCGGTCAGCGGGTTGCGTGTGCGGGCGGCGGGTATGCCACCCATGCCGAATACAATGTTGTCCCGCGCAATTTGCTCACGCCACTCCCCAAAAATGTCGATTTTGAATCCGCTGCCTTTACCACCCTTGGTGCCATTGCCTTGCACGGCCTCCGACTGGCAGAGCCGCAACTCGGAGAAAATGTCGCTGTCATCGGCCTGGGTCTTTTGGGATTAATGACGATTCAACTGGCGGCCGCAGCAGGATGCAACGTCCTTGGCATTGACCTTGACCCAAAGCGAATCAAACTCGCCTCTTCACTCGGACTGGAAGCTGTTTCCCGCCAAAATGCAGAATCAGCATCTGCGGCACACTTCGCGACTGCCAACCGTGGATTCGACAGCATCATCATCTGCGCCGACACTCCCTCCAACGATCCTGTGGAACTGGCGGGAGTCATCGCTCGAGACCGTGCCAAAGTAGTAGCCACGGGAGCAGTTGGCCTGAATTTCCCCAGAAAGATCTACTACGAAAAAGAAATCTCCTTCATTAACTCCCGCTCCTACGGCCCGGGCCGCTACGACTCGAATTACGAAGAGAACGGCAATGACTACCCCATCGGCTACATCCGCTGGACGGAAGGACGAAATTTTCAGGCAGTAGTGGATCTGATGGCAAGCGGAAAGTTGAAAGTGACACCGCTCATCAGCCATCGCTTCGATATTATCGAAGGCGTCAAAGCGTACGAAGTCATTACAGGAAAGAGAAAAGAGCCTTTCCTTGGGGTGGTGTTGAAATACCCTGAAGAAAAGATGAAGGAGGAAAGAAAAATTGTATTTCCTTCCATCGCCCATCGTTCATCGTCTGTGGTCAAGCTGGGTGTTCTTGGCGCAGGGCTTTATGCCAACGCCACCCTGCTGCCAGTGCTAAAAGACAATAAAGTTTTTGAACTGATCGGCATTGCCTCTTCAGGTGGTTTGCATGCCCAGCACTCAGGCAAAAAGTTTGGTTTCCAATATGCCACATCTTCAGAAGATGAGATCATCAACGACCCAAAAATCAACACCGTTGCCATCCTCACCAGACACGACACCCATGCCGATCTCGCCATAAAGGCTTTGAAGGCTGGGAAGCATGTGTTTGTGGAAAAGCCGTTGGCGATAAATAGTAATCAGTTGTCAGTTGTCAGTAAACAGTTGCTAAAAACTGATCACTGCTTACTGACGACTGGGTTTAATAGAAGATTTTCCCCCCTTGCCCGGTCGCTCAAATCTCAACTTGCCAGCCTTCAGGAACCCAAATACCTGCACTACCGCGTCAATGCTGGT
>Ga0268298_10006868_pt1 | contig 10216 bp, 7 predicted proteins | sample WWTPWeurt_MetaG_FD_194462 | JGI IMG/M metagenome (GOLD analysis project Ga0268298, IMG submission 194462) | Activated sludge microbial communities from WWTP in Nijmegen, Gelderland, Netherland - WWTP Weurt | ecosystem: Engineered > WWTP > Aerobic digester > Activated sludge | place: Netherlands... | reverse complement strand
CCGTTGCCAAGAAGATCAGTGCCTACAAGCCGAAGCACAAGGTGCGCTTCGTCACTGCCGCCTCGCTGTTCGACGGCCACGATGCCTCGATCAACATCATGCGCCGCATCCTGCAGGCGACCGGCTCGGAGGTCATCCACCTCGGCCACAACCGTTCGGTGCAGGAAATCGTGAACGCCGCGCTGCAGGAAGACGTGCAGGGCATCGCCATCACCTCCTACCAGGGCGGCCACGTCGAGTTCTTCAAGTACATGATCGACCTCCTGAAGGCCGGCGGCGGCGAGAACATCAAGGTCTTCGGCGGTGGCGGCGGCGTCATCGTGCCGGCCGAGATCAAGGAGCTGCACGAGTACGGCGTGACCCGCATCTATTCGCCGGAAGACGGGCAGGGCATGGGTCTGCAGGGCATGATCAACGACGTCGTCTCGCAGTGCGACGTCGACCTCGGTCCGAACGTGCCGGCGTCCGAGCAGGTGCTCGACGTGCTGCGCTCGGGCAATCGCCGTTCGCTGGCGCAGGTCATCACCGGGCTGGAAAACGGCGTGTACGGCGACCCCCTGAAGAAGGATCTGGTCAAGGCCGCGGCCGAAGTGCAGATCCCCGTGCTCGGCATCACCGGCACCGGCGGCGCCGGCAAGTCCTCGCTGACCGACGAACTGGTGCGCCGCTTCCGTCTCGACCAGGGCGACACGCTGAAGCTCGCCATCGTCTCGATCGACCCGTCGCGCAAGCGCACCGGCGGCGCGCTGCTGGGCGACCGCATCCGCATGAACGCGATCGAGCATCCGAACATCTACATGCGCTCGCTGGCCACCCGCGACACCGGCTCCGAAATCTCGGCCGCGCTTCCGGAAGTGATCGCCGCCTGCAAGCTTTCCGGCTTCGATCTGGTGATCGTCGAGACTTCCGGCATCGGTCAGGGCGACGCCGCCATCGTGCCCTTCGTCGATGCCTCGCTCTACGTCATGACCCCCGAGTTCGGCGCTGCCTCGCAGCTCGAGAAGATCGACATGCTCGACTTCGCCGATTTCGTCGCCATCAACAAGTTCGACCGCAAGGGCGCCGACGACGCGCTGCGCGACGTGCGCAAGCAGTACCAGCGCAACCGCGAGATGTTCAGCACGCCGACCGACGAGATGCCGGTGTTCGGCACGCAGGCCGCGCGCTTCAACGACGACGGCGTTACCGCGCTCTATCAGGCGCTGGTGCCCAAGCTTGCCGAGTTCGGCCTTAACCTCAAGAGCGGCAAGCTGCCGCTGGTGACGGTGAAGCATTCCTCCGGCTCGCGCGCCATCGTGCCGACGCAGCGCGTCCGCTACCTCGCCGAGATCGCCGAGACGGTGCGTTCGTACCACGCACACACCGAACAGCAGGCCGGCATCGCCCGCGAGCGCCAGGCGCTGCGCACCTCGAAGAAACTGTTCGAAGGCTGCGGCAAGCCCGCTGCCGATTTCGACGAACTGATCTCGTGGAAGGACGGCGAGCAGGACCCGAAGGCCAAGAAGCTGCTCGACATGTGGCCGGACACGGTCAAGGCCTACAGCGGCGACGAGTACGTGGTGAAGATCCGCGACAAGGAAATCCGGACGAAGCTCGTCACCGAATCGCTCTCCGGCACCAAGATTCGCAAGGTGGTGCTGCCGACCTTCAAGGACGACGGCGAAGTACTCAAGTTCCTGATGAAGGAAAACGTCCCCGGCTCCTTCCCCTTCACCGCCGGCGTCTTCGCCTTCAAGCGCGAAGGCGAGGATCCGACCCGCATGTTCGCCGGCGAGGGCGACGCCTTCCGCACCAACCGCCGCTTCAAGCGCGTCTCCGAAGGCATGCCGGCCAAGCGCCTGTCGACGGCCTTCGACTCGGTGACGCTGTATGGTTGCGACCCGGACGAGCGCCCGGACATCTACGGCAAGATCGGCAACTCCGGTGTCTCGATCGCCACGCTCGATGACATGAAGGTGCTCTACGACGGCTTCGACCTGGTCAACCCGACCACTTCGGTGTCGATGACGATCAACGGCCCGGCGCCGATCATCCTGGCCTGCTTCTTCAACACCGCCATCGACCAGCAGCTGGCCAAGTTCAAGGCCGACAACGGCCGCGAGCCGACCGAGGACGAAGCCGAGAAGATCCGCGAATGGACCTTCTCGACCGTGCGCGGCACGGTGCAGGCCGACATCCTGAAGGAAGACCAAGGCCAGAACACCTGCATCTTCTCGACCGAATTCGCGCTGAAGATGATGGGCGACATCCAGGAGTTCTTCGTGCACAACCAGGTGCAGAACTTCTACTCGGTGTCGATCTCCGGCTATCACATCGCCGAAGCCGGTGCGAACCCGATCTCGCAGCTGGCCTTCACGCTCGCCAACGGCTTCACGTATGTTGAAGCCTATCTGGCACGCGGCATGCACATCGACGACTTCGCGCCCAACCTGTCGTTCTTCTTCTCCAACGGCATGGACCCCGAATACTCGGTGATCGGCCGCGTCGCCCGCCGCATCTGGGCGGTGGCGATGAAGAACAAGTACGGCGCCAACGAGCGCAGCCAGAAGCTGAAGTACCACATCCAGACGTCCGGCCGCTCGCTGCACGCGCAGGAGATGGATTTCAACGATATTCGTACGACCTTGCAGGCGCTGATCGCCATCTACGACAACTGCAACAGCCTGCACACCAACGCCTACGACGAAGCCATCACCACGCCGACCGACGAATCGGTGCGCCGCGCCATGGCCATCCAGCTCGTCATCAACCGCGAGTGGGGCGTATCGAAGAACGAGAATCCGAACCAGGGTGCCTTCATCTTCGACGAACTCACCGATCTGGTCGAGGAAGCCGTGCTCAAGGAATTCGAAGCCATCGCCGCGCGCGGCGGCGTGCTCGGTGCCATGGAAACCGGCTACCAGCGCGGCAAGATCCAGGAGGAGTCGCTCTACTACGAGCACAAGAAGCACGACGGCTCCTACCCGATCATCGGCGTGAACACCTTCCGCAATCCGAAGGGCGACGCGCAGGTCGAGATCGAACTGGCGCGTTCCACCGAGGAAGAGAAGCAGTCGCAGATCAAGCGCCTGCGCGACTTCCAGCAGCGTCACGCGGCCGAGAGCGGCCCCATGCTGCAGAAGCTGCGCGACACCGTGATCGCCGACGGCAACGTCTTCGCCGTGCTGGTCGACGCCGTGCGCTGCTGCTCGCTCGGCCAGATCACGACAACGCTCTACGAAGTGGGCGGGCAGTACCGCCGGAGCATGTAAGCACGAAAGGGAACAGCGAACCTCTCGTTAGTAGTGTTCGGCCGGCTTATGCCGGCCGTTTTTTTTTGCGGGCTAATGAGAACTCAAGGCGGAGGGCGGCTGGGAAAGGGGGCGTTAAACGTTTGAGTTGGGTGTCAGTTCACCCGCCGCGAACGATACGCCAGCCGTCTTTGACCCGCTGAACTCTAATCGGAAAAGTAGTTGCGCCGCGCGTATCACTGCAACTCACGATGATGCGAACCTGTGACTCCGTGTCTTGGAACTTGGTGATCGTCTTGCAGTTGTCTAGCGTTTCCGCACGAAAGCCGAATTTGGCGAAATGCTCCCTCAGTTCGTCGGCCAACGAACGGGCCTTGTCTTGAATTTGCGCCTCTGTCGGCTCTTGTGGCTTGCCTGCGACCTTGCTCAGCCGTTCTCTTGCTTCGTAGCTGAAATCAATGGACGAAATGAAGCGCTCGATATCGCGAGCCTTGTACGCAGCAACGTGCTCTGACAAGGCTGCTTCAGGTGTTTCGTAGTGTTGAGCCATTGCAGTGATGGGAACAATGAAGGTTACGACTGCGGTGATCGCCGCTCGAAGGCCCATTCTTTTCCGGCGCTATGAAAATATGGCCGTCAGTATAGCAACTGCAATATGCTAAAAACGTTTCGGTGAAACGAAGCAAGTTGCCCGTAGCCGCACTGCGGGCAACTTGCCGGCCCATGTCTTAGACCTTACTGCTTGATCGCCTCCAGCGCGATGTCGATGCGCACGTCGTCGCCCACGTGCGGTGCGTACTTGCCGGCGTTGAACTCGGTGCGCTTGACGACGGTCCAGGCGTTGGCGCCAATGGCGTCCTTCTTCAGCATCGGGTGCGGCATGGCCTGGAAGGAGGTGACGGTCAGCGTCACCGGGCGGGTGACGCCCTTCAGCGTCAGCTGGCCTTCGATGCTGGCGGGCTTGTCGCCGTCGAAGACGACCTTGGTCGACTTGAAGGTGGCGGTCGGGTACTTGGCGGTGTCGAGGAAATCCTCGCCCTGGATGTGCTCGTTGAAGGTGGCGACGCCGGTGTTCACCGACTTGGTGTCGATCGTGATGTCGACCGAACCGGTCTTGGCGGCCTTGTCGAAGACGACGGTGCCGATGGTCTTGTCGAAGCGGGAGAGCTGCGTCGAGTAGCCGAAGTGGCTGTACGAGAAGCGCGCGCCCGTGTGCGTGCCGTCGATGGCGAAGGTCTCCGGGGCGGCCTGGGCGCCGAGGGCGGCAAGCGAGAGTGCGACGAGGGTGAGGGTCTTTTTCATGGATTTCTCCTGGGGGTTGGCTTACTTGCGGTTACCGTTCGGCGCGCTGGCCGAGGCGGCGATGTGGAACTTGATCTGCACGTCGTTGGCGACGATGTCGAACTTCGACCAGCTGCCTTCGCCGATGGCGAAGTCGCCGCGGCGGATCGTGAAGCTGCCGTCGAAGGCGCCGGCATTGCCGTTGGCGCTGAAGCTGGCGGGCACGACGATCTCGCGTGACTGGCCCTTGATCGTCAGCGTGCCGGCGACCTCGTAGCGGTCCTTGCCGAGCGGCTTCACGGACGACGAGACGAAGCGTGCGGTGGGAAAAGCCTTGGTGTTGAACCAGGGCTTGCCGGCGACTTCGGCATCGGCGTCGGCGGAGCCGGTATCGATGCTGGCCAGTTCGACGTCGAAGCTGGCCTTGGCGCTGGCCGGCTTCGCCGGGTCGAAGGCGAGCTGCGCGGCGAAGCGCTTGAACTGCCCATCCATCTTGACGCCCATCTGCTGGTAGCTGAAGGCGATGCTGCTTTGGGCAGCGGTTACCTGCGTGTATTCGGCGGCGCCGGCCGTGATCGGGGCGAGCGAGGTGAGTGACGCGACGGCTGCGAGGGCCGCGAGGGTCGAGGCGAATCTTGTCTGCATGTCAGTTCTCCTGAGTGGGTCAGCGCATCCGGTCGAGGAGGCCGTCCTTGTCGATGAAGTGGTGCTTGAGCGCGGCGCCGACGTGGCCGAGGATCACGGCGACGAAGAGCAGGTTGAGGCTCTTGTGCACCAGCGCCAGCAGTTCGCCTGTTTCCTTGTCCTTGCCGAGCAGGTCGGGGATCGGCAGCACGCCGAACCACACCGTCTGGAAGCCCTTGGCCGAGCTCATCAGCCAGCCGGTGAGCGGAATCGCGATCATCAGCACGTAGAGCAGGCCATGGCCGGCGTGCGCGGCGAGCTGCATCGGGCGCGACATGCTCGCCGGCAGGGCGGGCGGCGGATGGCCGATGCGCCAGGCCAGACGCACCAGCACGAGCAGGAATGCGCTGACGCCGGCCCATTTGTGCCAGGCATAGAGCTTGAGCTTCTCGGGCGACAGCGGCAGGTCGTGCATGTAGAAGCCGAGCGCGAGCAGGCCGATCAGCAGCACGGCCATCAGCCAGTGCAGCGATTTCGCGGTGCGGGTGTAGGGGGCACTCATTGTTGTTCTCCTTGCGAGGGGCGGAAGGCGTAGGCGTCCATCGCGATCACGTAGTCGTCGATGCCGCTGTGGAAACGGTGGGCGTTCGCGGCCGGGCCGCCGGCGCCGAGCGCGACGAACAGCGGCAGCAGGTGCTCGTCGCTCGGGTGAGCGCGCGCAGCCTCGGGGGCCTGGCGACGGTAGTCGAGCAAGGCTTCGACATCGCCGGCGGCGAGATGGCTCGCGAACCAGTCGGCGAAGGCGCGCACGTAGCCGACATCGGCGCCGCCGTTGTGGAAGGCGTTCTGGAAATCCCGCAGGTTGTGCGTGAGGCTGCCGGAGCCGATGACGAGGAATCCCCGCTGCGTCAGCGGTGCCAGCGCGAGGCCGAGGCGGAAGGCGTCGGCCGGGGTGGCAGTGTGCGGCAGCGAAAGCGGGATGACGGGCACGTCGGCGTCCGGATACATCAGGCGCAGCGGCACCCAGGCGCCGTGGTCGAGGCCGCGCTGGCGGTCGAGCCGCACCTCGAGGCCGGCCGCCGCGAGGGCGGCGGCCACCACCTCGGCGCCTTCGCGGCAGCCGCTGGCCGGGTAGCGGATGGCGTAGAGCGCGTCCGGGAAGCCGGTGAAGTCGTGGATCGTTTCAAGACGGTCGGCGGCGCCGACGGTGGCAGTTTCCGTCTGCCAGTGCGGGCTGACGATGATGATCGCACGCGGCCGCGGCAGGGCATCCGCCTGCGTCTTCAGCGCGGCGCCGGCGGCGCCGGGGTGCAGCGCGAAGGTCGGGGCGCCGTGCGGGACGTAGAGGCTGGGCAGAGGGGCAGTCATGTCGGTGCGTGCGTTGTCGGTGTCGATGGCTGCACTTTAGGCTTTTTGATTGGCGTGAAATAGGGGACAATTCGCAAATCACTGTTGCGGAATTGGAAACAATGGATCGACTGGACGCCATGCACCTGTTCGTTCGCGTCGCCGAGCTGGGCAGCTTTTCGGCCGTGGCGCAGCAGATGGGCGTGGCCCGCTCGGTGGTGACGCGGCAGGTCGCCGCGCTCGAGGCGCATCTCGGCAGCAAGCTGATGGCGCGCAGCACGCGCCGCCTGACGCTGACCTCGGCGGGGGCGGCCTATCTCGAGAAGTGCCGCGTGATCCTCAACCTTGTCGAGGCGGCGGAGACCGACATTGCGGCGGAGCACCAGTCGCCGCGCGGCAGCATCCGCATCAGCGTGCCGCTCAGTTTCGGGTTGCGCCGCGTGGCGCCGCTGCTGCTGGAATTCGCGGGGCGCTATCCCGAGGTCGCGCTCGACATGGATTTCAGCGACCGCCGGCAGAACCTGATCGAGGAGGGCATCGACCTCTCGATCCGCATCACGCGGCAACTCGCCCCCGGCGATGTGGCCCGCCGGCTGGGCAGCAGCCGCATGCGCGTGGTGGCGGCGCCGGCCTATCTGGCGCGCCACGGTCGGCCGCTGCGACCGGCCGACCTGTCGCATCACGAATATCTCGGCTACACCAATGCCGGCGGCAGTACGCTGACTTTCCTGGTCGACGGTCAGTGGCAGGGGGTGCCGGTGCGCAGCCGGCTGTCCGGCAACAATGGTGAGGTACTGGTCGAGGCGGCGGCGCAGGGCATGGGCATGACGGCACACCCGGATTTCATTGTCGACGATTTCATTCGTGCCGGCCGCGTCGAGGAAGTGCTGGCCGACTTTCCGCTGCCCGAGCTCGGCATCTACGCGATGCTCCCAAGCAATCGCCAGGTGCCGCACCGGGTTCGCGTGCTGATCGATTTTCTCGCAGCGGCGCTGGCTGCTTCTCAGGGCGATCTTCCTCCCGCTGCGCTGGTGGCTCGGATGCCGCCGGAAGGGGCGGGGCGAGCAGGCGAGCGCAAGAAAAACGGCCGGCGCAATCCTGGACGCAATCCCGAGCGCTGATTCGCCCGTTTCCATACGGCACGATTGTCCGGTGCGCGACAGTGTTGTCGATGCACATCGCCTAAAGTCAGCGCCATCACCCCATCCCGGCGCAGACCGGGAGGTCTGCTGATCCGGCGCCCGCACAGCGGCCCCGGCAGCCATCGCCTGCAACACCAGCACATCGAGGAGACAACTCATGCAGCTTTTGCATCGCGTCGTGGCGCGCGTGCTGGCCTTGCTCGTGCTGCTGGCCGCCGCTGCCGTTCCGGCACAGCAGGGCAATACGATCCGCCTGGGCCAGACGCTGCCGCTTTCCGGCCCGCTGACGGAACTGGGTACCGAATATCGCGATGGTGCGCAAACCTATTTCAAGTGGATCAACAGCAAGGGCGGCGTGCACGGTCGCAAGGTGGAGCTGCTGACGCTCGATGACGGCTATGTGGTCGATCGCACCGCCGAGAATGCGAAGAAGTTGCTCGACGAGGATGTCTTCGCCTTCTTCGGCATGTTCGGCAGCGCCAATTATGCAGCGCTGCTGCCCCTCATCAATGAACGCGGTATTCCGTCGATTGCGCCCTATACGGGGGCCGACAGCCTGCGGTCGGCCAATTCGCCGACCACCTTCTGGCTGCGGGCAAGCTACGGCGACGAGACGGAAAAGATCGTCGATCAGCTGACGACGCTCGGCATCAACCGGATCGCGGTCTTCTATCAGGACGATGCCTTCGGCAAGGCCGGGCTGGCCGGGGTCGAGAATGCGCTGGCGAAGCGCAAGCTGAAGGTCCTCGCCACCGGTGTGTACGACAAGACGAAGAACGATGTCGGCAGTGCGGTCAAGGCGATCGGTGTCGCCGATCCGCAGGCCGTGGTGATGATCAGCACCTACAAGCCGACCGCCGCCTTCGTGAAGCAGATGCGGCTGAGCGGGAAACTGCCCCAGTTCTTCGCCCTGTCGGTCGTCGGCGTCAAGGCGCTCAATGCCGAGCTGGGCGCCGAGTCCGCCGGCATCGCGATCTCGCAGGTGGTGCCCTTCCCGGACAGCGCCACTGCGCCGGTCGTGCGCGAGATGCGCCAGCTGCCAGCCGAGATGCTTCCGCCGGCGGGCATTACCTATACCACCCTCGAAGGCTACATCGCCGCGCGCGTGGCCGTCGAAGGTCTGCGCCGGGCGGGTCCGAATCCCTCGCGCGAGAAATTCGTGAGTGCCCTTGAATCGCTGAAGGATTACGACGTCGGCGGCTTCCCGGTGAACTATGCCGGTGGCAGCCGCCTCGGATCGCGTTTCGCCGAGGTCACCATCGTCGGCAAGAGCGGCAAGCTGATGCGCTGAACGGAATACCCTCGTCAGTACCCTCGGCCGGCCTCGTGCCGGCCATTTTTTTGTCTACAATCGACATCTTCTGCCTGCCCGCATTCACCTCTTCAATGACTCCATGCCGCCGTTTCGCCGCTGCCCTTGCGCTATTGGCGCCTTGCGTGGCGAGCAGTGCGCTTGCGGACGACGCGCCCGATTTCGCGGCCACGACCCTTTCCGGCGACTGGGGCGGCGCGCGTACGGAAGTCTGGGAGAAGGGCCTGCATTTCGAGGCCGGCTACAAGGTCGATGTATTGCAGGGGCACAAGGGCGGCAGTACCGCCACCCGCAACGTGCGGCACCTCGACCTCAAGCTGCGCGCCGACCTCGATCGTCTGCTCGGCTGGCAGGATGCCGTCGCCTATCTCAACGTGATCGACGATCGCGGCAACGGCTCGAATGCGCATGCCGGCAGCCTGATGGGTATTTCCAACATCGAGGTGCCGGTGCCGACGGCGCGCGTCTTCCACGCCTGGGTGCAAAAGGGTTTCTTCGATGATCGCCTGTCGCTGCTGGCCGGCATCTATCCGATCGATTCGGAATTCTTCACGATGGAGTCGGCCGCCAATCTGCTGCATCCGGCCTATGGCACCTCGGCCGACCTGGCGCTGACGAACACGCCGTCGATCTTCAACAATGCCGCTTTCGGCCTGCGCGGGAAGTTGCTTTCCGACGATCGCACCCTCTATGCGATGGGGGCGGTGCTCGATGGCGTGCCGAATGATCCGAAGCATCCCCGGCGCACGGCGGTCAGGCTGTCGGGAAGAGATGGTGCCTTCGGCATTGCCGAGCTTGGCTGGATGCCGCAGGAAAGCCGGCATACCTTCGATTTCGAGCCGACTGATCCGGCGAACGTGCTGCAGTCGCCGGCAGTCGAGACGCACGAGAAATATGCGGGGTATGCCAAGCTCGCGGCCGGTGTCTGGGCGTACAGCCGAAAGCGCGACGATCTTGCCGATGTCGATGCGGCCGGCACGCCCGTGCGCCATCGCTCACATGGCGCCTACGTGCTTGGTGAACGGACGCTGTTCGGGCTGCCGGGCGATCCGTTGCGCAATCTGTCGGTTTTCGGGCGCTATACGCTTGCCGATCCGAATACGATCGCCATCGACCGTAGCTGGAACCTCGGCTTCAAGTGGCGCGGCCCGCTGGCACACCGGCCGCAGGATGCAATCACGATCGGCTGGACGCGTGGTCAGCTGGCGGAGAAATACCGTCGATCGCTGGATCGGGCTGCGAACGCCGAGCAGGCCTTCGAGGCGACCTGGCGCGTCGAA
>Ga0268298_10006867_pt1 | contig 10216 bp, 5 predicted proteins | sample WWTPWeurt_MetaG_FD_194462 | JGI IMG/M metagenome (GOLD analysis project Ga0268298, IMG submission 194462) | Activated sludge microbial communities from WWTP in Nijmegen, Gelderland, Netherland - WWTP Weurt | ecosystem: Engineered > WWTP > Aerobic digester > Activated sludge | place: Netherlands... | reverse complement strand
CTGGAACCGCACCAAGCAGGCCAGCAGAAGCCGGCATTGCCAAGTGGGAGACGATTCGACCTGCAGCGTCCCGGATCACCCCACCGTGAAGGCTCAGGTTGCCCGTCGCCAAACCAATCACCTGCTCAACGGGGATGGAACGGGCCACGCTCAAACCAAGTTCAGAAAGCATTTTCTTGTCTCGTTATGAAGTCAGCGCCGCGACGCTGACGTTCGTCCCGGCGGGAACCGAAGCAGGATGCAGCTATCGCCGAGCTAAGCTCGACAGCGCGCTCCCGGGCGTTGATCGGTTCAGAGATCGGGCTCAGTCGAACTCCGCGTTCTTGAATCTCAACACGTTGCAGTTCTCCCTCACTGCGCGCTGCAACCCGTCCTCGAAGCCCGCATCGCTCTCGGCGTCGATCTCGATCGAGATCCGCACCTTCACGCCCGGCTTCGCGGTGAAGTTCAGCACCACCTCGTCGATGATGTCGGCGAACTGCCGCTTCGCCATGACGGGATCGAGGTCGATCGTCCCGAAGAAGTGTGTCCGTGGCGCTGTGGTGGCCGCGGCTGGAGTGGAGAGAACGCGCGTGGTGGCGCCCGAGTCTGCAGCCTTTTGCGCACTGGGCGGTGTGCCAAGCGGATAGGTGACCGCTGCAGCGCCCGCAGCCTCTTGCGCGCGTTCGGCGGCGATGCGCTCGGCCTCGGCCTGTGCGAGCGACGGCTCGATCAGGATCAGCGCGGTGTCCAGAATGGGCGTCGTCCGCTTCGCGAAGCTGAAGCCGAGGTAGCGACCATCCTCCTTGCCTTGCGCGAAGCCGAAGAAATCCCGGCTCTCAGCACCCGCAGCAAGCGTGTTGTGGAACACGGCGTCGTCGCGCAGACGTGGCAGGTACAGCTGCTGGCAGGTCTGCTGCCAGACGTTGAGCGCATTGGCCTCGCCCGTGCCGTCCTTCCAGAACCAAGCCTTCAGCGCGTTGTGAAGGTGGATCGGCGCCCACTCTGTGATCAGCAGCTCGTTCTCGCGCAGCACGCGCTCGATCTCCTGCGTCAGGTTCTGCGCGCCGGAGTTGATCTGGAACGGTTCCCACTGCAGCTCCGAGAGTCCCTTGCCGCGCTCGGCGAACTGGGCCGGTGCCAGCATCCAGCGGTAGCTCTCCTTCACCATGCCGCGCAGTGCCTCGTTGGCGTCGTCCAGGCTGCGGCTTGCCTGCCGGGCTTGGTACTGGTCGAGGTTGAGCTTGAGGTCCTTGATGTCGGCGACGATCGACTGCCAAGCCAGCACCGAGCGCACCTGATCCTTCAGGCGGCTGACACTGTCCGCATCCGGGGCCAGGAAGATCAGGCGGTTCTGCTTGAAGCGCGGCTGCTCACCGCGGTGCTTGAGGATCTCCGTTGCGTAGCGGATCGCCGATTGATCGCCGCTGCGGCTGTAGCCGGCCGTCGGCGGCAACACCACCAGACGCAGCGCCCAGTCGTCGGGAATGTCGGCACTGGCGGTGAACACATGCACCCCGCTGAACACCCCCGGCGCCAGGGTGCGCTGCACGCGGTCGCGGACGGCAGGAATCACATCGTCCTTGTCCTGGAAGCGCCGCTTGCGGTCTTCCATCTCGCGGCGCAGGTTGGGCCGGGTGTCGAACCAGAAACGGTTGTTGCCAGAGTTCAGGTAGTGCAGGCGGTCGTTCAGGCGGCGCAGCGCGTCCTTGAACACGCCGATCTGCTGCCCCGGCTGCACGCATCCCAGCAATACCCGCTCGAGCTCGATGCCGCGCACCATCTGGCTGGAGGTCGTTGGCGCGCTACCCAAGAAGATCGTCCGCGCGGTGCGACGGCACGCCTGCACGCTGCCCAGGCGGGTATCCACGCTCTCCAGCTCGGTCGTCTCCGCGCGCTCGCCGTCGACGTCGCTTTCCAGCACCGGGTCCCAGCCCTGCGGCAGGTAGTAGATCGATTCGTTGCGGGTGTCGGCGTCGTACAGCGGCAGGCTGCCCGGCATGATCAGCAGGTCGGAGTTATTGTCCTTCCACAGCCGGTGGATGATCTTCGCCATCAGCTTGAGCACGCCGCGGGTGCGCTGGAAGTTGTCGAGCGAAGACCAGTCCTCGTAGAGGCGCACGAAGACCTCGGGGTGGATCGGGTAGGCGTGCATCAGGCGCTCGAAGTAACGCGCCTCCTGGGTCTCGTGCGGCAGGTCGGCGGCGTTGGCGATGTAGTAGTCGGCAAAGGCCCGGCATACCGCCTCGGCACCCAGCTTGTCGCCGATGCTCGAGAACAGCCGACGGCGCACGATCTCGAAGGCCTCTTCGGACGACACCGGCTTCCACAGCGCCTGCACCCGGCCGAAGTAGTGCGACAGGGCAGCCAACGCCTTCACGCCGCGCTGGCTGCCGGCTTCCTTGTCGGACTCGGGCAGCGAGGCCAGCAACACCGCCGTTGGCACTGCCTTGAGCGCCTCGGTCAGCGCCTGCAAGAAGCTCAGGTTGGAGTCGAAGGAGCCGCCCGACAGCGTCTTGCCTTCCTCGAACTGGCGGATGTAGGCCACCAGCTCGTCGATCAGGATCACGCATGGTGCGTAGCGGCCAAGTAGATCAGCGAGCACGCCCTTGCCGGGCGAGGTGCCAGACTCGTCCGCCTCGCGCACCATGGCGTAGCCCTCGGCGCCACCGAGTTGCCAAGCCAGCTCGCCCCAGAGCGTGTTCACCGCCAGCCCATCGCGCTTCATCGGCTGGTTGGGCGACAGCCGGATGCCGTCGAGCACCGCGATGCGCGCCCGCGGCATCTCCACCACGCCGGCCGCGTTCAGGATGGACGGAATGCCGGGCATGTCCGAGGCCGACACCTCGCCTTTGGCCAGGTGATACACCGCCAGCATGGTGTGCGTCTTGCCGCCACCGAAGGCGGTCTGCAACTGGATCACCGGATCGCCACCGCGGCCGGTGAGGCGATGCACCACCGAGTCGAGCAGCAGGCGCATGCCTTCGGTGATGAAGGTGCGCTGGAAGAACAGCGACGGGTCCTGGTACTCGGCGGTCGCCGTGCCCAGATGCACGCGCGACAGGTCGGCCGCGAACTCGGCCTGCTGAAAAGTGCCCTTGAGCACGTCCTCGTGCGGCACGGCGATTTCACGCCAAGGTTTCAGACTCATTGTTCTTCTCCATCAGGCTCGGACTGGGACGGCAAAACACCCAGTGCGACCCGTTCACGCGCTCGCTGCACCGAACGGTGCAACTGCTCGCGTAGCAGTTTCATGTCGGGAATCTTGTCCAGGTACTCGGCGACCCGGATGTTGGCGCTCCCCAGGTCGAGCAGTTCGACCTGCTCGGTGTCGGCCTGGGCGCACAGGATCAGGCCGATGGGCGACTCCTCGCCCGCGGCGCGGTCGTACTTGTCCAGCCAGCGCAGGTACAGCTCCATCTGGCCCTTGTGGGCGGGCTGGAACTTCTCCAGCTTCAACTCCACCGCCACCAGCCGGCGCAAGTGCCGGTGGTAGAACAGCAGGTCGAGATAGAAGTCGTCACCGCCCACGCTGATGCGCTTCTGGCGTGCGACGAAGGTGAAGCCCGCGCCCATCTCCAGCAGAAAGCGCTCCATGTCGCGCAGGATAGCGGCCTCCAGGTCGCGCTCGCTGTAGCCGTCGGGCAGGCCGAGAAAGTCCAGCATGTAGGGGTCGCGGAACACCATGTCGGGCGTCATCTGCCCGCCCGCGCGCAGCTTGACGAGCTCGGCATCGACCAGCGCCTCGGGCTGCTTGGTCAGCGCCGTGCGCAGGTAGAGCTGGCTGCCGATGCGTTCCCGCAGGGTATGCACGCTCCAGCGCTCGATGCGGCACATCTCGGCGTAGAACTCGCGCTCCAGCGGCTTTTTTAGCGGCAGGATCTCGATGAAGTGGCTCCAGCTCAGGTGCGGCGATAGCGACGCCACCACCGCCTCGTCCGGGAACACCTCGGCAAATTGCACCATGCGGCGCAAGCTGCGCACGCCAAAGCTGCGGCCGTACTCGCGGACCAATTGTGTCGACAGCGTCGACACAATCTGCTCGCCATACTCGGCGCGCTCGTTCTTGAGCACCTCGCTGCGGATGCGCAAGCCGACATGCCAGTACAGCATCGTCACCGCACTGTTGGCCGTTTGCGCGATGTGCTGACGGGCCTGTTCGATCAGGCCGCGCAGCTCGTTCAGTAGGGCGTTACTGATGATTTTCGATATCCCATTTACCTACTCGACCCGCCACCTGTGTGGAAACTGAGGGCCAGATCTTCATGAACACAGACCACAGTTATGCCAGCCCATCTCCGAAGCATTACTCAAAGAAGGTCCGGCGAAGCCACGATGCGAAGACTTTACCCAGCGGAAGGTCAGCATCCAGGTAGCGAGCAGTAATTGCTTGGCCATAAGGCCGCCCAGGCTCTTCCTGCCATGCTAGCCACGTGTGGATAAGCGCTTTCGATTCATGAAAAATGCTGAACTTACGCTCGGGCAGTTCGCCAATTATTTGTCGAGCCTTAGGGAGAAGTGAGTCCCCCTCTGGTACCAGAAACTGGAGAAAATCTTCCAACAACCCCGGAACACGATTATTCGGCATGACCCAGATACCCACTTTCGGAAGAAGGTTCTGGCCGGGGGGTGGCATCACGATCGCCCCGCTCTCATCAGGTCGAGCACCGAGCCCGTTGTAGCCCGCTGACGTTAGACGGTCAGCAACTGCCTGCCATCTGGCAGCCAAGTCCGTGTCCGCATCGAGAATTATGCCAAGTGCAGCAATATCGCTTTCCCGCAACTGGACGGGCAGCGACTCCAACAATGGTTCAATTCCGGTCTTTTGACGAATATCAATCTTGCCAAGGCCGAAACGTCCGCAAATGCTCTTGACTACATGCTCGTCATCTCTACCTTCAACCAGAAGCACTCGCTTTCCCAACATCTCAGCGCACCTCGATTTCGTTCTGGGTCGCGATCTCCAATTCGCGCTCCTTGAAGATCGTTGGCAGAACCTCCTCACCCTTGCGGGTCAAGCGAATCAGAACGCCTTCTTGAGGGCTTTCTGTTGCTGCCTCTTGAAACGCCGACACACAATCTCGGCTATGTGAGGACGCGAAAACCTGAACGTTTAGATCGCTAGCCAAGCGAAATATGGTCTTCCAGATCGACGCTTGCACCGAGTGATGCAACCCATTCTCGAATTCGTCGATTAAAAGCACTCCGTTTCTAGCATTGCACAATGACAAGATGATTCCAAATAGTCGATTAACGCCATCACCGAATGTACGCAACGGTACGGGTGAACCGAACTGCACACTACGAACGATAGCAGTGCGCGACCTCGATCTCGGCTCGTCACTACCTATCATGGAAACAGCCTGGATATCAGGGGAGATCAAACGTAATGCTTTGACAACTTCCTCTTGCGCATCGGTCAATGCGATTGCATCCCAAAGAGCACCCAACTGCCCCGTGCTTCTCGAGCTGAATGGATCAAGATAGACACAGCGGACCATTTCTGTGCTTCCGTCGCCAAATGGGCTAATACCCATAAATCTTCTTGATGCACTGCGCCGAATTAGCGGAAAAACTCTGCGTCGTTCGCCTGCGATGATCTCCAAGGCTGGCACGCCTTCTACATCGCCAAAAAGGTCAGGCGCAGCTCTTTCATATGCGGTCACGACACCACGTTCCGGGTCAACTTGCTTCACTGCCCATACTGCAGTGACGGCCAGAGTCGATAGCCCGGGAGGAAGGTCACCAGTGGCATTTATAGAAAATTCAGAAGGTCCAGCACTTAAATCTGGGAAGCCGATAAATAGATTTCGATAGGGACCGTAATCAGCACCCAGCAGTTCACGCTCTGAATCCAAAAAATCATTCGTTTCTTCACGATAATTCAGGATCGATTGAATCGTCTCCAGCGATCCGCGCGACGCAAGGATGCGGATGGCCTCTAGCAGCGACGATTTTCCTGCATTGTTCTTTCCGGTTATCAAATTGACCTTTCCAAAAAATGGAATGGCCAGCTCTGAAAAGCCCCTAAATCCGTTGATGCTGAGGCTCTCTATCAGCACAGTCATCTTGGTACCTCCGGCCCCTAAAGGGACTCAGCAAGCTATCGTCAAACGTCGCGTGGTCAGTTAGTTTCTCAAATATCCAGACTGCCCTGCGACCCCACATGCCCCGCCTCGCTCGCCCCGCGCTCGACGCCGCTCCAGGCGGTGATCAGCTCGTTGTAGGCGCGGGCGTCTTCGGCCCAGCCCTTGCGCTCGCACAGGGTGTAGAGGCGGTAGGCGAGCGCGCGGATGGGTTCGGCGCGGGCGGGCATGCGGGAGAGCAGCGCACCGGCGGCGGATTCGCCGTCCTGGTTCAGTGCGCGGATCAACTGATGCAGCGCTTCCCACACCGGCACGCGGGCGTCAGTTTCCGGGTTCCAGTCGCGCGGCATCTCGGCCCATTTCAACAGGCGCAGGTCGCCCTTGCCGGATTCGACCACGCCGGCCTCCGTCAGGCCGGTCACGCTAGTACCCTTGGCGCGGGCGAGCACGTCGGCCTCGCCATACTTGCCGGTGGCCCATCCTTGGCCCTCGAACCAGTGCAGGCAGAACTGGGTGTCATGGTCGAAGTCGTCCTCGGCGAGGAAGCGGTTGATCAGCTGTAGCGCGGTGCGCACGCTCATCGGTTTGCCGTCGGCTTCCAGCACCGCAGCATACTGACTGAAGATCGCCATGCCCGGGCCGATGATAGCCTGGGACAGATCGACCGGCGCCACCGGGCTGTTGATGCCGCCGCGGGTCATATCCATCAGCGCCTCAGGCAGCACGGCGTTGAGTTCGCGAAGGAACTCACGGCGGCTGACGGTCGGGGCGTCGGCATCGCGCTTGCGGCAAACAAGAACGATGCTGGAGGCGAGGGCGTTGGTACCTTGGCTGACCATACGACCCGTGCGTTCAGTCCTCATTGGCCACGTTCCGGTAAGGGAAAAACCTGCTTTTAGGATTGCCTCTAAGAAGGTTTCCCATCCCGTGCTGCTGGTCCCGACCTCGGTACTCGTTTCAGATTGCTTGAATGCATAGTAAATGGTGACTGGAAAACCGACATGCGCACTGTCGGCCAAGTTGTGCATGGCTTCAGTCATCCCATGCAGGAAGAACTCTTCAGCGGCCTCACGTCCTCCATGCCGATGTGGAGTTGCAACAAGCTCGTCCTGCTTTGGCACCACCAATGTTGCGAACACCTCAGGATAGATTCGCCTGAGTGATCGACGCAGCCAAACGTAGAAAAAGTCGGCAAGATCAGCGTAGCCCACGTTGCTGTAATACGGTGGGTCCGTCGATACAACTCGATTCTGTGAAATTTTCTGAGCACAGGCATTCGCTGGAACTGCAAACCCAATTGGTCGGCGGTCAGCACATTCGACCGTAGGTGCCATACCACGAATCGTTCCGTTGAGAACCACCTCCCATGATCCTGAGCTTGAAGACAAAGGATTAGCTTCGGAGAAATCCCACGCCATCGTGATCGCTTGCCTGCTGAACAGATGGAGCGGACACCCCTGGATATGCCCCCACGGCGCGAGTGCGTTGTTTATGTCGATCAGCTTGCTAATGACAAAACCAAGATAAACGCCAACGGCCTCACCATAGGCGGTTGCACCGTAACCACAGGCATTAAGTCCCGCCCCGTCATCGGCCACCCCTGCAGCCAGCGCATCCTGGCAGCACATTTCGATGACTTCCTGCACCAGATCCGAAAACGTGCTGAGGGCCACCAACTGGCGCGGAGTGAAAAGATCCCCCCATTCCTTGAGACCGTATGGAACGCAGGTCCCGCCTGTGAGTCTGGCGGGGACATCGCCCGAGGGCCTCCAGAATGGGTTTGCTTGTCGGGCGATTTCCTCGTGCTCGTTGGTTGGAGCGAGGTAAACACGCCCACGTACGCCTTCGGCAACGATCGCCATCAGCCGCTGTCCCATGCGACCCGCCTTACCTTCGGCTTTGATGTAATCGCCACCAACTGGTGTGCCTGACAGCAAGCATTGGAAATTCGCACCACGTCCTGCAGCCTTAGTGCCAGCTTTCGCCGCCTCGGTCGGCGTCCCAATCTTCACCGTGAAGCGGTAGCCATCCCCCTCGACCACCGGCTCAACATACGCCTCCTTGCCCGACTTGCTCGACAGCACGAAGGTCGAAGCCAGCGGCACCTCGGCATGGCTGAAGGCGGGGTTGGGGCTTTTCACCGTGCGCGCCCACAGCCAGGCAATCACGGTGAGCTTCTGCCCGAGCAGCGGCTTGAGGTCCGGGCGCTCGGCGACCATCTCGGCCGTGACTTCAATCTTCGGGTACAGGTGGCCGATGCGCTTTTCCGCTTCCGCCCGCATCCAGGCGCCGTAGCGGCGCACGTCCTCGGCCAAGCCCTTGGCGCCGGACCAGTCCTCGGCCAGCTTGCCCTGCTTGTCGCCGGGGAGGCGCGGCCCCACCGGCGAACGGCCGGCAAAGCGCGGCGGGATCTCGATCATTGCCTTGTTGATGGTGACCGCCACCGGGTTGAGGTCGCTGGCGTAGCTCTCCAGCCCCAGGCGCTGCGCCTCCAGCGGCAGCGCGCCCCCACCGGCGAACGGATCATGGAAGGCGGGCAGCGTGTCCGGGTTGAAGAGCTCGGCCGCCTGCGGATGGCCCTTGTTGAGCGCGCAGGTCTCGCGCCAGCTCTTCCAGATCTCCTCGCGGGCGCGGGCGAGCACCTCTTCGTTGTTGGTGTTCTCCCACTGCACGAGGTCTTCGATGATCTTGAACAGGCGCTCGCGCTCGACGGCGGCCTTTTCCTTGTTCACCCCGCGCCCCAGGTGGCGCTCGTAGCCGGGGTCGTTGACCATCTGCGCAAAGATCACCGCCCGAGCTGCAGCCAAGGGCCGGCGCGCCCACCACAGGTGCAGCGTGCTGGGGTGGCCGTGGCGAATCGACTTCTCGCGCGCCGCGGCAACGTTGATGGCGTCGAGCGGGAGGGCGACTTCGATGAGTTTTTTCGGGGTTTTGATCGGGGGCATGGTCAACCTTGGAATCCGGTGTCGGTCAGGTACTGCTCGGCAGCAGCCCCCAGACAAAGACGAATAGTGGTGAAGAAGCCCGGCCAGGGCTGACGAAAATAGCGCTCGGCAAGCGTGCGCAAGGCTTGCTCGGGGCGAATGTTCTGTAGCCGAAGGCTCTTCTTGTTGTGCTCTATATCCCAGAGAACGCGCCTGCGCGCCTGACACAGGCGATCACAGTTCAGATTGAGCATATTGATGGTGTGCCACACCAGTTCCAGCGTGCCTGGGTGCTTGTTCGCCGGGAACGCGACGCCGGCACAAGCCTGTTCATCGGGTAGTAGCCGACCGGTGCTTTTTTCCAGAAAGAACACGCTGGGAAATGCGGGCAGATCGAGCGGATTGATGATCCAGCCATCACAGTGTTCTGCAAGCCTCTGGGTCTGGATCATCTGATCCTTGTGCGCATCACAGCTGAGGTTCTCGGGCAGTGGCTCCAGCGCATGGGGCGGTTGCTGATGCCGCTGGGAGCCTCCCATGCAGACAGCAAGCATGTTCTGCCAGTCAAGCGCCCAGTTGTGCGCTGTCGAGGTGTCCGATTTGGGGTGGAAATGCTCGACCCGGCACTTGAGCGGATCAATGTCATGCAGACCAATCTCACAGAAACCACATAGTCCGCCCTGCCCATTGAGCAACTGCAGCCGGACAGCTTCATAAGCCACACGACCCACTGCGTCGGCCCGCATCTGCTCCCAAGTACCTACCGGATTGTCCGCACGATACCCCGTCAGTTCAGCTGGCTCATCAAGCCTGTTAACGCGCTTCACTCCCCCAACTCCCACTTGCGATTTTCTATCTGCAGGTCAGCATCCAGCAGGGCTGGCTCCTGTCCCTGATAGCGCTCATCCAGCTTCTGGCGCAGTTGCTGCGCACGCGGGCTGTTCCACTGGTCTCTATCAACCAGTGCGAGGTACTCCCTCAACTCCTGAGTTGCCTGATTAGCGGGAGGGCGGACATCCTCAAGGCCAAGCACCTGCCTGAGCATCCGTCCCGGTTCAGCACCTTCAGTACCGGGCGGTGCGGAATAGACTTTGTCATTCCTCAGAATGCGGATGCACTCGGAGGGCACTGTGGTCAGCACCTGCGGGCTGTGGGTGGTGACGATGAACTGGGTGAGCGGGAAAGTGCGCATCAGGTCGTCCAGCACCCGCTGCTGCCAGCTTGGGT
>Ga0268298_10006866_pt1 | contig 10219 bp, 10 predicted proteins | sample WWTPWeurt_MetaG_FD_194462 | JGI IMG/M metagenome (GOLD analysis project Ga0268298, IMG submission 194462) | Activated sludge microbial communities from WWTP in Nijmegen, Gelderland, Netherland - WWTP Weurt | ecosystem: Engineered > WWTP > Aerobic digester > Activated sludge | place... | reverse complement strand
CGCGAAATCGTCATGTATGAGGGTCCAGACCTCGTTATTGGCGATATTATGAACTTCGTGGTCGAGCGCAACCCCGATGATGACCTCTACTACACCAGAATTTCAAGGTTCCACCGCACCAAAGAGTATCTGGAAGCCACTACTGAGCCCGATGAGTATGGAAATGTGCCTTACGAGGGCGTTTCAGAGCTAGTTAATGAGCTTCGGCAGCGGGAAACCTCCGATAACTACATGAGACAGTCGGATGTGGCTACCGGGATGCTCATTGACGAGACTCCGGCAGTGGAATTGCTCGAAATGTGGGGCAATTTCCATGTTCGTGGCGTGGATGGCACCATTCAGAGCTTCAAGAACTTCCGCGCCGTGGTCGGGAACCGCCGTGTGCTGATGGCTTTCGAGGAAAACCCCTACGCGCATGGGAAAATCCCCTGGAACCTTGGTCAGTATGGCCCCAGCGGTGATCACACCTACGCTTATGGCGTTCTGGAGCAGAATCTAGGCATCCAGGACGATGTGAATGTCCGTTCCAACCAGATCATCGATGCCCACGCCCTGGCGCTCAACCAGATTTGGAAATACCGCGATGACGGGGTGATTGACCCCGAAAACCTCATTTCTGCCCCTGGGACGATGATCCAGGTCCAGGATTTGCAGAATGTGGTCCCCATCCAGTTCAACGACTTCACCAGCCAGGGGATGCAGGAAGTGGCGTTCATGCTGGACCAGTTCAACCGGTCCACAGGCGCTCAGTTGCCGATGATGGAGCAGAAGTCTGGCGGATCTGCAACGCAGTCCGCTATCACCGCCCAGGCTTCCCAGGCGAAGGATCTGGATATTGCCCAGCACATCGAACACACTGTCATTCGCCCCATCCTGGAACAGTGGTTTGCGCTGAACCAGCAGTTGCTTGACGATGAGCAGACCATCAAGGTGAGCGGTGACGCCGTGACGCAGGGCATCACCGATCCCGACACGGGGATGCGAATCGAGCCCACAGGGCCGATTACCATCAAGGTCAGCCCAGAGCAGATCGCAGGTCAGTTCGATGTCCACCCTGTGGGTGTCAGCAATATGGCTGCTTCCCAGGCTGAGGTTGGGAGCCTGATGCAGTTCCTCCAGTTCATCACGCAGGGGCCGCTGTCGGCTTACCTGAAGCCAGGGCCGCTGATCAATGTGATGGCTAAGAAGATGAAGATTGATGACGCTTGGCAGTTCATCAAATCAGAACAGGAGATGTTGTTTGAGCAACAGCAAATGGCTATGGCAAACGCTGGAGCACAGCCCGGAGCGCCTGACGGACCAGGAGAAGGAAATCCTGGACCTGCTGGCGCTGGACCCAAGGGTGGAGGCGCTCAGACGCTACCTGGAGGTCCAAATGTGGCAGCAAGTGTCCCAGATGGTGTCCAGCCAGGGCAGCGATCAGGACCGATGGCAGGCGCAGGGGTTCTATGATGCTCTCCGCATGGTCGCTCTGAGACTTGAGAAGGAATAGTTGAATCTCAAGCACGAACAGCCTAAATTTATTAGGCTTTCGTGTTGCATATTGCAACGCTGTGGTAGAATCCCACTATCGCCAGCGGTAGCGTGTACCGCAGGATACCCAGGAGGCACTAAATGCCCGAAGATTTTGAAAACGAGATTGACGGTGAAGTGGAGGAAGGTTCCGAGGTTGTAGAGTCCGAAGCTGAGGCAGAGGAAACCCAGGACGAAACCCCCGCACCCAAGGCCAAGGTTGTTCCCCTCGCGGAACTCCAGGCTGAACGGCAAAGCCGCCAAAGGGCTGAACAGGAGGCGCATGCGCTGCGGATGCAGTTCGCGCAGTTCCAGTTCCAGAATCAGGCCCAGCAGAAGGCAGTTCTTGACCCCCAGATGGACGAGCTTCGCAAGATCCTGAAGCCCATCCTTGACGCGGAGATGGAACCCGAGCGAGAGCGCCGGAAGGTGCTTGAGCAGCAGTTGGCGCAGTACCAGCAGGTCACTCAGGCAGATACGAACATCCGTATCATCCAGAATGAACTAGGTGCCGACTGGGACGCCGCTAGGCCCCTGATGACTGAATACCTTGAGTCCCGTAGTGAACGCACTCGGAACGCGGTGCTGGAGAATCCAGACCTGTTCATCGAGAAGGCGCGGGAACTGCTGGGCAAGACTCGTTCTGATGGCTCCAAGGTCGTTAAGGCTGTGCTGAAGTCTAAGGCCAAGCATGAGTCTGGCGATTCTCCCCGACAGGGCAACTCCAACTTTGATCCTGCTACCGCGTCCGAAAAAGAGTTCAACGCTTACCTTCGTAAACGCGGCATCTTGTAGGGTCACTCCTTTAAGGAAGCCTCACAATGGCTGCTAACACTACCTCCAACCATGCGAATCTTGGCGTATTTGTAAACCGCACTTGCCTTGCGGTTGCACAGCCCCAGATCCTGACCAGCCGCTTCGGACGCCAGGAATCGCTCCCCTCCAAGAACTCCAATGTGGTCAAGTTCCGGCGCTATGAGCGTCTGTCCCCCACGACTGGCCTTGTCCCCGGCACCGTCAAGAGCGTTGCTGAAGGCGTCGTGCCGGGCGATGTGAACCCCACCTCCACCGATGTGACCGTCACCCTGGCGCAGTATGGCAACATCAGCCGCCTGACGGATGTTGTTGGCTTCACCTCTTTCGAGGATGCCAACGGCGAATACATCAAGCGTAACGCTGAGAACATGGCTCAGACCATCGAGCGCATTTACTGGGCTGGCATCTCCGCTGGCACCCAGGTGTTCTACGCCACTGACAGCATCGGCACTCTCGGTGCTGGTGGCCGCAGCACCGTCAACGGCAAGATCAACGGCCCCGCGCTGGACAAGATCATCCGCACCCTCCGCAAGGCTGACACGAAGCCCCTTAACAAGCAGTTGAACCCCAGCGGGAACATCGGCACCCAGGGTATCCGCGCCGGTTACGTGGCCTTCATCACCCCTGAAATCAAGTATGACCTTGAGCAGAATGTCAGCGGCTACATGGATGTCAGCAAGTATCCCGCTGGTGGCGCTCAGGAAGGTGAGGTTGGCGCTTACAAGGAAATCCGCTTCTTCGAGAGCACCCTGGCCTCCAGCTTCGCCGCTGCTGGCGCTGGTCTTGCCACTGGCTTTGCCGGTGTGGGCAGCAACGATGTTCACCTCTGCATCGTGTTCGGTGCCGAAGCCTACGCGACTGTGAAGCTCGCGGAAGCCAGCCAGTCCTACTACATCCCTGCTACCCAGACCGATCACAGCAACCCCCTCGGTCAGTTCTCCAGCATCGGGTGGAAGGCTTACTGCGCTGCCAAGATCCTGAATGAAAACTGGATCGTCCGTCTTGAAGTCGGCGTGAGCGCCTAGTTTGGATAGGGGGACTTCGGTCCCCCGTCCTTCTTCCCCATCTAACAAAGGAGATTTACAATGGCTGTCGGTGTTCTCACCAATTTCACCGTGGACAATGTTAGCGGCTACGCTACTGGCGTCCTGACTGCGGATGGCACCCCCTCCGCCTGCTCCATCTTCTGCGGGTTCAAGCCCCGCGTCATCCGTTCCACCCAGATCAGCGGCACCGTTGGCAACGGCGCTGTGACCACGGCTAACTCCACGATGACCGCTGGCTATATGACCCAGCAGGTTGCCGCTGGTACCAGCACGATCCCGACCTCGAATGGCTACACCTTCCTGGACGGTTCTGAGTCTGCCCCGGCTGCTGCCGCCACTGGTAGCCCCCTGTCGGCTGGCCCTGGCGTTACGCTGGGAACCGCCGTGCAGGCTACTGCCTCCGCTGCCTACCGCATCGAGATGTGGCGCTAGTTCACAGTTCACGAATGGCGAATGGCCCCTTAATTGGGGCCTTCGTTATTTATGGTAGAATAAGGAGCGCCCAAATTAGCGCAGGAGAAAACGCATGAGCGAAGTTCCCGAGCAGGAAAGTTCGGCCCCAGAACCGAAGAAAACCCGCGCCGTGAAGCCCGGTGGGGCCAAGCGAGGACCGAAGCCTAAACCCGTCAACAAGAAGATCCGCGTCCGCGTCCGTGAGGATCTGATCGAGGATGACGAGCCCGTGGAGACTGGCAACAGCCTGTCCTACGAGCCTCCACGCAGGGCCGTCAGCGAGGACGAGAAGTGTGAGTATGTTGAACTGACCATCATGGAGCAGACGGACGAGCCACGCGAGTGCTTCTTCAATAACGGCGTCAATAGCCCACTGACGGTGATCCGTGGTCACAAGATCATCATTCCCTACAACTATGTGATCACGATGGACGAAATCAACTCCATCAAGCTGCTGAAGCATGAGCCGATTGACGGGTCCAACTTCCGCGAATACTACCAGCCGCTCATGCGGTTCCCTTACATGATCCATAGGCGCGGCCTGACCTATCAGGACTTCCGTGACCAGATGGAACGGTTCAAGAAGATGCCCGACCCTTGGGACAAGGCACGAGGGCAGATCCAGCCTGGGCGATAACCCTTTAGCCAGCATGGTGAAAAGCGAGAACCATTGACATGGTAAAATCCCCATTGTGGCGTGTCCATGATGGGGGTTTTGCTTTGTTGAGAACTGTTGCATTATGCCTCATCCTGTCGGTGTTCGGATTTGCCCAGCAGACGCAAGCCCCGCAGGGGATCTCTGCCCGTGAAACCTATGTGACGCACAAGGCTTTCCACGCTGTCGGCGGCATTATGATCTACTGGGCTTTCGAGGAACTGGGCTACCCCAAGACGGGCGTTGTAATGGCTTGGCTGGCAGGCATCGCCAAGGAATGGTTCGACAAGAACCGTGGTGGGTCATTCCGTGGCGGGGACATCGCATGGACTGGCGCTCCCGCAACGGTGGTGTTCTCGTTTAGTGTGAAGTGGTAGATGCTGAAGTTCCAGGGGAAGGTGACTGATACAAGCGGCAACCCAGTCCCCGGCGCCCAGTTGACCGTCACCAAGACGAATGTCATCACGCCCCTGCCGGTAATCTACACCATAGCCTCTGATGGGAGCATCTTTGCGTCTGCCAACCCTTTTAACTCAGATTCTAATGGTGAGTATGTCTTTGCTGTTGAGTCGGGTTCCTACAGCATCGAAGCTACTGGATCAGCAGCAGTCCTGAATATCAGCAAGACCATCACCCAGTTCACGCCGTCAGATCCGGCGTCATCTGCTTCTACTTCAAATCCTTATCCGTTCAACAGGCTTTCCAACTCATTCTTTTACGGTGGGCTAACGCCCTGGATTGCGAGTGGCACCAATGCGCCAACATGGATTGGATCAAAAACCTATGTCACTGGCTCTGGATCGTGTGAGCAGGTAACAACCACACCAGCGTCAACTACAACCACGCAGACGGGATCTGTTTCGCAATCGGTGAGCCTACCGTCTGGTTCCACATCTGTTCTGGTGCAATTTGCAACGTCAATCAGAACATCCCTGTCTAACAACAATTACTCTGGGTACGTGAAGCTATATTTGATGTCGGGCGCAACAGGGGTTGAAACGCTCATTGACACCTTCACCTATTCAATTCTGGCTGGGCAGCAGGGAACAATCGCGTGGACGCCAAGGGTTTCAACCATAACGGGTTATGTCTCTGGCGGCGGCGATTACTTGATCAGGCTTGAAATATCGGCAACAGCGCAAGAGCTTTCAGGGATTTCCCCAGTTTTCTGCGCCATCGGCGTTGACGATGTTTATGTTGTGGCATAGTAGAATGGATCTCTTGAGGGGCTTAAAATGAAGCGTTGGTATGGGGTTGTGCAGGATCAGACTGGTAGGCCGATCCAGGGTGCCTCGGTATCGGTTTATGCAAGCGGAACAATTACGCCTCTTGTGACCATTTATGCCGCTTCAGGTAGCCGAACTGCTCCGGTTACACAAACCAATCCCATGACCACGGACGCCAACGGGGAATACTCCTTCGCTGCTGCTGACGGGAACTACGACATCAGCATCACGGGTGGGTCTATCGCCTCAAAGACGATCCCCAATGTCATTTTCGTGGATGAATTGACGACTTTCCCGTCACCCCAGCTTGGGACGGTTACTAGTGTCGGTCTGTCGCTTCCGTCCATGTTCACCGTCACTGGTAGCCCGGTGACTGGTGCCGGGACGCTGGGCGCTACGCTGGCTTCTCAGACCGCTAACTATGTCTTTGCCGCTCCCGCTGGCTCGGCTGGCGCTCCGGTGTTCCGCGCCTTGGTGACTGGCGATCTTCCGGCCATCGGGACCGCTGGGACCTATGGCAGCGCCACGCAGACACCGCAGTTCACCACTGATGCCACTGGGCGTGTCACTGGCGTAACGCTGGTAACGATTGCCCCAACCTTTGCCAATGTGGCTTCTAAGCCTACTACCCTGTCCGGGTATGGCATTACGGATGGGGCATCCCTGACCACGGCGCAGCAGTTCACAGCGCAGCAGAATGTCACCATGTCCACGCTGACCTATGCCGCCACGGTCAATACAAACTGCGATCTTGGAAACGTATTTTACCTTGCGGCAACTGGCAACTTCACATTGGCTGACCCAACCAATCTTGGGTCCGGTGGATGTTATGTCTGGTTCATCAAGCAGGATGCCACTGGGTCTAGGTTTATAACCTTTGGGTCAAAGTTCAAGTTTGCTGGTGGTGTCGCCCCAACCCTTTCGACTGCCTCTAATGCGATGGATAGGCTTGTGGCTACTTATGATGCCACTAATGACCTTCTATACTGTTCCCTAGATAAGAAGTTCTCATAAGATGTTCACGATTCCAGCCTCTAACGGTGGCATCCTCCAGACTGCGCGGCCAAGCGCGGTCACCGGGACTATCACTAATGGCGGGAACGCCTATGACCTACCGGGTGGACTAGCCGATGACTACCCCTATTCAACCTCGGCAGACAGGGCGCTAATCAATGGTTCACTGGTCGCCGGGGCGGCAGACTATGCCTCCACCGAGTTCAATACCTTTGATACCAGGGCCAAGGCATCGTTCACCGATTGTAACCTAAGCATTGTCTATTCCAGTAGCCTTGGATTCACACTTCTTACAGATAGAATCACCTTTGTAACACCATCTCTTGATATCCAGTATCAGGTTGATGGATCTACCTGGGTAACCATTAATCAGGACTTCGCGCCGGGCGTTCTGAACCGGGTCAGCAGTCTATTGGTTCCCACCAGCGTGTTCTCTGTATGTAACCTCGCGGGTGACATTGGGTATAGCATTGTTACAAAGAATGTTCTTACCGTTAAGATCCCAAGTTCTAGTTTTACCTCCGATCTTAACAACCTGAAGGTTCGTTTCTATGCCGGGACAATGACGAATACTACAAACAACGCGCATAAGTCTACTGTATCTTACAATGTTTGGGACATTCGGGCTAATATCTCTTAGGGTGAAACATGAGTGTAGTCCAGTCAGGAATGCTTAGTGTCCCGGTCGCACTCGACATGGTGAACCGCGTCCAGCGGGAGTGTGGCGTTGAGCAGATCACCAGCATGGCGTCTGGAAACGACCGTTCGGAGGTTGTCAGAGAGGCGCTGAACGACAGCATCATAGACCTCTATAACCGCGCCCGGTGGGAGTGGCTTCAGGAAACCTACTTCATCCCTCTGGTGGCTGGCGTGGACTCCTACCAGTTGCCGCAGAACTTCGACCGGTTGGCGATGCCGGTGCGCCTCACCAACACGCCCATGAAGGAATACACGCCTCTGGACTGGCCCTACTACATCCCCACGGTTGACCCCGGTGGGCAGGGTGGGCCGCACTCCTACATGGTGAAGAATCAGGTTCTCAGCGTGTTCCCAGCGCCGACCAGCGACACGGTAACGACCAACCCGCAGTTTGTCCTTGCCTACTACAAGCACCCTGGCGTCCGTATCCCCGCCTCGGCTGCTGGCGATGCGATGACTTGGGATGTCCCGCCCGAGTTCGTAGAACCTTTGATAACCTTTGGGAAGTGGAAACTGAAGCTCTATCTGGAGTACCCCGACTCCCAGGCCGACATGGGGCGCTACGAGCAGTTGATCCAGCAGAACATGAACAAGCGCCGGTCTGCGCTCCAGAACCCGCAGATGCACCAGCGGTTTGACCCCACCAAGACGGGTGGGAATGGTTGGAACTTCTGGGGGTAGCAGATGGCCGTTAGTTACGATGGGCAAAGCCAGCGCGGGATTGAAACCTACAACTTCGGTGGCATCAACCGCAAGGCTACGATTGTCAATCTGAAGGATGGCGAGGCGCGGGATATCGTAAATTTCGATATTGATATCACGGGTGGCATTAAACGAAGGGCAGGTTGCCTACAGACAGCACCTACGCTTGGCGCTAGCCCCAAGATGCTGGATGTGTTCTACCAGCAGGACGGGACGGAAGTCTTTGTTGCAATCGCTGGGAACAAGTTCTACGAGTCACCGGACGCCGCTACCTTCACCGACCGGACTGGTGCTAACTCCATCTCCAATGTGGACACGCCCTATCAGGGGACCGACTTCAACGGCAAGTTCTACTGGGCCAACGGAACCGACCAGCCGTTCATCTTCACGCCTGGGTCAGATATGGTGACGCTCAAGGCTGCGTCCCTGCTGGCCCCTCCCGCTGCCCCCAGCATCTTCGCTACCGGGACCAGCCTCACCCGCCAGTGGCAGTATGTCCTTACTACGGTTGCTGGGCAGGGCGAAAGCCTGCCTTCCACGGTTGGGAATATCTTTTCCGGGCCTTCTACGCTTTCTCCGACTAGCGCCAACACCCTGTCTTGGGTGCCGGTGACCGGGGCTATCGCCTACAAGATTTACCGCTACAACACCACATCCAACCAGTTCTACCTGATCGCAGAGGTCAGCGGATTGGCGTCCAGCTACACGGATGCAGGCGACACGGAAGATCCGTTCACCCCACCCCCCACCGTCAGCATGGCCTACAACACGCCTAGCGACTGGGAAACCAACGGGGCACCGGAAGGGTTCGCCGTGATCAGCCGTGGCTTGGACCAGCGGCTCATCGCGTGGCGCAAAGACTTCTGGTGGGCCAGCGCCCTGAACAACGGGCTGGACTGGTTCAACGTGGATGGCTCCCCGGTCCAGATCACGGGGGCAGAGCGCAACGACATCAAGGCTGTGGCTACGCTGTTCGACTTCACCGTGTTTTTCACGCCGACCAATGCCTTCTTCTACACTGGGTCGTTTCCGTCCACTTTTCGCCTCAACAAGATGGTGGGCATTGGTTGCCGTTCTCCCAAGAGCATCATCACGCTTGGCGATGATGTGTTCCTGTGGTCCCAGTTCGGGCCGACCAGCCTGAGCCGTATCGACATCGGCGCTGACATCAAGTCCACGCCCATGAGCGTGAAGGTCGCGCCCATCGTCTATGGCACCAATTTAGACCGCTGGGACTTGATCACCGCTTACCTAGACCTGAACAACCAGCGCATCGTCTGGGCCTATCCTAGCGCCCCTGGCGTCACTACCAACGATGAGTGTCTGGTGTTCCAGTACACGATCAAGTCCCCAGACGGGAGCATCGGGGCTTGGACGAAGTATCGTGACTGGCCGGTTGTTGACGCCCTGCGGTCTATGGACGAGGACATCCACGCCCTGTTCTCTGACGGGACGATCAACACGCTGTCCATCGGGAACGATGACAAGGGCACCGCGATTGCGGCCACCTACGAGAGCGCCTTCTTCAACCTGGACACCTACCGCCGCAAGCGGCTTGTCTGGATTGACCTGCTGATGGATGCCCGGTTGGGCGAATACGACATGGATGTTGAGGTTATCGGAGATTACGGAAGGGCCGGGGAAACCCAGGTCCATACCGTGACCGACAGCACTACCGATGGTCTGACCATTGCGACCACCGGCACTTACCTAAACCAGCATCGGCTCTACACCCGAGGCGACAGCAGGGCCTATCAGTTGAAGTTTTCAACGAGTGATAGCCCCACGCCGCCGCAGATTGTCGGGTTCCGGTTCGAGGCGAGATTCAAGGGGATGCGCTAATGGCGCTAGCGTTTACACCGTCAGCAGAAACCATCGACCCGGCGAGCCTGTTTGGTCTGCTCTCCAAGAAGTCGCTTCTTCCAGACCAGTTCCTAGACCCGCTGGTGCTAGGTGCCGTAGCCCGAGGCGTGGGCTTTGGGGTGATCCATGAGAAAGCTGATGTGGCCGCTGTGGTGCTTACCTACGCTCTTGAGCCTGGTATTCTTGGCGTTACCCTTATAAAAGAGCGGGGGCGCTGGGACCAGAAGCAGGAC
>Ga0268298_10006865_pt1 | contig 10220 bp, 6 predicted proteins | sample WWTPWeurt_MetaG_FD_194462 | JGI IMG/M metagenome (GOLD analysis project Ga0268298, IMG submission 194462) | Activated sludge microbial communities from WWTP in Nijmegen, Gelderland, Netherland - WWTP Weurt | ecosystem: Engineered > WWTP > Aerobic digester > Activated sludge | place: Netherlands... | reverse complement strand
GTCTCGGTGTCGCTCGCCACCGGGCTCGGTGCCACGCCGAGGCGCCGCAGCGTCGCGGCGTCGAGGGTGGTGAAGGTCGCCCCGGTGTCGAAGACCAACTTCGCCGCGAGCGCGCCCCGCGGCCCGCTGAGCTGCACGGGCACGACGATCGCATCACCGCGCTGCTCGATCTTGATGCGCACGCTCGCCGCCGCGGCCGCGCCACCCGCGACGGGCCCCGCGCCCGGCTCCGGATCGTCGTCGCCCTGGGCGTCGTCGCCCACCGCGCCCACCCCCGCCCGCGGGCTGAGCAGCGCTCGCCCGCCGCCAGCGGGCCGTCGCCGCGACGAAGCCGTGCGGGTCAGCGCCCGCGTCGAGGCCATCGAGCCTGACCCGGGGTCGCTCAGCGCGGGCACCCGCCAGCTCCGCACCAGCCACAGCGCCGTGAGGATTACCCCGGCCAGTACGCCGAGCTCGACGACGGCCGCCAGCCGCGCGCGCCGGGCCGCGCGACGCGCCTGCTCCAGGGCCGCGAGCTCCTCTTCACTGCGATGGGGCGAGCTCGGATCGAGCTCGGCCAGCGGCAGCGCCTTGGGCCGCACCTTGACCGCGCCGTAGAGGTCCGTCAGGGCGTCGTCGCGCGGATCGGCGCTCGGCGGCGCCGTGGCGGGGTTCGGCGCCGCGGGTGCGGGCGCCACGGGCCCAGCGGCGGGCTCGATCAGCGCCAGTAGCTGATCGAGGTCTGGCGGCGCGCCAACCCCCGCCTTGGCGGCGCGTGCTTGGGAAGGCCGCTCGTCTTCGGCTCGCGCCATCCTGGTCCCCGTTCGCCACCCGTTGGCTCGCGCTCAGGCCTCGCCCTTAGGCCTCGCGCACGCGCCGCACCTGAGCGCCGAGCCCTCGCAGCTTGCGCTCGATGCGCTCGTAACCGCGATCGAGGTGATAGACGCGCCGCACCCGCGTCGTCGTCCCCGGCTGCGCGGCCAGCCCAGCCAGCACCAGCGCGGCCGAGGCCCGCAGATCGGAGGCCATCACCGTCGTCCCCTTGAAGCGCGTCGGGCCGCGGACGATCGCCGTGCGACCCTCGATGTGAATGCGCGCATTCATGCGCGCCAGCTCCGGCACGTGCATGAAGCGGTTCTCGAAGATCGTCTCGGTGATCACGCTCTGCCCGTCGGCCAGCGCCGCGAGCACCATGAACTGGGCCTGCAGGTCGGTGGGGAAGCCCGGATGCGGCTGGGTCACCAGCTCCATCGGCTGGTAGCGTCCGCCGCCGCGCACGCGCACGCCGTCGGCCACCGGCTCCACGCGGACGCCCGCTGCGACGAGTTGGGCGATCGCGGCGCCGAGATGCTCGGGCAGGCAGCCGCGCAGCACGACGTCGCCGCCCGTCACCGCCGCGGCGACCATGAAGGTGCCGGCCTCGATGCGGTCGGGCATGATCGCGTGCTCGACGGGATGCAGCTCCTCCACGCCCTCGATGCTGATCACCGCCGTGCCGGCCCCGTGCACCCGCGCGCCCATCTTGTTCAGCACGCAGGCCAGCTCCTCGACCTCGGGCTCGCGCGCGGCGTTCTCGATCGTGCTGCGACCGCGCGCCAGCGTCGCGGCCATCATCAGGTTCATCGTCCCGGTCACCGTGACCATGTCGCAGGTCAGCTCGGCGCCGTGCAGGCGCCGGCAGCGCGCCTCGATGTAGCCCTCGTCGAGCGTGATCTTGGCCCCCATCCGCTCGAGGCCCTTGAGGTGCTGCTCGACCGGCCTAGCGCCGATCGCGCAGCCCCCGGGCAACGAGACCCGCGCTTGCCCGAAGCGCGCCAGCAGCGGGCCGAGCACCAAGATCGACGCGCGCATCGTGCGCACCAGATCGTAGGCGGCCTCGGGCCGGTCGAGACTGGCGGCATCGATCCGCAGCACGCGCGTGCCCGCCACCGCCGCGCCCATCGAGGCCAGCACCTGTCCCATCGTGTGCACGTCGCGCAGCACGGGCACGTTGCGCAAGGTCGTGCGCCCGCTGGCCAGGATCGCCGAGGCGATCAACGGCAGCGCCGAGTTCTTGGCGCCGCTGATCGCGACCTCACCGACCAGCGGCCGCCCGCCGCGAATGACAATCGCATCCATCGCTGGAACAACCCCGGCGCCCAGGGCGCGCAGCGAGCGCGATGCTCGCACAGGATCGGGCAATCGACCAACCCGCCAGCCCGCGCGCCGGCGCCGGGCAGCGGGGGCGTGGCGATCGCCTCCTTACCGCCGCGTCAGCGCAGGCCGGGCGTCTCGCCGCTCCGCAGGCGCAGGATGGTGGAGGGCACCTCGGGCGCGATCGGCTCGGGCACGAAGTGTGGGCGCGGCGCGCTCGCGGCTGCCGGGGAGCTCGCGCTCGGACCGGGCGTCAGCGCTGTGGTCAGTTGCTGCGGCGGTGGGGCCAGCGCCGGGCCCTTCGCGGTAGCGGTCGCCGGCGGACCCTCGGGCGCCTTCGCGCTCCCGCTCTTGGTCGCGGGGCCACCGCCCTTGTGCGCTACCCCGCGCTTCGCGTCGCTCCGCCCGCTGCGCACCGCTCGCGCGGGCAGCGCCGGCAGGCTCGGCCCGGGCACACCGGGTGCCGGTTGCTCCACCGCCGTGGCCCCCGCAGGCGGCGCGACCTTGCGACCGGTGGTCCCGCGCTCCTCGGCGCCACCCGGCCGACTCGGCAACACCGCCGGTGGGGGCAAGGGGTCTTGATCTCTGGTGATTGTGAGCAGGGCCGGCAGGTCGAAGGTCAGCCCGTGGGCCCCGGGGTCGCCGCCGAGCAGGGCGACCGCGCCAAGTGCTATTGCCAGCAGGTTTCTCATGGTGTCACCCGCCCCGCCAAACCGTCGTTCAGCGCGTCAAGCTGGCCCGTCGATCTGGCTCGTCAATCTGGCTCGTCAATCTGGCTCGTCGATATGCCTCGTCATGCCTCGTCGGTCTGGCTCCTCAGCAGGTCCAGCCCCTCGCGGAAGGGGCCGGCGCCACCCTCTGTGCCGAAGCGGCGCTTGTCTCTAACTGACCACCCTTAACCACTTCCACCGACGCGTCAAGCCCGGCGCGCGGCGCGGCCAGACTCGATCGGAGTCGGCGGAAGGGGCGCGACGCGGCCTACCGACAAATCGCCCGCCGGCGGCGGCGCGCGGCGGGGTAGGATGAGGCTGTCGCTGCGCACTGGCCTTTGCGGAGGGGAGCATGGGCGAGGCCTTCGTCTTCGATGCGGTCCGCACCCCACGCGGGCTCGGCAAGAGCCAGGGCGCCCTCTACACGGTGCGGCCCGTGGAGCTGCTGGCCACCGTGCTGCGCGCGCTCCCGGCGCGCAACGCGCTCGACAGCGCCCTGATCGAGGACGTGATCATCGGCTGCGTCACGCAGACCGAGGAGCAGGGCGCCTGCATCGCGCGCTGGGGCGCGCTGGAGGCCGGCTTCGACCCGCGCGTCCCGGGCGTCACGGTGCACCGCTACTGCGCGTCGGGGCTCCAGGCCGTCAACCAAGCGGCGGCGCTGGTCGCCTCCGGCTATGCCGAGCTGGTCGTGGCCGGCGGAGTCGAGAGCATGTCCCGCGTGCGGATGGGCGCCGACGGGGGCGCCCAATACGACCCCGCGCTGCAGTGGGCGGTGGGCTCGGTGCCGCAGGGCATCGCGGCCGACCTGCTGGCGACCTTGCGCGGGATCGGCCGCCACGACCTCGACGCCTTCGCGCTGCGCAGCCAGCAGCGGGCGGTGGCGGCTCGCGACGCCGGTCACTTCGCGCGCAGCCTGATCCCCGTCTGCGACGTCAACGGACTGCCGCTGCTCGAGCGCGACGAGCATCTGCGCCCGGACACCACGCTCGAGCGCCTGGCCCAGCTCAAGCCCGCCTTCGCCACCCTCGGCCGCCAGGGGGCGCTCGATGCGCTGACGCGCCGCGCGTATCCGCAGCTCGAGGCGATCGAGCACGTCCACACCGCGGGCAACGCCTCGGGCATCGTCGACGGCGCCGCGGCCGTGCTGATCGGCAGCCGCGCGCGCGGCGAGGCGCTGGGCCTGCGACCCCGCGCGCGGATCGTCAGCGCGGTCAGCGTCGGCGATGATCCCGTGCTGATGCTGTGGGGCCCGGTGCCCGCCACGCGGCTGGCGCTCGAGCGGGCCCGACTGACGCTCGACGAGATCGACCTCTTCGAGGTCAACGAGGCCTTCGCCGCCGTGCCGCTGGCCTACGCGCAGGAGTTCGGCCTCGAGCTCGATCGGATCAACGTCGATGGCGGCGCAATCGCGCTCGGTCACCCGCTGGGCGCCACGGGCGCGATGCTGCTCGGCACGCTGCTCGAGGCCCTCGAGCGCCGCGGGCTCCAGCGGGGCCTGGTCACGCTCTGCATCGGCGGCGGCATGGGCACCGCCACCATCATCGAGCGCGTCTGATGAGCGCCCTCCCGAACCCCGCCGGCGCGATCGCCCCGGCCTTCGACGCGGCCTTCGACGGGGCGCGCGGCCTCGCAACGCTGCGGTTGACCGGCCCCGGGGCCGACAACGTGCTCGACGAGCCGCTGGCGACGGCGCTCGTCGAGGCCGTGGCCTGGGCCCACGCGCTGCCGGGGCTGCGCGGCCTGATCGTCAGCTCGGCGCACCCTGACTTCTGTCGCGGGCCCGACCCCGACCGCTGGCTCGCGACGCCCGACGCCGCGGCGCTGCTCGCACGGGTGCGCCGCGTGCAGCAGGCGCTGCGGCGGCTCGAGACCTGCGGCGTGCCCGTCGTCGCCGTGCTGGCGGGCGCGGTCAGCGACGGGGGCCTCGAGTTGGCGCTCGCCTGCCACCGGCGCGTCGCCGTCGACGACCCCCGACTGCGCCTCGAGCTGCCGGCCCTGGGCTTCGGCCTGCTGCCGGCGGCGGGGGCGACCCAGCGGCTGCCGCGCTTGCTGGGGCTGGGGCCCGCGCTCGAGCTGCTGCTGCGGCCGGCGCCGCTCCGCGGCGAGGCGGCCCGCCGCGCCGGCCTGGTGGACGCGCTCTTCGCCGACCACGAGGCCGCGCTCGCCGACGCCAGGCGTTGGCTCGCCACCCGCCCCGACCCCGCGCAGGCCTTCGATCGGCCGGGCTGGGTGCTTCCGGGCCCCGGGCCCCGCTCGACCGCGGCTCGCGACCTCGTGCTCAGCGCGGCGGGCGCGCTGCACCAGCGCACGGCCGGTTCGCAGCCCGCGCCCGAGCTGCTGCTGCGCGCGGTCCACGAGGGCTGTGGCCTGGTCTTCGACCGCGCGCTCGAGGTCGAGGCGCGGCTGGCGGTCAACGCCGCCCGCAGCGCGACCACCGCAGCGCTGATTCGCACGCTGTGGCAACACCGCCGCCGGGCCGAGGCCCTGACCGGCGGCGCCGGCGGCGCTGCGGGCCCACGCGTCGGGATTCTCGGCGCGGGCCTGATGGGCGCGGGCCTGGCCTACCACTGTGCGACGCGCGGCTGCGAGGTGGTGCTGCGCGACGTCGATCCTGTGGCGCTGGACCGCGCCCGCGAGCGCTGGGCGCGGCGGAGCCCCGGCGACGGCGCGGCGGTACCCGGCGCACTCAGCCCCAGCGCCCACGCGGCGGCGCTGGCGCGCATCACGCCGACGCTGGCGCTCGAGCCCTTGGCCGGCTGCGCGCTGCTGATCGAGGCCGTCGACGAGGCGCTGGCGCTGAAGCAGCGCGTGCTGGCCGAGACCGAGCCGCTGCTGGCCCCCGGGGCCCTCTGGGCCAGCAACACCTCGGCGCTGCCGCTGGCCAGCATCGCGGCCCAGGCGCGCGATCCCGCGCGCGTGCTCGGGCTGCACTTCTTTTCGCCGGTCGAGCGCATGCCGCTGCTGGAGCTCGTGCGCGGCGCGCTGACCTCGGAGGCCACCCTCGAGCGTGCGCTGGCCTTCGCGGGGGCGCTGGGCAAGGTCCCGATCGTCGTCGGGGACGGCTACGGCTTCTACACCACGCGCGTGTTCCTGGCGTACCTGGTCGAGGGCGCCGAGCTGGTGGCCGAGGGCCACGCGCCGGCGCTGGTCGAGTGGGCCGCGCGCCACGCCGGGATGGCGGTCGGCCCGTTGCAGGTCGCCGACGAGGTCGGGCTCGCGCTGGCGCGGCAGATCCTCGCCGGGGCGCAGCAGCAGCTCGGCCGCCCGGCCGCCAGCCCGGGCACGCGCCTGCTCGCGGCGCTGGTCGAGACGCAGGGCCGCGGCGGTCGCGCCGCCGGCGCCGGCTACTACAGCTACGTCGAGGGCCAGCGGCGCGGCCTGTGGCCGGGGCTCGGCGCGCTGAGCGCGCCGGGTCGCGTCGGGCTGCCGGTGACGCGCGACAGCGCCGCCCAGGTCGGGCAGCGCCTGCTGCTGATTCAGAGCGTCGAGGCCGTGCGCGCGCTGGCGGAGGGGATCGTGACCCACGCCCGCGACGCCGACCTCGGCGCGGTGCTGGGTCTTGGTTTCGCGCCCGGCACCGGCGGGCCCTTGGCCTATCTCGATCGACTGGGCCTACCCGCCGCCTGCGCGCGGCTCGACGCGCTGGCCGCCGTGCACGGCGCGCGCTTCGCCCCACCGCCGCTGCTGCGCGAGGCGGCCGCGCGCGGCGAGCCCTTCTACCCTGTGACGGAATAGCCGCGGGTCTTAGCTTCCGCGGGCCGCGGGCCGCTACTCGGCGGGCCGGCGGCGCGCGCGGCGCGCGCCCTTCTCGTGCGGCATCGGCAGCAGGTAGGGCGTGTACTGGCGCTGGTCGCCGGCCTGCAGCTCGAGGTTCGAGAGCAGCACCGCCGGGCTGGTGGTCGAGACCGGGATGACGCCCGATTCAGCGCCGCAGAAGGCGTTCTGGCAGGTCGGCGTGTCCCCGACGGCGACGATGTTGCGCAGCGCGGAGAGCGGCGTGCCGACGAAGGTGATGTTGTGGATCAGGTTCTCGCGCCCGTCGGCCCAGACCTGCACCGCCAGCGAGACCTGGCCCATGAAGGCCTGGAAGTCATAGGAGTCGGTCGCCGTCTCGCCCCCCTCGGCGTCGAGGATCATGATGCCGAAGGGCTGACGCTGGCGGCGGATCTCGTCGAGGAAGCGCTGCTTCAGCACGGCGTGCGGCAGCCCGCCCGTGGCCTGCACCACCAGGTTGGCCATCCGGCTGATCGGCCGCTCGTGGTACTCGCTGCGCGCGTGCCCGTTGCCGCCCAGGCGGCTGCGCGTCACCGGCGCACGCCCGCTGAGGAAGTCGACCAGGCGCCCCTGGTCGACCAGCACGGCGCGCCGCGCGGGCGAGCCCTCGTCATCGTAGCGGTAGTGGCCCACGGTGCGGGTACCCGCGAAGCGCGCTGCGGTCGGGTCGTCCAGCACCGTGAGAAACTCGGGCACGATGCGCTTGCCCAGGTCGCGGGCGAAGGTCTGGCCCTCGCGCGTCGAGAGCAGCCGGCTGCCCTCCAGGCGGTGCCCCAGCACCTCGTGGAAGAGGATCCCCGCCGGCCCCGGCGCCAGCAGCACTGGCCCGGCGTAGGACTTGAGCGTCGGCGCCTGACTGAGCTGCCACAGCAGGCGCACGCGCTCGCGGATCTGCGCGATGAAGGGCCGCAGGTCGGGCAGGTCCTCGAGCGCCGGCGTGACGTAGAGCACGCGCGTGGCGACGACCTCGCCCTGCGGGCTGAGCAGCCACAGGTCGCAGCTCAGCTCGCAGACGCGGCTCTGATCGACGAGGCGCGAGCCCTCGGAGTTGACGAAGAGCCGCGACACGTCGCGGATGCGGATCTCGACCCACGAGTTCTTGACCTCGGGGTACTGCTTGACCACGCGCGAGGCGCGCTCGACGTAGTCCTTCCAGTAGCCGAGGTCGGGCGGGCGCGTGCGGTGGAAGCGCTGATCGACGATCGGCTCGGCGCGGACGAATGAGGGCAGGTCGCGGTTGGCGTCGACGTAGGTGATGTGGTGCGACTTCTTGCTCAGGTACTGCCGCACGGCCTCGCGGTAGCGGCTGTCGGTCAGCTTCCACAGGTGGTACTTGAGGGCATCGACGTCGTTGCCGATCGGCATCTCGACGTGCTCGTAGCTCTCGCTCTCGCTCTCGTGGTCGTCGAGGCCGCCCTCGGTCACCTGGTCGAAGCGGTAGGAGCCGACGCGCACGTCGCAGAACACGTTCCGCGCGTTCTGCACGCTGCTCTGGTTGATGTTGCCCAGCCGGCCCCACAGCACCGTCAGGTGGATGTCGCGCAGCAGATAGCTGATGTAGCAGGGCCGTGGGTAGCCGGGCACGCGCAGGTGACGCCGCTGGCGCTCGCACTCGTCCTGCATGGCCGTGAGAAAGCGTGCTGCCGAGCGTGCGTCGAGAGCCATCGAGGAGTCACCGCCTGCGAGAGGGAGACGAAGCGACCGGCGAGCTGCGCCGCAACCCGCGCCGGGAGTAGCGCTCTAGCGCACGCCAGCGAGGCTGTCCACCACACCCGGGGAATTCCCAGCAAGCGCCACGCGGTCCATCGGCGGGCGGGACGAGCGGCGGCGTTGCTTTGTCGCGGGGAGTCGTCGGGGGGAGCTTCACCCGTCCCTAAACAGAGTCGCCTTGAGCGTGGGTCAAACAGGGTCGCGTGGAGTGCGAGGCGCCCGCCGGGCAAGGCGCGGCGAGCACCGGAGCGGAGCGTACGGGCTGGTACGTGAGCACCGGAGCGCAGCCGCAACGCGGCCCGGCGGGATGGATCGTGCTCCACGCGACCCTGTTTAGGTCGCGACCGGCATCGAGACCTCACGCACCAGATCGTCGAGGAATTCGCGGCGCACCGCGTCGAGGTTGACGAAGCGCACGGCGAACTCGCCCTCGGCCCCGCCGGCGCGCCGCACCACCTCGCCGTAGACGGACATCACCCGCGTCTCGTTCTCGATCACCAGCCGCAGCCGCACCTTGTGCCCGACGGGCGGCGGGGCGTCCTTGCCGCGCAGCAGCAGCCCGCCGAGGCTGAGGTTGACGGCCAGGTAGAAGCCCAGCCCCCCTTGCAGCTCGTCCTCGACCCAGGCCCCGTAGGGCAGCCGCGGGTATTGCCGGCGGTCGGCGGGATTCGGCGTCTTGGCGTGTTCGCTCGTGAGCGGCGGCCGCTCGGGCGGAGAGGATTCGCGAGCCATGCCGCACATCATAAGAGATAGCCGCGTCGTGGTCCACAGCGAGGCCACGCCCGGGCCGACCACCCGGCCCCGCGCCCGCGGTCGCCAGGCCGCCCACGCAGCGCGCGCGCCCCTGGCCGCCAAGAAGACGGCAAAAAAGATGCGGGCCGGGTGCGCATTGTGCTGCACCCGGCCCGCGAAGCAGCCGCTGTTACGCGCCGCTCAGCTCAGTCGACCGCGAGGCCTTTCATCGGATAGGGGTACACCGGCGGCAGGCTGAGCGGCAGCAGCGCCGTCGCCAGCGGGGTCGCCAGGGCGCCGAGCTGGGCCACGCGCACGCCGGCATCGCTGATCGCGTAGACGAAGGTGTTGGCGTCGTCGCTGGCCATCACGCTGCGGCGCACCTCCGGGTTGTAGTACCACTGCCAGTCGTAGCGGCCCTGCGCCCGGTAGACGTCGTTCAGCGACAGGGCCCCCTGCGGGGTGAAGCCCTTGTCCTTGTCGACGTGGTAGACGCGCAGCTCGCTGACGAAGCCGCCCCAGTAGCTCGCCGCATCCACCCCACCGCCCCAGGCGTTGTAGTCGGTGTAGGGCACCGCGAGCAGGCCCTTCTCCGGGAAGAAATTGAAGGCCTTGTGGTCCCACTGCGCCGCCGAGCTGGCATAGGCCGAGCCCACGAGCTGCAAGAAGGTCTGTCGCGGGTTCGCCAGGTCGCTGACATCGAAGATCGCGAGCTGCACGCGGCGCTCGCCCCGGCCGGACTCCGGCAGGTAGGTGCCGATCGTCAGCAGGTGGTCGTCCCCCAGCGGATGGATGTAGCTCGAGAAGCCGGGCACCTTCAGCTCGCCCACCACGCGCGGCTGGGTCGGCTGCGAGAGGTCGAGCGTGAAGAGCGGATCGACCTGGCGGAAGGTCACGAGGAAGCCGCGCTTGCCGAAGAAGCGCGCGCTCTGGATCGTCTCGCCCTGGGCCAGGTCCGCGGTCTCGCCGACCACCTCCAAGGCCCCGTCCTTCGCCACGCCGAGCACGCTGACGTGGTTCGTCGTCACCGTGCGCCAGGGCATCTGGGGATCGGGCGCGTTCTCGTTGACCGTGGTCGCCACGCGCAGGAAGCCCTCGTGCTCGTCCATCGAGAACTGGTTGAGGATCGTGCCGTCCACGCCGCCCGAGGCCACGTAGCGCGCGCGATCGGCCTGCCGG
>Ga0268298_10006864_pt1 | contig 10221 bp, 8 predicted proteins | sample WWTPWeurt_MetaG_FD_194462 | JGI IMG/M metagenome (GOLD analysis project Ga0268298, IMG submission 194462) | Activated sludge microbial communities from WWTP in Nijmegen, Gelderland, Netherland - WWTP Weurt | ecosystem: Engineered > WWTP > Aerobic digester > Activated sludge | place: Netherlands... | reverse complement strand
AAATCAAGACCGCCGACCCCAAAAAAAGTGAGGTCATTGCGGTGATCAGGGCCAGCCACTGCTGGCGCCACCTCTCCGGATCGAACACCATTCATTCCGAACCTTTCTGGCCATTACCGGCCTGCGTCGCATCTGTGGGTTGACTTACGATTTCCCGCTGTTCACAACTTGCAGCCTCCCGAGGAACGCCTCGAAACTGCCGGTATTGTTGTCGAGCTGGATGTCCGCTGAACGGGTGTCGTGGTTGTATGTCACGCCGACGACCCGACCGTCGCGGAACGGGTCCCCGGTCACCGGGTTCGGATGCCCGACACGGATGAGCTCACCGACACGTCGCAGCAAGTGGTGGGATGGGACATCCCCACCGGATAGTTCCCGGACAGCCCCCGCCGTCGCGGTGAACGACCCGGACAGCTTCGGTGCGGAATGCAGTGAGAGCCACACGTCCCCGATGACATCCGCGGCGGCGGACGACAACCGCAACCCCGTCGACAGCCGCCGGGTCCGCGTCAACCCTAACCCGTTGAGGACACTGACCGCAGCCGTCCTGATGTTCTTCGCTTCCACACCGTTCGCGTTCGTGTATTCCACGATCACGCGGTTCGCGAGTTCCGCGAGGGATGCGGCGGACTGGTCGATGAACGGTGCCCCGGACCATGATCCCGTCACCATCGTTGGTGCCGTCGCCAGCGGCTGGAACAACAGTCGACGGTCCGGGGTCACGATCCAATCATACCCGTGGTACGCGTTCACCCCGTCGATTATCTCGCGTGGCGTGGTGTACTCCTTCGGCCAGAAGTCCGGGAGGTTGAACGTTGTGGTCGTGATCCCCGATGTGCCCTGATCGAGCAGCGGCGCTGATGCAAGCGCGGTCGCGACAACGGTGGACGCTTTCAACACGGATGCACCGGAGGACAGGTAGCTCGAGACGGTCGCGAACCGGGCGGCGGACACCCGGACGTACGGGTGACTTGTTGTGGTCAGGCCTGCGGGGCAGTTGATCAGCAGGGTTACGTACCGGTACGCGGTGCCGAACGTGCTGTTCACCGTCCCGGACGACCCGACGGTGTTCATCACCTTGTTCGACCACCCGCCCGCGGAGTTACTGCCCGCCGGCTGGTACGGCAAAGAGTGGGCGTTGACGTTCAGTTGCAGGGACGCGGACGCGTTCCCGATCGCCCAGTCAAGGCTACAGGCCGCGAACACGCGTCCTTCCCCGGCGTCCCACGTCACACCGACACGACCACCCGCCGGGATCACCGTGCCCTGCGGGAACCCGATCACGATGTTCTGCCCGATGTCCGTCAAACCGCCCTGGATGTACACGGTGTTCGCTGCGCCGTCAGCGGTTTTCTGTGGGAACGCCCGCACCACGTTCGTGGTCACCCCACCGAACAGCGCCTGGTCATCATCAAGGTGGTACTGCCAGCCTTCACAGTTCACAGACAGCTGGTTGCTTCCTGATGCGGGGGCACCAGTGATCCGCCCTCCCCAGATCAGGGTCCCGCCGACATGAATGTCGATCGGTGCGCCTGCTTGGATGTCCGGCCATGTTCGGTTCGTGGCGCGCGCCAACGTGAAACCGGCTGATGACGGGCCGTGCTGATCGGCGGAACATGTCACGCCTTGCGGGACGATGCCGTCCTCCGATCCGATGACGATCGGCGTGGAATCCGGTGGGGTGACGGTCACCGTCACGAAGTCATCCAGCCCACTCATGCGGTGCGTAGCACCTGCCAGCGCGGGATGACGGCGATATGCACAACCGCTTGTTTGTCGGTGACGTGGTCATCTCCGTCGTACACGCGGTACGTGAACGAGCATTGCCCCGGCGGGATTTCGATTAGGCCGCCGGTTGCGTTGCCCATCGTCACCCCCGCCGCGTTCTTGATCGCGAGGTCACTCGTGATCCTCGTGTCACCGAACCAGCCCGCAGCGGTGTACCCGTACACTGACCGGCCGTGTGGCGTGAGCATCACCCAGTACGATTTCAGTGGTGCTCCGGTGTCTTCAACGAAGTTCCCGCCGACGGAGTACACGCCCGCGGGGTTATGGAGTGTGCCGAGCCGCATCCACCACGCGAACGCCCCCGCCGGGTTGTTTTGCATGGTGATGAGACCCGACCCGTACTCCGGCCGCCAGATCGACCACTGTCCTCGGTCGCGGGATTCGACCTGGATGCTTTCCCCGGTTGCGGTCGCGTCTGGTTTCATGCACGCCCACACATCCACGTTCCGGTCCGCCACCGCAGAGCCGTCCACCGGGATGGAGAACAACGCCTTCAGATCAGGGGGGTTCGGGGTCTCGGAGTGTTCCCGGTCTCCGTCCGCGTTCACGGACACGGTGATGGAGTTCTCACCGATGAACACGGTTTCCCCGGGGTGGTGGCCGGCGGTCCCGTACCGCTGCGTGTACGACGGCAACAGGTAGATGTCGTCACCGGACGAATGGGCGTTCGGGGCGTTATCCACCCCGCGGATAACTGTCAACGTCAACGCGACCGGGTCGACGGCGGTGACGGTCATGAACTCGGTGCCACACATCACGTCGAACGGCGCGGAGTCAGGCCAGTCCCCGGGGATCCGTGTCACTGGGATCGACGTGACCGTGCTGTTCACCCCGGCGGACAGGTTCGTCCACCTGCCACGAAACACGACAGGGTTCGAGATGTACATGGTGGTGGCGGTCGCCGCGGTGATCTTGATTCCGAACTCCGGCCGCGTGGTTTCGCCCGTGAGGATCGCGTGGTAGAACGCGGGGGACCCTGACGTCGGGAGTGACCCGACGCCGCTTGTCGCGTTGTTCGTCGCCGACCCGAATACGACTTGTGCGTTCGTGCCGACGTTCCCCGCCGCCCAGCAGAACCCGATCCACCGTTCCCCATGATTGAAGTCGAACGGGATCTGGTACGCCACCCCGGAGTTCGCGGTCGCTGGGAGTGTCGCTTTGCCGTACACGTCGCCGCGGTTCGTCGCCCACGCATTCGCGACCACGGACTCCTTCGCGAGTGATGTCGCAGCAGACACGATCGCGGAGCCAGTGTGCCGCCACCCACCGGACCCGGAGCCACCCGTCAAAGTCCCCTGAAACTGGTTGTTTCCGATCGCGTTGTGCGGCAAGCGTTGCTGCGACCATCCCGCGATCACTTGCCGGACGTCGTTCGTCGTCGCAGTATGGCCAACCACGATGTCGCAGACCGCGGGGGCGTCACCCGGGACACCGTCCATGAAACCGAGGTTCCCGGGGTTCCATTGCAACGCCGCGGTGAACGGCAGGTCACGGTACCCGCTGACCGCATCACCCAACACCTGCGGGAGGTACAACACGCCGCCGTAACCGGGGGCGGTGGAATGGTTCACGGCGTCCGTACCGGTCAACGTCACCGACCCGGTGCCCACACCGAGGAGGTCGCTCGCGGACACACCACCACCCAACACGTACGCGAACCCTTCTTTCACTCCGACGTTGATGCGGTCGCCGTTCGTCCACACCGCCAGCATGTAGTCCCGGCCGACCGCCGTGGACGGGCCACCCGACACCGTGATCGCCGTCGTCGTCGTCACACCACCGACCACCTTCCGCAGCTCGAACGTATTCGCCGCCAACGACCAGACCACCGCAAGGTAGTTGTTCGCATCCCTACGCCGGAACACCAACCCCTGTTTCACACCGGTGAGGCTCGACGGGTTCGTCGAAAACCGGAGGGACTGGAACCGGTCAACGAGCCGATGCCCGGTGTACGAGTACACGAACCGGAACTCCGAGAACGTGGAGGGGGAGTACAGGAGGCCGCCGCCAGCCTTCAAGTTCCCCGACGTCCCCAGATCGAACGTGTATTTCCCGGCGGTCACCGTGTCTTTCTGGAACGCGTCTTCCCAGTCGAGGGGGTCGCCTTCCGCGAACGGTGCGCACGTGAACGTCAACGTCACCACCGTCGTGTTCATCACTTCACCGCGGCGATGCGTCCAACCGGTGTGCCGCATCGACGCGTCACCAGTGACCCGCAGGTACTGGCGGTAGGACTGGCCGGACGCCTTCCGGACGACACGACCACCGAACCCGCGGATCGTGTCCACCACCTCAGCGAGCAACGACACACGGGCCGCGAGGTCATCTTTCGATGATCCGTACACCCGGACGGGGAGGACGACCACACGGTCCGCGGTGACTTCGTTGGACACGACGCGGCCGAGGGTGCCACGCGGCCCGCTGTACTCCACCTGCCTGTCGACATCCCCCCAATCCGTGTCCTTCAGCATCACGTACCCGACGGACGGGGTCGGCACAGTGTCATCCGTCAACGTCACGGACCGGCCGGCGGGGTCGAACGCCTCCAACGTCACAAGCATCGCGTCACACCCCCACTACGGTCGCGGGGGCGGAAACGCCGCCGCCCTGATTCAAGGCCCGTGCGACAGTCTCCAACAGTTTCTGCATCGTTGACGGATCCGATGGCGTCAACGACTGCACCGTGATGTTCACGTCCCCGCCAGCCGCCTGCCACGCCGTGCGACCCCCACCACCAAGGTCACCGCGACCGAACGCCGTGCGCAGGAACTGGTCGGACAACCCCTCCGCGCCATCAGCGCCACCGTCGGCGCGATCATCGTATGTCGCGAGGTCCAAGTCCAGTTGCTTCGCCCCGAGTTCCTCAAGCCAACCAGCCAACCCGGTCTCAAGTCCGGCGAGTTCCCGCAGGCGTTTCTTCAACGCTGCGACGACCTGCGGATTCCGGGCGCGCATCGCCATTTTCATCCTGGCACGCACCAACCGCATGGCTTTCCTGACGGCTACGAGTTCCCGCCGGGTGCGTGCCACTTCACGCGCCACCCACCGGATCTCCGTGTTCCGGGCGGCGTCGTCCATCGCCTCCCGCGCCTGATCCGCCGTCCCACCCGACGCCAAGACACCACGCCCAGCCCGGACGGACGCAGCAGTCGCAGCACGTTCCGCGGCGGAAGACAAACCGGACGGCACACCCGCGAACCCGGACGTGCCACGCAACGCCCGTTGAATCGCCGGGGACAGCGTGGTGGGGGCGTCCCCAGGTGGCGGGTTCCCGCCAAGCGCAGACAGGTACTCGAGGCCGGGCGGGACCCACAGCCCGGAACCCCACGACGACCGGCCGCGGATCACGCCACGTCCACCACCAGCAGCCTCATACCACTGCCCGTTCACACGGATCCCCATGTGCTGGCGGGCGGGGTCGGATTGGTTCATGCCAAGGAACCCGAACACGACTGGTTCGTCGCCTTTCGCACGCCGCATCCGACCCCACAACCCCATCGTCGTACTGATCCCACCCTTATACCCGGGGACGCGTGCCGCGACGTTCGTCGCGAACCCGCTGCAGTCCCACCCGTGGCTGTCACCGTAGCTGTGCCCGGCACCCCACACGTATGGTTCCCCGAGCTGTCGGCGGGCGAAGGATTCCGCCGCCGCGACACCACCCGCAGCGAACCGCCCGCCACCGATCTTCCCACCGGTCTGCGCGAGGACACCCATGATCCGTCCGACGCCGAGGCGGGCCTGCTGCGCACGGTTCAGCACGACTTCGCCGGGGGTGAGCATCGCGGGGACAACGTCGCCAGCTCCGCGGGGTCCGGGGACGATGCCGCCGGACGCGAGGCCGACACCCGCACCATTGTTGTATGGGGTTGTCCCACTGCTCGACGTATTCGCACTACCCAGACTGATGTGTCCGACCTGGCCGACTGGGTCTCCGAACGGGATGACTGAGTTCAGGAACCCTCCCGCCTTATTGATCCCGTCGATCGCCTTGTTCACCGCCCATTCCACCATGGCGAGGAACGCGTTCGCTAACCCGGTGCCCAATGCTTTGCCGAGCGCCAACCCGGCTTTCAACGCGACCCCCGCCAGGACTTTCAACCCGCCGAGCGCGTTGCTCACCACCTGTTTCAAGTTCCCCCATGCGGCGGGCCAATCACCGCGCAGGAAGTTCACGATCACGAGGAACGCGTTCTTCCACACGGCGATCACCCTGGGGATGTACTGGCGGAGGAAGTCCATCACCGGTTGGACGGCGGACTTGACGCGCGCCCAAATCTGCGGCCAGTTCTTCCCCAACCAGTCCAACCACTCAGCGAGCCTTGTGAACAACCTGGTGAGGACCGGCATCAACTTCTGGCCGACCTGTTCCTGCAGGTTGCCCCACGCCACCTTCATCCGGTCTGTCGCACCCGCCTGCGTCTTCGCGTACGCGTCCGCCTGCCCCGCGTACTTCTTCTGGATGGCGGCGAGGACGTCCTGCGCTTTCGCACCCTTCTCCACCTCGACGCCAAGGGTCTTCGCGACCCTGACGTTCCCCAACTGCGCTTTCGACAGCATCTGCGTCGCAGCGTCAAGGCTGACACCCTTGTTCCTGGCGATGTCCATCGCCACGCCGTGGAGCTCGACAGCTTTGGTGACGTCACCTGTGACGCGTGCGAGGTCGGCGATCGACTTCGCCGCCTCCTCATCATCGAACCCCTTCTTCGTCGCAGCCTGCGCGGCCTTCTCGATCTGGGCTCCGTACTTCGCCCACTGGAAACCTGACGCCTCCACCTCCTTGCGGACAAGCGCCATCGCCGCTTCGGATTCACCAGCGGCCTTCACGGAATCGAACCCAAACCGGACGATTGCCTTCCCAGCAGCTTCAACTGCATCGGCAGCAAGAACACCCTTAAACACATCACCGATGCGTGAAGTCCTACGGCCGACGTCCTCCGCGGTATCGCCCATCCGCTTAATCGCCAGTTCGGCGTCGCGTGCTGCGCGTTTCACACCGGACGCGTCACCCTTGATTTCAATCCTGGGGGCAGCCACCTAGTCACTCACCTTCGAACGGTAGGTCCATGAGCCCCGCCGGGACAACACCCCAATCCGACCCGTCACCGAAGTCGTCATCCGGCGTGGTGGTTGCGCGTTGTTCCTCGTCGCTGAGTTCGACGGCGAGTGAGGCGTCAACGATCCCCGCCTGCACCGACCCCGCCGGCAACCCCAGCAGGATGCTCGGCGTCGTCCCCCAATACTTCGCCGTCCTGGCGACCTGCATCCTGTTGTCCGATTCCAGGAAACCCGGCGATGTCGCGGACCCCGCCAGCCGCCAGCTCGAGGAGTTCCGACAACTCGTCATCCGTGAAGTCGTTGATCCAACACCACCCGGACCCGTACTCGTCGGCTGGTCCGGGGTCGTCGACTTCCGGGATGCGGACGTGTGGTTCCCGGACGAGTTCCTGAATGATGGCGTCCTGCATCCGGAGTGCGTCCAGGGCGTTCGGTGACCCGTCCATCGGATCAATGCCGCCAGCGAGGGCGGCGAGTGCCGCTTCCGTCTGATCCTGGCGGCGGGACATTTGGCCCATCACCCACATGTACGACAGTGAGTCGTTGACCACCACCGCACGCCCCGACTGGAACGTGTGGTGGTGGGATGCGCGCGCGAAGTTACTGACCTTCGGCCGGCCCCCTTTGGCTTTACCCATCAGGCGTACGACGAGGTCGCGTTGACGAGGGTGACCGTCTGATGCCCGGCAGTGCCGGACGCGTTTGTCGCCTTCCAGTTGAACGACCCGCCGATCCGACGCTGGTTCACGAGGTCGGCCTGTCCGCCGTCCGTGTACTGGCTGTTCGTCGTCTCCACGAACAACTTGTACGGGTACGCCGACGCGATGATGCTGTCGGACACCCACTGCGTTTTCGTCGCGAACCCGGTCGCGTTGATCAACGCGTCGAAGTCGTCGAGGTCGATGAGGCGTTTCGGTGCGGACCCGGCGAGGGTGACGGGGGTGTCCGTCTTTTCCAACTGGTCAGGCCACTTCGACGCGATCGCCCCGGACGCGTACGTTTCCATCGGGTTCGTCCACCCGATCTGGAATCCGGACCGCTCCAGGTTCGCGGAACCCGTCAACCACGTCGGAATCGTGAACCCACCACCGACAAACGGGCGGATCGCCAGGGACTCGTAGGCGGGGGTGAGCGCCGGATCGGCGATCCGCGCCTGATACAGGTACGGGCCTGACGCCTTCACACGAACGCCGCCACGGTCCGGGGACTCAATCGACAGGGAGGACACGCCGGCACCCTTGACGCGGTAGAACACGGACTGGTCCTTGTATGCGGCGATCCACTCGATCGTCCTGGGGTTGATGCCCGACGGTCCGAACGGTGCGGTCCACACGTGCCGTGTCGCACCGACCGGGATCGTCGCGCCACTCGGATCGGTGATCACACCGTTACCCGCCGTGGTCGTCGGGCTGCCGAACAGGACGTTCAGCAGGAAACCCATGGTGTCCGGGTACATGCGGGTTTCGAGTGACCATTGGCCGCTGTATGCCTCCGGGATGACTGCGACTGGTTCGTCGAGGTTCCGGATTTCGTCGTCACGGGTGAGGTGTTCGACGTTCGGTGTCGCGTTGAACGACAACCCTGGAATGTAGATCACCTTGGTTGACAGGGTGGGGGTGTTCGTTTCGTTGCCGGGGATCGACTCGACGGCCCCCTTCACGTATCCAGTAGCCATCAGTCACCCTCCTTGGGGGATGTTGCTTCGAGTGCGTCGGTGATGACGTCTCGTTCCATCGGGGTCGTCGTCGTCTCCACCGCATGCTTCGCCGCGTCACGCACCGCCAGGCGCGCGTCGTCCAGCCATCCGGCCGCAATGTCACGCGCACCAGCCGGGTCCGTGACGTCGACGAGCTCAAGCGGCACCGACACGTCGTCGTGCAGTGCCTGCGCCTCCTCAACGGTGAGTTCACCGTCACCACCGACCGGTGTCGGCTGAGTCGGCGAGTACATGCCCTGGACGCCCGGCACGAAATGTGGGACGTCGGGGGCACCGGGCAGCGTAAATCGAAGGCCCTTCACAGCCCCTTGCTTTCCCATGATTGCAATCCCCTTGCTAGTAGTCGGCGACGAGAAGCAGCGCTTCCACGTCGAGCTCCATCACCGCCATCTGGCGGCCCTGCTCATTCGGGTCGGTGAACCCGACGTCACTCCGGACGACTGTCTGATCCACTGCGCCGGACGCGACACCCCGGTCCCGCTCGATCTCACGGATCACGACGGGGAGTAGTGACCGGACGTCGGTGTACGCGGTCTCCGGGTCGTCGCACCGGAGGTACACCATCACCTTCGTCGTGACCCTCCAGTCCAGTGACCCCAACTCCGATTCGATCTCATCCGGTGCGGTGCGTTCCACCGTCTGCGCCCCAACCGTCGCGGCAGGGAGTTCGTCGAGGTCGCGGGGTTCGTACCCGTACACCTTCAACCCCGACACCCTGGCGAGTGACGACGCGATGCCGGCTGCCACAGTGGTGAGTGCGGTCGCGGCAGTCGTTGTGCTCACCGGCCACGCTCCAGGCGGCGCTCAACAGCGGCTTCAAGGTCACGGGCGACGCGGCGTTCGAACGCCGGGAACCTCGCCTGAATCGACTTCCGCATCCGGTGAGAACCCTTGTACCGGCGGGGGCCACGCGTCGCCGCGGAAAACCGGCCGTTCGCATACCTGAGGGCCTTCGCGTGCTTCGGCACGATCGGAGCTTTCACCACGCCGCCGAACTCCGTCAACGCGAAGATCGCACGCCGCCGGTCATCCCTCGCGAGCGTCGTGACATACGCCACCCTCGTCGTGGACTTCGCCACCAACGATGCCCGGATGACCTTCGGTGCGACGGACCGGGCGGCGGGGAGGGCGACCATGTCGCCGGCATCCTTCAACGCCGTCTTGAAGTCCTGGTTCATCTGCTTGCGGGACGCTTTCAACGCCGCCACCGTCGCGGCGACATCCGCATCCACTGTGACGGCGACGGTCACGACACCAACGTCCTGTACTGGTTCAGTAGCCCCTTGACCTGGGATGGGAGGGCTTCCGGCCGCTCGAGGCGTGCTTCATCCATGTTGAATGTTTGGGTGAATGCCTGCACGTCGCGGCGCGCCCAGATCCCGACGGTGGTGATGCACGCCTGCCGGACATCCTCCGGGACCGTCGGGAACCCCCAGTCACCGACGACGGTCACCGACTTGAACGCTTGTTCGAACCGGATGTTCTGGTAGACGCCGTCGTAGGCGGGGAGCGGCCCGAGCGTGTACCCGCCCGCCCCGGCGGTCAGCGCGGTGCCGTCGGCGGTCACTGACGTGACGGTCCGCAGATCGTATGGGGTGAGGCTGATCGTCCTACCAACGGGCCGGAACTCACGGGTCGCACCCGTGGTCGGCGTGAAT
>Ga0268298_10006863_pt1 | contig 10221 bp, 6 predicted proteins | sample WWTPWeurt_MetaG_FD_194462 | JGI IMG/M metagenome (GOLD analysis project Ga0268298, IMG submission 194462) | Activated sludge microbial communities from WWTP in Nijmegen, Gelderland, Netherland - WWTP Weurt | ecosystem: Engineered > WWTP > Aerobic digester > Activated sludge | place: Netherlands... | reverse complement strand
TGGAGTGGGTGTTGCAGCATGGTAATGGTTCACGTCCGGATATAGGCCGGCGTGTAACATTGTACCAGAGAAGTTGCCCGTAGTTTTCTAAAAAAGCCCGAAATCCTTACAAAAGGTCGAAATAGGTGGGGAGAGGGTGGGGAGTGAACAGCGAATAGCGAATAGTGAATAGTGAATAGTAAACAGTAAACAGTGAACAGTATAGGTCAATAATCGTTTCAACGCCAAACTTACAAGCCGAAACGATCGCGGAGGAAGGATGAATACTGTATTCCTCTGCCAACCGCCAACCGCCAACCGCCTACTGCCTACCGCCAACCGCCTACCGCCAACTGCCTACTGCCTACTGCCTACTGCCTACCGCCAACCGCCTACTGCCAACCGCCTATCGTCGTTGACCGAAGAAATAATCAATCAACTGATAAAATTCCGCCACCGTATACGGCGATTTGCCTTCCATGTACTCGTCGATCGCTGCACTTACTTCATTCGGTGAAATGGTGCCGTTCAGGTCGCGGTCGAGTCGGAGATACTGCGATGGGATAAAGGTCCGGTCTTGCGGCTGAGGCGGCTGACCTGCCGCTGCCTTGCGCTGTGTCAGACGGTCAAAGCTCTGTAGATATTCACGAACAGCAGGCAGTGCTTCCAGTGAGTCGCGACGGAATTTCTCTTCCACCATTTGTTGGGTGATGGTAATGCCTTCCTCCGTTACCACCGCGTCGCGGCCACTGTTCGGCTCTTTGTCGCGGTAATCGGGGATGCCGTCATAATCAGTATCCACCGGTTTGCCAGACACATCCACGTTCTTGCGTGCAACTTCCGGCGATGCGGCCGAATCATCCCGAACATCCGGTACTCCGTCCCCGTCTGCGTCTTCCGACAACAAAGCGTTGAAGTCGATGTTCTTCACGTCCTCCTTCCGCACCCGATAACCTTTGGCCTTCTTACTGTTTTCCCGCGGACCCGAGAAATCGTAACGAAAGCCCGCGGAGGTGAAGACGAGTTTGTCGTTATCCGAATTTCCTTTGCGGCTGCCGGCACTTTCCGCGTTGACGGATTCCAACAGATCGGTCCGGTAGAGGTGAAGGATCGTACCCAGTTGAATGGAGCAACGTCCGGAAATTCGCATCCGGACACCCGCTCCCGCTGGTATCGTCAATGTGCCTGGGCGATACTTCCCAAAACCGTCGAGGTTGGCGTCGCGCAGGTCCGTTTCGTAGTCATAATCCCGGTAGATCCTGACCGCATCCGCAGCATTCGGAGCATCTTCCGCGAGGTCGCGGATGGAACCGTCGCTCCAGTAGTGATACGTGCGTCCCTGGCCGTCCTTCAGATCGGCTTTGGACATGAAGAAGGTGTAACCGATCCCGCCCGTAATGTACGGGATGAGGATCTGTTGGTTCATTTTATTGCTGATCCATTCGTAGCGCAACAATACGCCTTCCGAAACGATGGATGCACGGAAGTTCAACGGGCGTTCCGGGACATAATCATTCGACCCGATACGGCCGGAAAGAAGAAAGGCTGAAACACTGAAACGGGGCAGGAGGGGATACTGCAGGTCGAATTGCAAACCGGAACGATTCCATAACGGCTCATTGAAACGATGGTAACCGATATCGCCGATGAAACTCATCACACCATGACTGATGCCCAGTGTCGGCAAACGTACCGGACGGCTTTTTTCGGTCTCGGTACTCGTCTGATTCGGTTCATCCGCAACGACGACTTGTGAGCAACTGAAAAGCAGGAGAAGCGGTAGCAGTACTTTCTTGATCATGGTGTCGGATTGCATGCACGTAGGTGCCGGCCGGTGGCGATGTCCAGTGGAGTGGGTAGAATGATCCCTGTTATACTGCTTACTGATTCAAGGGTTTCCGGCTGAGGGCCTGGCCTACGGGAATGCGGTTCCCGTTTTCATCGTAAGCCACCACAAAGGCATCCGTGACTTCACCACGCGCCTTATCCCGAACGGAACGGGCTTCTTCATAGGAAGGAAACTGTCCGATCAGGTACTTGTTCCAGCCCTCATGCTCGGTTCGGCTGACCTGGCGGTTGAAGTGAAAACGGCTCTCGAACCAGGCGTTATCACGCTTCGGACTGCGGTTCGTGGCAGCGACCTGAACGGTGAAGTACAATCCGGCTTGGGGCGCAGGAACGGAAATGTCGGCAGGTGCTGATGAGGCTGTCGGGTTGCTTTCTTTCGCTGCTGTGGTAGCAAGCAGTTCTTCCACGATCAGGTCGGCAGGTTCGGTATCCGTGGCCGCGGTGGCGTCATTCAAGTCGATGGCTTCGGTTCCAAAAACCAGCATACCGGAAATTTCCGGGGCACCGGCTGTAACGGGGCCTGTCGCCTGATAACTGATCGTGAACAGGGAATCCTGCGGGAGTGCCGTCCAACGGAAGATCACTTTTTCCGCATCCTGGCTGAACTCCGCGCCCTTGGACTCGATCGCTTCGGCCGTGAATCCTGCCGGAAGCTGATCGATGAAACGGGCCGATAGTTGTCCGCTGTTGGGACGGATGTCAAGCTCAACGCGATAGGAACCGTTTTCGGGATTGTTGGCAATGATCCGACGGGTAACATCGGGTTTCGGAAGGGTAGTGGCCATTGCGTTCGGGCTGATCTCGATCGCGGTTTCCTGGAAGGTGATTTTTTTGGAAACTTCTTCTTCCAGATAAGAGAAGAACCCGTTCAGGTATTTGGTTCCCTGTGCGTCCGGTGCAACATGCAGGAACAGACTGACCGTGAATATCGAATCTGTCGGCAGATCGATCCAGATGAACTTGATGAAATTGTCTTCGTGCAGGAACTGGGAGTTCTGCAAGGCGCCGCCGTCAGCCGTCAGTCCTTCCGGAAGAAAGACTTGCAGTCGGGCAAAACCGGTCATGGAACCTTTTTCGACGGTCAGCCTGACTTCCGCCGATTCACCCGGACGGATCTGTGCCGGCGCGTCAATGCTGACCTGTGGCCCCGCTTCCGGACTGAAAAAATAGGATAAGACGAAGAGAACAGAGGCGGAGAGGAAGGTGCTGAGCAGTTTGAACATGATATACGCTTTTGCGTCGTATCAAAGTACTGGCTTTCAGCTCAAATCGGATGGTTTGTCTGCTTACAGTTATCCATCCCGCCATGTTAAAAACCAAAGGCCGTGAAATGCATCTCACGGCCTTCGTTACGACTGAAAAATCGCACTCAGAAGTTGGGTTTCAACAGGTAGCGCGAGTAGAATTCATTGATATGCTGAACCGCCTCATCCGCAGAATCGGCGACCTTGAACAGGTTCATGTCATTCTTATCGATCATGCCCTCCTTGATGAAGGTTTTAGTTACCCAATCCATCAATCCCTGCCAGTAGTCCTTGTCGACCAGTACGATCGGGAACTTACCGATCTTTTTGGTTTGTATCAGGGTCAAGGCCTCAAAGAGTTCATCCATCGTTCCGAAACCTCCCGGCAAGACGACGAATCCCTGGGCGTATTTGATGAACATCAGTTTCCGGACAAAGAAGTAATCGAAGGTGATGAGTTTGTCCCGGTCGATATACGGATTGGAACTTTGTTCGAATGGCAGTTCGATGTTAAGCCCGACGGATTTCCCGCCCGCAGTACGCGCTCCCTTATTGGCCGCTTCCATGATGCCGGGTCCGCCACCGGTGATGATGCCGTATCCTTCTTTCGTGAGTTTGTAGGCGATCTCCTCTGCCAGTTGGTAGTAGGGATGCTCCGGTTTTGTCCGGGCGGAACCGAAGATGGAAACACACGGCCCGATCTTGCTCAGCTTTTCGAATCCGTCCACGAATTCGGCCATGATCTTGAAGATCTGCCAGGTATCAAATGCTTTGATTTCCTGCCAGTCTTTGTCCGAAAAAGCTTTCCTGATTTTTAATTCATCCAGATTCATAATAATACGTTAGTTCAACACAGGCGTTTGTAGGTAACAATCGCCGCGGGAGAGGGTTTAGCCCTGTTAATACGATGGCGAACAAAGAAGGTTGCCGGGGCGAAATTGCCTTGTAATAAGGAAGTTCAGCCGGTTCTCGGATCAACGCCTTGCAGCCAGCTGGGCCATTTCTTCCAGTTCCTTGCGCAGGAACTGGGCGGTCACACTCTCTTGCGATTTGGCCACTTCCTGCGGACTGCCTTCACAAATGATGGTGCCGCCTCGCTCACCGCCCTCCGGACCGAGATCAATGATGTGATCGGCTACTTTGATCACGTCCATGTTGTGTTCGATCACCAGCACGCTGTTGCCTTTTTCTACCAGTCGGTTCAGTACCTCCAGCAGAATGCGGACATCTTCGAAGTGCAAACCGGTCGTCGGTTCGTCCAGGATGTAAAATGTATTGCCGGTGTCACGCTTGGATAATTCAGTAGCGAGTTTGACACGCTGTGCTTCCCCGCCCGATAGCGTGGTGCTCTGTTGTCCGAGCGTGATGTAACCCAGTCCGACTTCCTGGAGCGTCTTGATCTTGTGTACGATGTGTGGCAGGTTGGAAAAGAAGTCGACGGCCTGCTCGATACTCATATCCAGTACATCGCTGATCGACTTGCCCCGGTAACGGATTTCCAGTGTTTCCCGGTTGTAGCGTTTCCCATGACAGGTTTCGCATTCCACGTAAACATCAGGAAGAAAGTTCATCTCGATGACCCGCATGCCACCACCCTGACAGGTCTCACAGCGGCCTCCTTTTACATTGAAGGAAAACCGTCCGGGTGCGTAGCCGCGAATGGCTGCTTCCGGAAGCGAAGCGAACAGATTGCGGATGTCGGTAAAGACTCCGGTATAGGTGGCGGGATTCGAACGCGGTGTCCGCCCGATCGGCGATTGGTCGATTTCAATGACCTTGTCGATATGCTCCAATCCTTTGATGCTCTGGTAGGGGAGCGGCTTCTGCAGCGCGTTGAAAAAATGCTGGTTCAGGATGGGATATAAGGTCTCGTTGATGAGTGTCGACTTACCGCTGCCCGATACGCCGGTCACAACCACCAGTTTCCCCAGGGGGATCCTGACACTGACTTTTTTCAGATTGTTGCCTGTTGCTCCCTTCAGCTCAAGGTGCTTGCCGTTACCTTTTCGGGGCTTTTCCGGCAGCGCGATTTGACGACGGCCATTCAGGTAGTCGGCGGTCAGACTGCTCTGTTGCAGAATACTTTCAGGAGTTCCTTCGGCAACGACGCGGCCGCCGTGCACGCCGGCACCCGGACCAAGATCCAGGATATGATCGGCCGCAAGGATGGTTTCCTTATCGTGTTCAACCACGATCACGGTATTACCGGTATCACGCAAGTCCTGAAGTGACCGTATCAACCGTACATTGTCGCGTTGATGAAGGCCGATACTCGGTTCGTCGAGGATGTAAAGCACCCCGACCAATTGCGATCCGATCTGGGTAGCCAGTCGGATGCGTTGCGATTCGCCGCCGCTGAGTGTCCGGGCGGAGCGGTGCAGCGTGAGGTAATCGAGCCCGACATCAAGCAGGAACTTCAGCCGTTTACGGATCTCTTTGATGACCTCGTGACCGATCTTCTTCTGGCGCGCACTTAGATCCGCTTCCAGACGCTCGAACCACCGGCTCAATTGCAGGATATCAAGATGCGCCAGTTCGGAAATGTTCTTGTTCGCAATGCGGAAGTACAGTGCTTCTTTCTTGAGTCGGGATCCGTGACACTCGGGACATTCGACCTGTTGCATGAAGCCTTGTATCCAGCGGCGAAGCGACGGCGAAGCGCTTTCGTTGTCCTGGTCTATGATGAAATTGACGATCCCTTCCCAGGTAATGCTGTGGTGATAGGTCGATCCGCTGGAGTAATCCATGGCCACATTCAACACATCGTCGGAACCGTAGAGGATGATGTTCATCGACTCTTCGGGAATTTCCTCGATCGGTGTGCCCAGGTTGAAATTATACTTCCTTCCCAGCGCGATCAGTTGTTTGAAAATCCAGGTGTCTTTCTGCGGTCCCAGCGGAATGATACCTCCGCCTTTGATCGTCTGCTTGGGGTCGGGGATGATGCTCTTGAGGTCAACCTCGCTGATCGTGCCGAGGCCGTTGCACCGGCGACAGGCACCATAGGGCGAGTTGAAGGAGAAGGTGTTCGGTTGCGGCTCGTCGTAGCTGACGCCCGATGTCGGGCACATCAGGTGTCGGGAATAATAGTGGTCTTTCTCCTGGTCCGGTTCGAAGAGAATGACAGACCCTTTTCCCAACTTCATGCCGAGCGTCAGCGATTCCGTTAAGCGACTGGTGGCGCCGTCGTTCACCTCGAGACGGTCCACGACCAGTTCGATATCGTGTACCTTGTAGCGGTCGAGCTGCAGCCCTTTTTTCAATTCCAGCACTTTGCCATCGGCACGGACACGGAGATAGCCCTGCTGCTGCAATTGCTCGAACAATTCCCGGTAATGTCCTTTACGTGCTTTGACCAGGGGTGAAAGCAGGAGCACTTTGCGCCCGTCAAACTTCTTTTGAATCAATTCGACGATCTGCTCATCACTCAGGCGGATCATCTTCTCGCCCGTCACATAGCTGAATGCTTCCGAAGCACGGGCGAACAGCAGGCGAAGAAAGTCGTAGATCTCGGTAATGGTGCCAACGGTAGAACGTGGGTTCAGGTTCGTGGTCTTCTGCTCAATCGAGATGACCGGGCTCAGTCCGCTGATCTTGTCGACATCCGGCCGTTCCATGTTGCCCAGGAACTGCCGGGCATAGGCGGAAAAACTCTCCAGGTAGCGACGCTGACCTTCCGCATAGATCGTGTCGAAGGCCAGCGATGACTTCCCGCTTCCGCTCAGTCCGGTGATGACCACCAACTGTTCACGCGGCAGGGTGACATCGATGTTTTTCAGGTTGTGAACCCGGGCGCCATAAATTTCCAGCAAGCCCTTGGGTACGCGGTGCTTCGACATATACAGACTACGCCCTCCCGCTACGGGAGAAAACGGCAATCTGCGAAATTACGCAAAAAGGGCGTTCAATTAATCCTGAACGACCATTCGGACCGATCTTTCTTGTTCGCCACTGAGTAACAGCACATAAGAACCAGCAGGGAGCGGATCCGTGTTGATCTCCACGCGATTAAGGCCGGGCTCTGACGGGAATTCCTGATCCAGTTGGAGGCGTCCCGTCAGATCGAACACGCGTATCCGCGCAGATCCTTCTGTAACTGCGGTGTACTCCAGGTGGGCGGTGGATTTCACCGGATTCGGGTAAAGCACTGGCACCGACTGTGTCGATGGCTGTGACAGGTCAGCACTGAAACGGGCACTGACCAGGAGCACTGTCACAGGATTGGAAGTGGAAAAGCAACTTCCGGCGTTGTATGCGCGAACGGTATAGGTTCCGGCAGTGGATACTACGATCGACTGCGTCGTTGCTCCGGTCGACCACAGCCATCCGCCTGCGGCGCTGCTGGTCAAAGTCACGGTTTGTCCGGGAATCAGTACGGTGGAACCACTGACGGTAATGACCGGAACAGCGGGCGGGGTACAACCATTCGCAGAAACGATCACCGGGGCGGAAGTGGCCCTGCAACCATTGGCTGCAATGGCAGTGACCCGGTAACTGCCTTGTGAATTGACGGTGATGTTACGCGTGGTCTGCCCGCTGGACCATGCATACCCGTTTGCCGAGGTGGAGCGTAGCGTTACGGTGGGCTGACTATTACTCAACTGCGGTGATCCTTGCAGGGAAATCACAGGAGTTGCGGGACCGGTCAGGGCAGTCGTCGTAATGGTTGCCGAAGCCCGGTAGCAGGAAGGACCGGAATAGGCACGCACACTATACGTGCCGGCAGCGCTGACCACGATGGATCGCGTGGTAGCGCCGTTGGACCAGAGATACCCGTTGGAAGCGGAACTGGTCAGGGTAACGGTGGCTCCCGGACACAAACTGGGTGAACCGATGACGGAAATCGTCGTTACTGCCGGTACGGGAGAAGCGACCACGGTGACCGGCGTTGATGTTGCCGTACATAAATTGTTCGTCGTGCTGACGGAATAGCTTCCGGTCGAGGATACCGAAATTGCTTGTGTAGTGGCGCCATTCGACCAGCGGTAATTGGACGTTGCGGACGCGACCAGGATGACACTGCTACCGCTGCAGAAGCTGGTCGGCCCATTCGCCGTAATCGTAGGCGCCATGGGTGCTGCGTTAACGGTTACCACGACAGGGGCGGAGGTCGCGCTGTTACCGGCGGCTCCGGTGACGGTTACTGAGTAGGAGCCGGCAGCGTTGACCGTGATAGAACGCGTGGTCTGTCCGCCCGGACTCCACAAGTAGGTTGCACCGGTGCTGGCGGTAAGTATTACACTGCTTCCGGAGCAAAAGGTGGTTGGGCCGCTCGTACTGATCGACGCGTTCACGAGCGAAGTTTTCGGCATGAGTGAATACAGGAACCATTGGTAACCCTGCAGGTTCGCGTGCTGTTTGACATTCGCCGATTCGAGACCGTAGCCGGAAGAAAAGGTCTGATAGGGTTTCGTGATCGGATTGTTCGTAAGCCAGGGACCCATGAAGCTGGTCTCGGCGGAAAAGATCGGCATGATTTGCACCGGCCGTCCTGCGCTGACAATGTCATAGATCCGGCTTTGCGTATAGGGATAGACGTCGACATCGGTAGGCCGGTAGGCGTGCAGGAGGATGCGGTCGGAATACGTGACCAGTTGCTGCATCTGTCCGGTGTTCGGCCAGCCGAGGTAGATTTCATTCAGGATACCGTAAACGGTAGCCATGGAATCGATCCTGGCGTACTCCCGTCGGGCGAACGCGAAAGCCCCGGCGGTGTCGGAAGTGAATCCGTTCGGCGTCAGGTAAACCGGGCCGTAGTAACTGGCGATACTGGCGGTGAGCCAGAATTCGAATTCGAAATTGAAAACATTGAATCGCTCGATGGCGTTGGTCCTTCCAGTATTGTAGGGGACGATGTAATTGCGAAAGAAGTTCGATGTTTCACCGGAAGCGCCGATCTGCTGGACGCCGTAAACATTCTTCGCCTTGGTAATGAAAGCGGCGAGTTGCGTCTTTTGGGTAGCCGACCAGTTCAGCAGGTTCAGGTCGTACAGGGTGATGTAATTGAAGCCGTTCACCTGGCAGTAATCGAGGATCTTGTCTTCCTCCACCGTATTGCCGAGCCAGGAATTGATGAAGTTGACGTAGAGACCTTTGACATTCGCGATCTGTGCGGTGGTGGATGCGGAGAGGAGCATTGCCAACAAAGCCGTTAGCAGGATCTTTACGTTTCGTTGAATCATCGAGTCGTTGTTTTGAGTGAGTAATTCGTCGGGCCGAACTAAGTAGGCTCAGAGAAATTTCACCGATTGTTTACGCCTCAAAATGCACATACGATTCGGTTGGAAGTTTCCGCCGGCGAATCGTTATTAACACCGTTGTTAATTCATTTCTATTCCAAAATCCCCGGAAGCCACCAGTATTCGCGACTTTCAGCAGGGTGCATTTTAGTGGGAGGTGAAAAAATGTGGAAAACCCTACCTTAAATTTGATGGAATCGAAAACCATGAACCCTTAATCTGTCGCTCAGTAGAATCTGGCCTGATCCTTGTCATTCAGAATTTTGCTTAGGATGTGTAGCATTACGCTGATTATCCAAGCCGTCCATCTCATCATCACTTATAAATACCTGAACCATGAAAAGTTCGAGTTTCTATCACGGCCTGTTGTTCTTCTTCTCGATGGCCATTTCATCAATGGCCCTGGCTCAACAGGATAGTACCGCGCGGCTGGGTCTTCCGGGTGACAACCTGAACCTCGCGGCTGTGTTGGATGTGTTCCGCCAATCGCCGACCCTCGAATCATTCGAATCGGCCTTGAACGCGGACACCAGTAAGATCAACAACCTTGATCTGAACAATGACGGAAAGGTCGACTATATCAAAGTGGTGGACCGCCCGGAAGAGAATGTCCATACCATCGTGCTCCAGGTTGACCTGAATGAAAAGGAAACGCAGGATGTCGCTGTCATCTTTGTGCAGAAGGAGGGTGACAATGTCAAGATCCAGATGATCGGTGACGAGGACTTGTACGGTAAGAACTATATCCTCGAACCGGCTGAAGCAACCACCGCTACTGAAACAGCCAACCCCGGCTACCAGGGCGAACGAACCACGGTTGTTACCAATAACTACTATACCGAGAACAATTATTACAACTCACAGCCGACCTACGCTCCGGCGCCCTCTTCCTGGGTCATCATCACGTTCAT
>Ga0268298_10006862_pt1 | contig 10223 bp, 7 predicted proteins | sample WWTPWeurt_MetaG_FD_194462 | JGI IMG/M metagenome (GOLD analysis project Ga0268298, IMG submission 194462) | Activated sludge microbial communities from WWTP in Nijmegen, Gelderland, Netherland - WWTP Weurt | ecosystem: Engineered > WWTP > Aerobic digester > Activated sludge | place: Netherlands... | reverse complement strand
CGGTCTTCAAGATGAAGAGGGACCCGCGCATCACCTCCATCGGCCGCTTCCTCCGGAAGTTCTCCATCGACGAGCTGCCGCAGCTCATCAACGTGCTCCGTGGTGACATGAGCGTCGTGGGCCCGCGCCCGCCCGTTCCGCAGGAGGTCGCGAAGTATCAGTCCTGGCAGCGCCGCCGGCTCTCGGTTCGCCCCGGCCTCACCTGCATCTGGCAGGTCTCGGGCCGCAACGAGATCTCCTTCGAGCAGTGGATGTACATGGACCTCCAGTACATCGACACCTGGAGCTTCACGAAGGACATCAGCCTCATCTTGAAGACCTTCCCGGTGGTGCTGACGGGCAGGGGCGCGAGCTGAAGCGCCGAGGGTGAACTCTTCCCGGGCCCGGTGGACCTTCGAGTCTGCCGGGCCTTCTTCGTCGATGAGGATTGGAAGAGGCAGCGACTCGGTTCTTGAGTAGGCCTCCCGCGCACTCCCATGTCCGACGCGTCTTCGACGGCCGAGAAGGACACCAAGCTCGCCGCGAAGAACGCGGTGAAGCTGTTCGGCTCCTTGATGGTCACCTGGGGCATCGCGCTCGGAGTGCGGCTGCTCCTGCCGCGCTACCTCGGGCCGCAGGGCTTCGGGGTGGTGAACTTCGCCGACGCCTTCACCTCGACGCTCTTCGTGCTCGCGGGCTTCGGCGTCGACACCTACATCCGCAAGGAGGTCTCGGTCCGCTACCAGCACGCCTCGGAGTTCTACGGCGGCGTCACCGCGCTGCGCATGCTGGTCGCGCTGCTCCTCTTCGGGGTGACCCAGGCGTTCCTCATGCTGACGAACCGGCCGCCCGAGACGTGGCTGGTGGTGCACCTCTACGGCGTCTCGGCGCTCTTCTTCACCTTCAACCAGAGCCTGGCCGCGCTGCTCCACGCGCGAGGCACGGTGAACGAGCTGTCGTTCCTCAACATCGCCTCGAAGATCGTCTGGGGCGGAGGGACGCTGCTCGCGGTGGTGATGAAGTGGCCGCTGTGGACGGTGGCGCTCGCGGTGGTGGCGTCGGAAGGGCTCAAGACCGTCGTCAGCACCCGGCTCGTCACCAAGCACCTCGCGATGACGTGGCGGGTCGACGTGAAGGCGACCAGGTTGGCCATCGCCGCCTCGCTGCCGATGTTCGTGAACCTCGCGGCGCACACCATCTACAACAAGCTCGACGTGAGCATCCTCGCGGTGGTGGCGGGGGAAGAGGAGGTCGGCTGGTACGGCGCCTCGAGCCTCATCGCCGGCCTCGCGCTGATGGTGACGCCGATGATCGGCTGGGTGCTGATGCCGCTCTTCGCGCGCGCGCGGGCCCGCTCCGACGAGGAGTACACCCAGGTGATGCGGCGCAGCCTCGAGCTCGTGCTCGCCATCGCGTTCCCCACCTCGCTCTTCATGGCGCTGGGCGCGAAGGAGTGGATCACCTTGCTCTACGGCCCAGCCTTCGCGCCGGCGGCGACCTCGCTCAAGGTGCTCGCGAGCATCTTCGTGCTCACCTACGTGGCGATCCTCTCGTCGAACGCGCTCATCCTCACCGGGCGGGCGTGGACGCAGGCCTTCATCTCCATCGGTGGGCTCGTCGCGAACCCGGTGCTCAACGCCATCTTCATCGGGCCGTCGACGCGCTGGTTCGGGCAGGGCGGGGCGGGCATCGGCGCGGCCATCGCGCAGCTGGGGACGGAGATCGTCGTGACGGTGGCGATGACGGCGTTGGTGGGCCGGCGTGCGTTCGATGCCCGGAGCCTGAGCGTCATCGCGAGAACGGTGGTGGCCTGCGTGCTCGTCTCGGCGCTCGATTGGTACCTGCTCGAGCGGGTGCACCCGTTCGTGCGGCTCGGCGCCGATGGGCTCGTCTACGTGGTGTTGGTGATTGGCTCGGGCGCGGTGAAGGTGAAGGAGCTCATCGCCTTCGTGAAGACCGCGAGGAAGAAGGAGCCGGCCCTGGCTGGTCCCGAGGTGGGTGCACAGGCCTGATGAGCCTGGAGATGGCGAGTCAGCGCTGCCGAGCCTGCTGGTCGCGGTGGTCGTTCGACGTCTTCGTTCGTGGCGCCGAGCGAGCGTCGACGGTCTCCCACTGATCGGCTGCTCCGAAGGCCCCGCGAACGGGAGGCGCGCTCGTCAGCGTGGTGAACCGCTCGATCTGCCTGGCGAGCTCGCGGCTGGCGAAGTGGCTTGAGCTGTAGCCAGTGGGGAGCGTCTTCACGTTCCGGAGAAGACGCGCGAGCGCATCGCCGCGGGACACCATGGAGCCGAAGTGATTCCGGGACCTTCGGGCTGCGTGTCAGAATCGCGCGTCCCGTCGCGAAGTCCTCGAGCGTCGTCTCCTCTTCCTCTCCACCCACGAGCTTCGAATGCCCAATCGTCTGGCAGTCGTCCTGATGGCTTTCGCCGCGACGGTCGCGCTGGCCGAGCTTCCCGAGCTGCAGGCCCAGCTCGACGCCATCGAGCAGCAAGCCGAGCTCCTTCGAGCGGGGGATCGCGCGACCGCCAACTCGCTGGTGCTCAAGGTGAACGGTGTTCGCACCGAGTTCGGGAAGCTGCGCAACCGGGACGCGGCGTGGAAGGCACAGGTCGATCGCTCGACCGCGCTCATCGACCGCATTCGCGCCAAGGGGCTCGCGGCGTCGACTGGAGAAGCACCGGCTGCGGGCGCCGAGGTCGCCATGGGGTCGATCGATCGGCACTACTTCGAGGAGTACCAGAAGGTCGCCGAGCGCTATCAGGAGGAGCTCGCTGCCATCGATCCCATCGCGGCGATCGATCGAATCTCGCTGAAAGGTGCCGCGCAGCAGATGCGGAGCGCGCTCGAGCGAGTCGGGGATCAGCAGCACCCGCAGGTCGTCGCCGCTCGCGCGAGCATCGACCAGTTCGAGGTGAAGCTCGCCGAGAAGGTCGCCGCGGGAAAGAAGGCCGCCGAGGAGAAGGCCGCCGCGTTCGCCGCCGAAGCGAAGGACGTGGGCCAGCAACTCGACGAGCTCGCCGCCGTGTTCGGACCCACCTTCGACTGCAAGCTCAAGCGGCCCTACAGCCCGGCGCGCATCGGCGAGTGGCTGGGCGACATGCGGCAGTACCAGAAGCTCCGCGAGAAGGGCGTCACCCACCTCGAACACCTCGAGGCCGAGCACCCCGCGTTCTCCCGTGACGAGCGGCTCAAGCGGCTCGAGGTGGAGTTCTCGATGCACCTCGGCACCAAGCTCGATTCGTGTCTGGCCGACGTGGCGAGCGAGAACCCGGCCTCGAACGGCGGGCGCGCGGGAGCGTTCTTCCAGCTCATGGGGCGCGGGAAGTGGGCGATCGAGAACAACGCCCCTCACCGCGTCATCAAGGACATCATCGAAGGCCTGAAAGATGGCGCTGAAGGGGCCGAGGCGCTGGCGACGTACCGGGAGCAGTGGCTGGGCAAGAAGGACCCCGAGAGCCTCGCCCTCGCGAGAAAGTATCGCGCGCACGTCGACGTGGTGCTCTCGCAGGCGCGCGCGGCGCTCGAGGCGACCCGAATGCCGTCAGCGCGCTCGACCGATTCGGGGCTGATGAGCACGGCGACGACTGCGATCAAGGCGGCGGGCTACTCCTCGTGGGAGCGAATGGTGATCAACTCGGCGCTCCAGCACGTGAGCACCACCAGCACCGACACCCGCGAGCAGGGCGACTACCTCATCGTCACGACCTACCCGCGCGTGTACGACGAGTTTCAGGTCTGCCTCGCGGAGGCGCACGGCGAGAAGTACCAGCTCGTGTACTACACGATTCGAAAGTACAGCCGGGGTGGCTCGGTGACGCCGATTGGCCGCTGGCTCGTCGCCGACCGAATCGTCTTGGGGCAGATCCTGAAGGAGAACATCTCCAAGTAACGACGGTTGGAGGATGGGTGCAGCACCTGCGACGATGGGCTGGTGACGTCGCCCGTCGAGCGTTGGCGTGAACGGTCTGTCGCGATGCGCGGCGAACGCTTCAGCGGGCGGGTCTTCGACGCTCGCGGCCGGCTCGATGAACTCGGGGTGCGTTGCCTGCGCATCGAGCTCGAGCGGCACGGGGCGCTTCACGTCACTGGAACGGGGCTCACTCGGGTCGAGGAGGTCGTCGAGGTGCTTCCTGCGCTCGGCTTCGGGCCGTCGCAGCAGTTCTCACTCGGTGGACGAACGGCCGCCTCGACGCAGGAGAAGTGGGCCGCGCCTGGGCTCCGTCGGCTCGACTACTACCCGCCCGACCTCTACCTGCTCGCGAACAACGAGGTGCAGTACCGGCGAGCGAGTCCACGCTGGGTGCTCTTCGCCTGTCTCGGGGTTGCTCCGAGTGGAGGGCGGATCTTTCTTCACTCCGCGCGGGCGGTGGAGGCCGAGCTGGCACGCCGCGCGCCCATTCTCCTCGAGCGCATGGTCCGTCACGGCGTGTCCATCGAGACCGGCTTCCTCGACGCGCGGCACCCGGAGAAGGCGTCGAACACGTTTCAGTCGTGGCAGGAACGCTTCGAGACCGACGACGCGGACGAGGCGATGCGGCGGGCGAGCGCGGCGAGCGACGAACACGACCAGTGCTGGTGGGGGCCGGAGCAGACGCTGATGACGTGCATCACCCTCGCGGCGAAGTGGGGCGACGGGTTTCTCCGGTTTCCGCGCGTGGCGCTCGATGGGCCGGCTGCGCGGAATGGTCTTCGACGATTCCCGCTCGGTGATGGGAGTTCGCTGACGCCGGATGAAGAAGAGGTCGTTCGCTCGGTGCTGCTCGAGACTCGTGAAGGCGTGGCGCAGCGCGCGGGCGATCTCGTGCTCTTCGACAACGTGCGCTTCGGACATTCGCGTGAGTCGTTCACCGGTGAGCGGAACGTGCTCGTCGCGATGGCGGGGGAGGTGAGGGCGTCCAGTGCTTCGCCGGAGTCGGTTCACGACCCGGCGCTGGTCACGATTGTCGACGGGCCTGGAGCGATCGGCCAAGCGGACTCAGGACCGCCCATGGGGCATGCATCATCGGAGCTGAACGGCGACGCGTTCGTTCGAGGCGCGCGGGCCAATCACGGGCAACCCGCGACCGTTCCGCTCGACCCCGATGCATCGACGCTCGTGCCGCGCGCGAGAGCCGTGAGCGTTCGAGCCGGGCCATCTCACGCGAGCAACCTGGCTGGTTCGTCGACGCGCTCGCCAGCCTCGTCGAACGCCCATGGCCCACCTCCTGCCGAGATGGACCGAGTCGACGCGAACGACGGTGCGTCCCTGCCGGTCCTCGACGAGACGGCTAGCGTCGGGAGGGCCGCGAGCTCGCCGATCCTCCCCACTGAGTCCTCGCTGGGCCCGATCGCGACCGATGGACCTCAGGCGTACGCATTTCCGCCCGAGCTCGTTCGGCGTGACGTGCGCTTCAGCGTGCGTGTCTTCGACGGCGAGGGAACGCTGAACGACGCCCGCAGTGCCGCCATTCGGCGTGAGTTCGATCGTCATGGCGCGGTGCTCGTGCAGAACACCGGCATCGAGGTCGAGCACGCGGGCGCGCTCCCGACGACCATTCTCGCTGCGCTCGGCTTCTCGCCGAACGACTCGTTCCCCTGGGGCGGGATGAGCAGTGGTCGCACCACTCGCCGCGCGTTGAGCCCGGAGCTGCGCGCGACCGACGAGTATCCACCGCACCTCTGGCTGCTCCCGCACAACGAGGTGCTCTACCAACGCACCATTCCCGCGCGGCTCCTCTTCTTCTCGGCGCGCGACGTCGAGCCGGACCAGGGCGGACGCACCTTCGTGCACGAGGCCGCGGCGCTCGAACGTTTCCTCGTCACCAACGGGGGCACTTCGCTGCTCGATGGGCTGCGCCGGCACGGGCTCCTCATCGAGATGGGCTTCGTCGACGAGGGTCACCCCGAACGGCACCTCAACTTCTTCCGTTCCTGGCAGGAGCGCTTCGCCACCACCGACCGCGCCGAAGCCGCGCGCCGATGTCGAGCCGCGACGCACCAGTTCGACGAGTGCTGGTGGAAGGACGAAGGAGGCGGCCACGCCACGCTCATGACGCGCATTCGAGTTCCGGCGTTTTGCGGGCGCTCACTGTTGTTTCCGCGAATCGCGCTCGATCCACCGTCCGTTCGAAACGGGCACCGGCGCTATCCGCGCGGAGATGGCAGGCCGTTCACTCGCGGCGAGCTCGACCTGCTGCTGCACGGCTTTCTCGAGACCCGCGAAGGCGCTCAGTGGCGCGCGGGCGATCTCCTGCTCTGTGACAACGTTCGCTACGGCCACTCGCGGGAAGCGTTTTCCGGTACGCGTTCGCTCGCGGTGGCGATGGCGGGCGTCGTCGACGTAGGGCCGCCGCCATGACGGTTCGGCCCAACCAGTTTCGCCGCGCGGCGGACATCACCACGCCGGGCGAGCTGCGCGAGGGCAAGTGGCGCAGCTTCGAGCCTCCAGCGCCCGTCGAGCGACTGCTCCGCGGCAGACCATTTCTCCTGCGTCCGGGCCTCACCTTCACCCCGTACGCGAACCCAGTGCCGTGCAACGCGCACTGCTCGTTCTGCAGTGAAGAGCTGCTCCGGCTCGACGCGAACCGGCTCTCGGCGAAGACGGTCATCGGCGATCGGCGGCAGTACTTCGACGGCCTCGCGCGCGCCTGGACGGAGCTCGCCGGCTTTCCGATGGGCCTCAGCTTGAGTGGGCTCGAGGCGACGGCTGATCCCGAGTGGCTGCTCGGGTTGCTCGAGCTGCTGCGTTCACACGAGGGACTCTTTCCGCTCCGGGTCCTCTACACGAACGGCTCCGGCCTCGCGTGCGACGCCCGTCTGCTGCCTGCGCTCGCGAGCGCCCGCTTCGATCGAATCGAACTCTCACGCTGTCACTTCGATGAAGCGGTGAATCATCGGGTGATGCGCTTCGACAACGGCGTCGCGATTCGTGCGCGTGCGGCGTTCGAACGAACGGCGCGTGACGTGCTCGCGACGGGGCTCGAGCTCAAGCTCGTGTGCATTCTCAACTCGCAGGCGGTCGGCACCCTGGCCGAGGTCGAGGCCTATCTCGACGAAGCGGAGCGGCTCGGGGTGAGCCAGGTGGTCTTTCGCTCGTTGTCCGAGCTCGGCGCGCTCTATCGAGACAGCCGCGAGGCGACGTGGATCGAACGGCATCGCGTCTCGGCGCACGCGCTCATGGCGGAGGTGATGTCGAACGCGCTCGTCACCCGGCCCGGCTGGACCTTCGTCGGCATGACGGCTGGCTACTACTACTCGAACGAGGTCTACCGCCGCGGCCCCGTCGAGGTGGTGTTCGAGGCCGCGAGCTACGTCGCGCATCACGAGGGCGTGCAGTCGGGCGTGCTCCAGAAGCTCGTCTTCCACTCGACGGGCGACCTGTGCGGCGACTGGGTGCCGAATGCGCAGGTCGTCGGGAACTACTTCGACTGACGACCGGGTTCGTCCCCTTGACCGCGACTCAACGCGTGCCAGAACCAGCGCATGCTCCGCGCGTCGCTCGCCTCGTTGGCCGTGCTGGTCGGCTCCAGTTGTTATGCGCCGAAAGGCGTCTTCATTCCCGTCGATGCCTATGGGGCCACCGCGCCGGGCGAGTACGTCATCGGCCCCGGTGACACGCTCCAGGTTCGCGTCTTCCAACAAGAGGCGATGAGCGCGCGGGTGAGGGTGCGCGGCGATGGAAAGGTGTCGCTGCCGCTGGTGAACGACTGGGTGGTGGCGGGCAAGATGCCGACGCAGGTCGCGTCCGAGCTCCAGGTGCGGCTCAAGGAGTTCATCAACACGCCGGTCGTCACCGTGTCGCTCGAAGAGATGCGGCCGCTCAACGTCTCGGTCGTCGGAGAGGTCGTTCGCCCAGGCGTGGTGGTGCTCGAGCCAGGCGCCGGCGTCGTGCACGCCATCGCCGCTGCCGGTGGGCTCACCGACTTCGCTCACAAGGACGGCATCTTCGTCATTCGCAAGCCGAGCCCCACCGTGAAGCCGGTGCGCATTCGGTTCACCTGGGAAGATCTGACCAACGGCGACCCGGCCTCGGTGAAGTTCCTCCTGCTGCCACAAGACGTCGTCGTCGCCGAATGAACGCTCGCCTCGCCACCGTCGTGCTCCTGGCGCTCTGGGCGACGCCAGGGTTCGCCGCGGTGGTGGGCTACGAGGTCTCGGCCACGACGTCGCTCACCAGCCGGGCGCCGCTGCCGGGAGACGCCGCCACCATTCTCACCTCCGACTTCCAGCTCGACCCCCTCGCGCAGGGCGGGCTCACCTGGTCGGACTCGGCGCTGGTGCTCCGCTACGCCCCGCAGCTGATCATTCGTGAGTGGCAGCTCAGGCCGCGGGTGCTCCCGCTCCATCAAGCGTCGCTCCTCTATTCCAAGCGCTTCGAGCGGTGGTCGTTCTCGCTCCGGCAAGATGGCGCCTACGGCACCGCCGACATCGGCTCGCTCCGATTGCCGGCGGGCTCGCAGCCGACCGGGGTCTACGAGGTGCAGACGCTCGGCGCGGTGAGCTACGTGCGCTCTGCCTCGGCGTTCGCCTTCGATTGGCGCCCGACCGACCGAGTCGCGCTGTCCCTGAGCGGCGCATACCTGCTCTCGGGCGACCCTTCCGGAGGCCTCCAGCTTCCGCTCCAGCACGGCCCGGTCGGGCTCGCGAGTCTTCGCTGGGTCGCCAGTCGTCGCTTTCGGCTCATCACCACCGGGCAGGCGAGCCACGCGGCGTTCATCACGGGTGCCGAGCAGTCGATCATGTTGGGCATGGAATCGGCCGAGTGGCAGCTCGCGCGCACCACGGTGCTCACCCTCGGCGGCGGTGCGGCGGTGACGCGAGAACGGGTGGTGGAGATCCCCAACGGGCCTCCGCCCGGCTTCCATCTCGAGGTGCTCCCAGTGGCCGCAGCGTCGCTCTCGGCGGCGCCCGAGCCGTTCGGTGTGCCCGTGCAGCTGACCGCCTCGTTGCGAATGTCGCCCTTCGCCGATCGCTTCACCGGCCTCGTCTACGAGCGCCTGGAGGGACGGCTGGGAGGCAACGCGCGCCCGACGTCGAAGCTGACGGTCACGGCCTCGGTCGGGGCGGGGTACGCGGTTCCACTCGGGCGATCGCCGCAAGCCGGAGACACTGCGCTCTTCAGCGAGGCCTCGGCCACCTGGGCCTTCTCCACCTGGCTCTCGTTCCTCGGAACGGGCCGCCTCGTGTGGACGTCGCAGCCCCGGCTCGGAGGTGCGCCCACGACGCTCTGGGCCCTCACTCTCGGAGCCCAGTTTCATGACCAGGACAGCACCACGTGGTGATTCAGCCAGGGCAGAAAAATGCTAGGACGGTGACAGGAACCTCCGCGTGACAGACTCGGTCCAGACAGCGTTGGTCGTCGATGACGACCCAGACATTCGCAAGGTCATCGGCGCCTACCTCACCCGCATGGGCTTCACGGTGAGCTACGCCGGGGACGGGCGGGCGGCGATCAAGAAGCTCGACGAGGGCCGGCCCTCCATTCTCTGCGTCGATCTCATGTTGCCGGAGTCTTCCGGTTACGACGTGTGCGATCACGTGCGAAACTCGGCGACCTTGAAGGGGCTCCCGATTCTGATGATCAGCGCACGCACGATGCCCGAAGACCGGGCCTATGCCGAAGAGCTGGGCGTCAAGCGCTACCTCGCCAAGCCCTTCACCCAGTCGCAGTTCGTCGCGCTGGTGAAGGAGACGCTCTCCCAGGACGGCACGTGAGCCAAGCGACGCCGACGAAGGAAGAGTCGCTCGATCTCTTCGACTACGCGCTCATTCGCAACATCATCGGCTTCGTGTTTCGTGGCGTTCGTCGGCACCGGCTCCTCTCGCTGCTGGCCTTCGTAGTGACGCTGGGTGCCGGTGTCGCAGGGGCCTTCCTCGTTCCTCGCACCTGGCACGCCGAGGCGAAGCTGCTCGCCAACCAGAACGAGATCATTCGCGCGCTGGGCAACCCGCGGTCGAGCGTGCGCTCCGAGGACCCGACGCGTGCCGCGCGTGAGCTCATCTTCGCCCACGACAACCTCGTCTCGCTCATCAAGCAGACGAACCTGCTCAAGGCCTGGGAAGAGCACCGCCCACCGGTGGTGAAGGTGAAGGACCTCGCGATGCGGCTGGTGAGCGGGCCGCTCACCGACGAAGACCGCATGGACGCGATGGTGGGCACGCTCGAGAAGCGGCTTCGGGTCGAGACCGACGCCCAGACGGTGAACATCAGCATCGACTGGCAAGACGCGCAGACCGCCTACCTGTTGGTCGAGACGGCGCAGCAG